>OLJB01001580.1_pt1 | contig 10806 bp, 10 predicted proteins | sample 1601391 | NCBI WGS metagenome assembly OLJB01 (sample SAMN01915215, study PRJEB22387) | human gut metagenome | isolation source: stool | host: Homo sapiens | place: USA | reverse complement strand
ATCAGTTTGTTCACACCTTACTATCTCTCTTCTTGCGCCTTTTGTCATCTTTTTTCGGTTTCTACTATTGATTCGCATCTATGAGGGGAAGGGGCACGGCGAAGCCGTGACGGATGAGGTGGGAGCAGTTTCGTTTACGCGGCACTGTCCACCTCATCAGTCGCCTCCGGCGACAGCTTCCCCTCGTAGGGGAAGCCTTTGGACCGCTGCAGGGCGGTCAGCCCTGATACGCTTTGCCTGCTTCGACGGCTTTCATGTTGACGTCGAAGAGGTCGGCTTTGCGGGCGGGGATGACTTTGTGCAGGGCGGGGGCGATGGAGTCAAAGCGGACGCAGCCGGTTTTTTCGACCAGCGCGCCGAGCAGCAGCATGTTGGCGAGCGTCGGCACGCCCATCTCGCCGGCAAGACCGGTGGCGGGGATGTAATACGCCTCGACGTCGGTGCGGCGGACCTTGCGGCCGATGAGCGTGGAATCGACGAAGATCTTGCCGCCGGGGGCGACGGTATCCTCGTATTTATCGAGCGAGGGGTTGTTCATGACCATGAGCACGTTCGGGTGCTGCACGATGGGCGAGCCGACGGGCGTGTCGGACAGGATGACATTGCAGTTGGCCGTGCCGCCGCGCATTTCCGGGCCGTAGGACGGCAGCCAGCTGAGCTCGCGCCCCTCCAGCAGACCCGCGTAGGCCAGGACCTTGCCGGAAAACAGCAGGCCCTGCCCGCCGAAACCGGCGATGACGATCTGGAAATCAGCCATTTGCTTCACCCTCCTTATCGCGGTACACGCCGAGCGGATAGTACGGGATCATCTTCTCGTCGATCCACTCGAGCGCCTTCTGCGGCTCGAGGCCCCAGTTGGTCGGACAGGCGGAGAGCACCTCGACCAGCGAGAAGCCCTTGCCCTGGATCTGATTTTCAAAGGCCTTTTTGATGCAGGCCTTGGCATTTTTGACGTTTTTGACCTTGTTGACGGTCACGCGGGCGAGATACGCGGGCGCGTCGAGGGTGGCGAGCAGCTCGCAGATGCGGATGGGGTAGCCCTGGGTCTTGACGTCGCGGCCGTAGGGGGAGGTCTGCGTGATCTGTCCAGGCAGGCTCGTCGGGGCCATCTGGCCGCCGGTCATGCCGTAGATGGCGTTGTTGATGAAGATCACGGTGATGTTTTCGCCTCTGGCGGCGGCGCTGACGGTCTCGCACAGGCCGATGGAGGCAAGGTCGCCGTCGCCCTGATAGGTGAAGACGACGTTGTCGGGCAGCGACCGCTTCACGCCCGTGGCGACCGCGGGGGCGCGGCCGTGGGAGGCCTCGATCATGTCGCAGGTGAAGTAGTTATAGGCGAGCACGGAGCAGCCGACCGGCGCGATGCCGATGGTCCGGCCCTCGATGCCCAGCTCGTCGATGCACTCGGCGACGAGGCGGTGGACGATGCCGTGCGTACAGCCGGGGCAGTAGTGCAGAACGGCGTCGGTCAGCGATCTCGGTTTTTCAAAGACGGTAGTCATGCGTTTGCGCCTCCTTCGGCCATAGTCTGGATGCTGGCAAGCACCTCATCCGGGGTGGGGATCATACCGCCGACGCGGCGGCAGAGCGAAACGGGCTTTTTGCAGCGGACGGCCAGCTCCACATCCTGCTTCATCTGGCCCATATTGAGCTCGACGCACACAAAGCCTTTGACCTTGTCGGCTGCGGCGAGCAGGGGCTTATCCGGGAAGGGCCAGAGCGTGATCGGACGGATCATGCCGGCCTTGATGCCGCATTTGCGCGCTTCCACGATGGCGTTGCGTGAGACGCGGGCGGTGATGCCGCAGGAGACGATGCAGACCTCGGCGTCCTCCATCATGAACTCCTCCCACATGGTCTCTTTTTCGGCCAGGCGGGCATAGCGCTCGAAGCGCTCGATGTTCTTCTGCTCGAGCTCGGCCGGAGAGAGATACAGGGAGTTGATGATGTTGTGCGGGCGTTTGCATTCCGTGCCGGTGACGGCCCAGTCGGGCGCGCTTTTTTCCAGCACGGTCTCTTCGGGCAGGACGACGGGCTCCATCATCTGGCCCATCGTGCCGTCGGCCAGCAGCATGGCGGGCATGCGGTATTGGAACGCCAGACGGAAGGCCTTCTGCGTCAGGTCCGCCATCTCCTGCACGGACGCGGGCGCGAGGACGAGCACATGGAAATCGCCGTGGCCGGGGCCTCTTGTTGCGAGGAAGTAATCGGACTGCGACGGCTGGATGCCGCCGAGGCCCGGGCCGCCGCGCTGGACGTTGACGATCAGCGCGGGCAGATCCGCGCCCGCCAGATACGAGATGCCCTCGCACTTGAGCGCGATGCCGGGGCTGGACGAGGAGGTCATGGCGAGCTTGCCGGTGGACGCGACGCCGTAGACCATGTTGATGGCCGCGATCTCACTTTCCGCCTGGAGGAACACGCCGCCGATCTTCGGCATGCGCTTGGCCATATAGGCCGCGATCTCCGTCTGCGGGGTAATGGGGTAGCCGAGGTAATGGCGGCAGCCGCAGCGGATGGCGGCTTCTGCGATGGCCTCGTTGCCCTTCATCAATACTTTTTCCTGCATAGTCCGCTCCTTTCTCACTTTTCGACCGTGATGACGCAGTCCGGACACATCGTAGCGCAGAACGCGCAGCCGACGCACTGGTCCGGGTCGGTCAGCTCGACGGGGGTATGGCCCTTCTGATTGAGTCTCGTCCTGGACAGGGCCAGCAGGTGCTTCGGACAGGCGTTCACGCACAGCCCGCAGCCCTTACAGAGCTCTTCCTGAAATGTTAGTCTTGCCATAAGACACCTCCTGTGTAAGTTGATAATATAGTTTCTGAAGCTTCAGGGGGAACAGCCGGTCGATCGTCCCCGCGAGCTCGGGATACAGCGCTTCGGCGCAGCAGGTCATGAAGACCGGCAGGCCGGTCAGACGGCTGACGGCTTCGGCATACGGGACGCTGGACAGAACGTCCTCCGCCGCAGTTTGCGGGCCGAGGTTCGTGTTGTTGACGATGCCGGTGAACGGCAGGCCGCAGGCCGCTTCGATCTCGCGCAGGACCTGCACGGTATCCTCTGCCGTGCGCGTCAGCGGCCGCGCGCGGTTCACGACCAGCAGCATCTCGTAATTGCCTTCCTCCCGGATCTCCGGTGTGTACCGGCCGAGGGCCAGCGCCCCGCGGTCGTCGCCGCCGAAAGCATTGTGCCGAGCGATGACTTTATGTTGGGCGGAGGAGAGCGCTACGAGTTCTCGGATCCCTTCGATTCTTCGCTTTCGGTTTCATTGCGCGAAACGGCGCACGTATGGGCAAAGACCGGTGACGCGGGCACGCCGCTCATTTGGTCTAACGATTGCGGCAGTGGTCACACCGTGGTGTGCAACATTGGTATCTACGACAAGGTCATGCGTGGGTTCTATGCTTCGGCCATAAGCTTGCTGGGTGATGCCTCGGCCTATCCGGTCATCAACAGCGCCGTGTTCTATTTGGACGACTTTCCTAGCCCCGTGCCCTCGGGCGATGGTACTTATATCAAGCGTGACTACGGCCTTTCCATTGCGGATTTTTACACCAAGGTCTGGTGGCCCGATCTACAAAAGCTTGCGCAAAAATACGGCATTCGCTATACCGGCGTGATGATCGAAAACTACGAGGACGCGGTCAACCAGACCGAGCCTGCGCGCCAGGCCGATACCACGCAGTTTCGCTACTTTGGCGGCATGCTGCTGCAGATGGGCGGAGAGCTGGGCTTTCACGGCTACAACCATCAGCCTCTGGCGCTCTGGGATACCGATTACGGCACGCTGTATGACTACAAGACCTGGAAGAACAAGGAAACGCTCGTCGCATCGCTCAACGAGCTTATCGCTTTCCAGGACGAGGTGCTGCCCAACGCGCACGGCTCGGTTTACGTGCCGCCGTCAAATATCCTTTCGGCCCGTGCGCGCAAGCTTATCGGCACCGACGTTCCGCGCATTAAGACCATCGCCAGTACGTATTTTGAGGATGGCACCGATCTGCCCTACGTTCAGGAGTTTGGCGTGGCGAGCGATGGCATTGTGGAGCAGCCGCGCATTGTTTCGGGCGGCATGGTCGACGATTCCTATATGCGCCTGGCTGCCGTGTCCGAGCTAAACATGCACTATGTGAGCACGCATTTTATGCACCCGGACGACCTGCTCGATCCCGATCGCGGCGCCAAGGAGGGCTGGGAGGTCTACAAGGGCGGCCTGACCGACTACCTGGACTGGCTTAGCAAGTCTGCGCCCGACCTGCGGCGTCAGACCGGTTCGGAATGCTCGGGCGCCATCCAGCGCTTTTCGTCCGTGACGGTGAGCGTGGATACCAGTGCGGATGCTTGGACGCTCAGCCTGGGCAATTTCCACGACGAGGCGTGGCTCATGTTCCGCGCCAACAACGGTGAGCCGGGTGCAGTCACGGGTGGCGAGATTACGCATCTGACGGGCGACCTGTACCTGGTCAAAGCCACGGACAAGACGGTGACCATTGCGCGCAAGGAGGGTGGCGACAGATGAGAATCTGCTTGGTACTCGAGGGTTGCTACCCCTATGTGCACGGCGGCGTATCTACCTGGATGCATGGCTATATCCAGGCCATGCCCGAGCACGAGTTTGTGCTGTGGGTGATCGGCGCGCATGCTGCCGACCGCGGCAAGTTTGTCTACGAGCTGCCCGGCAACGTGGTCGAGGTGCACGAGGTGTTCCTGGACGATGCCCTGCGGCTTTCGGGCGAGCAAGAAGAGGCCGACTTTAACGCCCGCGAGCGCGAGGCGCTGCGTCGCCTGGTATCGCTCTCCAATCCGGACTGGGACGTACTATTTGATATCTTCCAGCGCCGTCGCGTGCATCCGCTCTCGTTTTTGCAGAGCCGAACGTTTATGGACATCTTCCGCGACGTGTGCCTGGCCGAGTATCCCTACACGCCCTTTGCCGATGCATTCCACACCATGCGCTCCATGTTGCTGCCCGTGCTCTACCTGTTGGGCAGCGAGGTGCCGGTGGCCGATGTGTACCATGCCATCTCGACCGGCTACGGCGGCCTGCTCGCCTGCCTGGGCTCAAGCGTTCACCATGCGCCGGTGCTGCTCACCGAGCACGGCATCTATACCCGCGAGCGCGAGGAAGAGATCATTCGCGCCGACTGGGTGGTGCCGTCGTTTAAGGATCGCTGGATTCGCTTTTTCTACCTGCTTTCGGAGGAGATCTACCGCCGCGCCTTCCGCGTGACGAGTTTGTTCCATAACGCCCGCAAGACGCAGATCGATATGGGCTGCGATGCGGACAAATGCCTGGTCATCCCCAACGGCATCCAGTTCGACCGCTTTAAGGACATTCCCTTAAAGCCCGATGACGGCTGGGTGGACATTGGCGCGGTGGTGCGCCTGGCGCCCATCAAGGACGTCAAGACCATGATCTATGCGTTCTTTGAGCTGCACGAGCGCCTGCCCAAGGTGCGCCTGCACATTATGGGCGGCGTGGACGACGAGGAGTACGGCGCTGAGTGCCACGCGCTGGTCGATACCCTGGGCGTGCGCGACCTGATCTTTACCGGCCGCGTCAACGTGGTCGAGTACATGGAAAAGCTCGACTTTACCATTTTGACGAGTATTTCCGAGGGCCAGCCGCTCAGCGTGCTGGAGTCGCTCGCTGCGCGTCGTCCCTGCGTGACGACCGAGGTGGGCTGCTGCCGCGAGCTGCTCGAAGGTGCCCCGGGCGACGACTTTGGCGTGGCGGGTTTTGTGACGCCGCCCATGTATCGCAAGGGCTTGGCCGATGCCATGGAACGCATGTGCACAAGCCGCGCCCGTCGCATTGAGATGGGGGAGCGCGGGCAGCGTCGCGTTGCCACGTACTTTTTGCACGAGCAGATGCTCGCCAACTATCGCGCGCTGTACGACGAGACGGCGTGTGCGTTTAACCTGCCCAGAGAGGGGGAGTAGCCGGTGGCCGGAATTGGTTTTGAGCTCAAGCGCCTGTTTAGGCGCAAGGGCCTGTTTGCCACGATGCGCGCTTACGGCTACGCCGGCATCGTATGCACGGGCCCCATGCTGCTGGGTGTGCTGCTGCAGGTAGGTATTTTGGTGCTGTGCGGTCTGTGGGGTGTGGGCCGTGCCAACCAGGACTTGCTGGTGTGCATGGTGACCTTCACACTGCTGGCCTCGCTTACGCTCACGAGCTTTTTCTCCATGCCGGTCACGCGCTTTTTGGCTGATATGTTGTTTGCCGAGCGCGAGGACGAGATTCTGCCCTCGTTTTGGGGCTCCAATGCTGTCATGCTCGTTGCGGGCACGGTGCTCTACGGTGTCTTTCTGCTGTTCTCGGGCGCCACGCTGCTGCAGGGGCTGCTATGCCTGTGGCTGTTCAACATTATGATCGTCAACTGGAACGGCATGAGTTACCTCACGGCCATCAAGGATTACCGCGGTATCCTATGCAGCTTTGCGGCTGCCATTGGCGTGGCGTGCCTGTGCGCCCTGGCCGCGCTGGCACTGGGGCTGCCGCCGGTCGAGGGCCTGTTGGCATCAGTTGCTCTGGGCTACGGCGTCATGCTCGTTTGGGACGTGGTGCTGCTGTACCGGTATTTTCCGCAGAGTGACCGCAGCCCCTGGCTCTTTTTGCAATGGCTCGATCAGTTTATGCCGCTGGCGCTCACGGGCCTGTTTACCAACCTGGGGCTCTTTGCGCACCTGGTGATTATTTGGGCGGGACCCATCGGCGTGCAGGTCAAGGGCTTGTTTTATGGCGCGCCCTACCACGACGTGCCGGCGCTTATCGCGTTTTTGACCACACTCGTCACGACCGTCAACTTTGTGGTGTCGGTCGAGGTCAATTTCTATCCGCGCTACCGTGACTACTACAGCCTGTTTAACGACGGCGGCGTGGTGGGCGATATTGTGGTGGCCGAGGAGGAGATGCTCTCCACGCTCAACAGCGAACTGCGCTTTTGCGCGCTCAAGCAGCTGTTTGTGACGGCGGCGGTCATTTCGCTCGAGACCACAGTGCTCTCGGCCCTGCCGCTGGGCTTTAACAACCTTATGCACGGGTATTTTCGCACGTTATGCGTAGGCTACGGCCTGTATGCCGTGGGCAACACGATCCTGCTTATCTTGCTGTACTTTACCGACTACAAGGGAGCCGTTCTGGCCTCGGGCCTGTTTGCCGGTGTGGCGGGGCTGGCGACCGCCGTGTCGTTGCTTTTGCCGCAGCAGTTTTACGGCTTTGGCTTTTTGTTGGGTGCGGTGGTGTTTTTTATCGTGGCCCTGCTGCGGCTCGATACCTATACCGCCAACTTGCCGTATCGTATCCTGAGCCAGCAGCCCATTGTGGCGACCGACAAAACGGGTCGCTTTACACAGCTGGGCCGCTTGCTCGACCGTGCCGAGCAGCGCTATGAGGAGTGCCGCCGCAAGGGCGTGCCGCACGGCGCGTTTGAGCGCGCAGTAGTTCGCGTGTATCGCAACCATTGGGGAGGTTCTGATGATCGATAAGTTGATGTCTCGCCGCTGTCTGATCGAGGCGGCTGCCGGCGCGCTGCTGCTTTCGGGCTGCTCATCTCAGGACGAATCCTCGACAAATAAGGTAAAAAAGCAGGACAAGATTAAAAAGGCCGAGGCCTCCGTCCAGTCCAAGCATCTGCGCGATAAGGACGAGCTGTACGAGGTCTATGATGACTCGGGCATTGTGACCATGTATCTGACGGTCTCTCGCGGCAACAGCTCCGAGAACACCGACCACAGCTGGGCCGAGATCAACACGTACTCGGTGTATGACTATGCCGACATGGGCGTGACGCGCTATCAGGTTAGGGGCCTGCTGCAGCCGGGCGACGAAGACGGCCCGGTGGCCGGCGAGGTTGGCTATGGCGAGGAAGCGCCCAATGCCACCGTGCAGGTGCGCGGTCAGACATCGAGCATGAACTCGCAAAAGAATTACAAGGTGGAGCTCAAAAAAGGCAAGGGCACCTGGCGCCAACAGCGCGCGATTGCGCTCAACAAGCACATGGGCGAGGGTATGCGTTTTCGCAACAAGATGGCCTACGACCTTATCCGCGGGATTCCCCAGATGATGGGCCTGCGCACGCAGTTTGTGCATCTGTGGGTGTGCGACCAGACCGAAAAGTCCAACGATACCTTTGAGGACTACGGCCTGTTTACGCAGGTGGAGCAGCTCAACAAGACGGCGCTTAAGGCACATGGCCTGGATAAGAGCGGGCACCTGTATAAGGTGAACAGCTTTGATTTCCATCGCTGCGAGGACACCATTAAACTTGCCGACGATCCCGACTACAACCAGGCAAGCTTTGAGGGCATGCTCGAGATTAAGGGCGATTCGGACCACACCAAGCTCATCGAGATGCTCGACGCCCTCAACGACGAATCGCAAAAGATCGATGACGTGCTCGACACCTACTTTGATACCGAGAACCTGGTCTATTGGCTGGCGTTTCAGATCCTGACGGGCAACTGCGATACGCAGAACCGTAACTGCTATCTGTACAGCCCGCTCAACTCCAATACGTGGTACATCCTCGATTGGGACAACGATGGCATGCTGCGTAAGATGGAGCTTTCTCTTACCGGGTTTTCGGACTATGCGAGCTGGGAGCGCGGCGTAAGCAACTACTGGGGCAACGTGCTATTCAATCGCGCGTTGCGCAGCAAATCGTTTCGCAGCGAGCTCGACCGCGCCGTAAAGGACCTGCGCTCGTATATGACCGAGGCACGCTTGGCCAAGATGATCAAACATTATCGCGAGGTTACCGAATCGCTGATTTTTGCTTCGCCCGATATCGACAATCTGCCTGTCACCAAGGACCAATACGAGCAGATTGCCGCGGCGATTCCCTCCGAGATCGAGGAGAACTACAAGAGCTTTCGCGAGAGCTATAAAAAGCCTATGCCGTTCTACATTGGCGTGCCGCAGATCGATAACGGTAAGCTGCGCATTAACTGGGATGCGTCCTACGACTTTAAGGCGCGTGACATTCGCTATGCCGTGGAGCTGGCGCGCGACTATGCCATAAGCGACGTGCTTTTTAAGGCCGAGGACGTGCTGCTTCCCGAGGTGACCTGTGATGCGCCCGATGCCGGCCAGTATTTTGTGCGCGTGCGCGCCACCAACTCAGACGGCTATGCCCAAGATGCGTTTGACTACTATGTGACCGACGACGGCAAGCACTACGGCATGAAGTGTTTTTACGTGCAAGACGGCGGTAAGGTCGTGGAGGACACGTATGAGGAGGGCTAGCGCGCTGCTTGAGCGCTTGGCGGCCCCGCCCGCACGCGCCACGCAGGAGCGTTACCGCCACGAGCTCAAATATCTCATTAACGAGGGCGAGCAGGCCGCGCTTGCCTGCCGCATGGCGCCGGTTTTTAAACTGGATAAGCATGCGCGGGCGGGTGGTTACACCATTCGCAGCCTGTACTTTGACGACTACTGCAACTCGGCCTACGAGGAAAAAGACGCCGGCATTCTCATGCGCAAAAAGTATCGTGTACGCATCTATAACGGCAGCGACAAGGTGATTAAGCTCGAGCGCAAAAAGAAGTACGGCAGCTGGATCTACAAGGAGGACGCGCCGCTCACGCGTGGCGAGTATGAGCAGATTCTGGCCGGTGACTACGACTTTTTGCTGAGGAGCCCCTATCCGCTCTGTCGCGAGTTCTACATCGAGTGCATCTGCAATATGATGCGCCCACGGACCATCGTGGACTACGAGCGCGAGCCGTGGGTGATGGATGAGGGCACCGTGCGCATTACGTTTGACATGAACGTGCGTGCCGCGGTGGGAAGCTTCGATATCTTTGACGCGACGCTGCCCGCGCTGCCGGTCCTGGAGCCCGGCAAGCTGGTGATGGAGGTCAAGTATACGGAGTTTTGCCCGCAGCTTGTGCGCGATATGGTGCCGCCGGGCGCGGCCGAACTCACGGCGGTCTCCAAGTACTGTCTGTGTTACGAAAAGACCGCCTACCTACGCGGTTTTAATTACTGGGAATCGGATTTTGAGAACCGAGGGGATATTTAGACCATGAGCACCAGGGACTTTTTTAAGAACTCCGTCTTGGAGGCGTTTGGTCAGGTCGACCCTGCCAAGATTGGCCTGTCGCTGCTCGTGGCGCTCGCTATGGGCATCCTGATCTACTGCGTGTACAAGCGCTTTTTTACCGGCGTGGTGTATTCGCGCAGCTTTGCCGTGACGCTTGTGGGGATGTGCGTGCTCACCTGCATGGTCACGCTCGCGATCTCGACAAACGTGGTCATCTCGCTCGGTATGGTCGGTGCTCTGTCTATCGTCCGCTACCGTACGGCGGTCAAGGACCCGCTCGACCTGCTGTATCTGTTTTGGGCTATTACGACGGGCATTACGGCCGGCGCCGGCATGTATGCGCTCGTGGGGCTCACGGCAGTGGTGATCGTGGCGATGATCGCCGGCTTTGCGAGCCACCAGGACAAAGCGCGCGTGTACATGATGGTCATCCACTACACGGGTCAGACCACCGGCGACGATATCGTGCGCGCGTTTGGGCGTACCAAGTTCACCGTCAAGTCTAAGACCATGCGCGGCGACAAGGTCGAGATGGCCGTCGAGGTGTTCTCGGACGGCGTGGACATGCCCTATGCGGACGCCATCCGCGCGCTCGACGGCGTTGAGGACCTGACGCTCATCCAGTACAACGGCGAATATCACGGCTAATTTTGTTCCGGCGTTTTAACAAACGCCGGACCGGTTGACGCTGCGAAGCCATCTGGCGGGCAATCTGCCGCTCAGCTTCGACGGCACCTTGCCTCGCCAGCTGGCT
>OLJB01001579.1_pt1 | contig 10816 bp, 9 predicted proteins | sample 1601391 | NCBI WGS metagenome assembly OLJB01 (sample SAMN01915215, study PRJEB22387) | human gut metagenome | isolation source: stool | host: Homo sapiens | place: USA | reverse complement strand
AAGGTGAGGTGCTGTCGCCCGAAAAAATTCGGGCGACTACCGGAGGGATTGCCTCCCGTTGCACCGAACCTATCTATCCCCACGACCATTGTAAAAGAACGATAACCCCTTGCTCGCACCAACCCTTCTCAAAACCTTACTATCCCTCGAAAATCGCCAACACCCTCGCCTTTAAATGAATGCTCCGGAAGTGCTATCTCGCAAAAAGAACTATCGGTAGCTTTCTATCATAGCCGGAACTGAACGATATAGCAGAAGTATATCAGACAAAAGATTTAATCGTTTCTTCCTGTCAAGAAAAGCAAAACGGCCGGCATCTGCCGACCGTTCCGTATTATTCAATGTTGTTGTGGCTGTCTTTTATTTTCCGATTCTCTGGCGTATTTCCTTCAGTGCATCTGCACGGTTGACATTTGCCATAACCTTGTAATTTGTATACTGAGAATATATAACAAGAGTCATTCTTTCTTCCGCCACGTTGATGACTTCGTTCATAGGTATTTCGAATTCCTGAAGCGACAATGTTTTTCCGACTATGTAATTTTCGTATACATCACAATATGATTTACTTTTAAGACACAGCGTCACAAACATTATCAGCGGATACAGTATGAAGAACAGAATTGCAGCGATGGTTATTATTTCACCTGTGCTTCCACCACCGAATGCGGATTTAATTCCTTTGTAATTGACCATCATAATGATTGCCATTATAATGAAAATCAGTCCGCATACTCCGATTACCGCTTTGCGGACAGCAAGTGAAGATTTCGTTGATAAAATCAGTTTTCCTTTGTTGTTCATATAACTCACCTTTTTAATATTATTTTAAGCATTATCTGCTTAATTTACATCTGTTTCTTGTCTTATAAACGGTCGTTTAAACGTTTAAAAGCATATAGCGCTACTTTTTTCGACAATTAAATTATATACTCATATTGCGTACAAGTCAACAGAAATATTTGCATTTCGTGAATTTTAATAAATAATCTGAATTGCTGTTGTATAATTTCTACATGAATATCGGGTATTATTAGAAAGGGAAGGTGATGACATGAATTTTGGGGATTGCCTTAAAAGTATACTTGATGACAGGGAAATTTCACAAAGAGAATTTGCAAGACAGTTGAATATAGCGCCGACAACACTGAACGGATATATCAGAAATACACGTCAGCCGGATTTTGAACTTGTAAAAAAAATAGCTGATAAGCTTGGGGTGTCGGTAGATTACTTGTTTGGTACGGAAGGCAACCGTGATTACACTTTTGAAGAAAGAGAACTGATAATGAATTACAGACAGATGACCGACGAAAACAAAAAGCTGTTTAAGCAACTTTCAGCAGAGCTTGCAAAACATATATAAATCTGAATTTTTCAGGGAAACTGCGGCACAGGTGCTTCATCAGCAGAACAGATTTACACGGTTTTGTATTATTTCTGAATTGTCCGGATTGAACAGCGGAAAAATGCGGATAATATTCCGCAATGTATCGGGCTATAAAAATAAGCACAGCAACCATAGAGTTATACGTTGCTGTGCTTAAATCTATAGAAAACGGGTTATGCCACAGACCCTTTTTCTGCATACTGAAACGGTCGGCAGATGCCGACCGTTCCTTTATATTCCGTTATAATTACTTGCTTATAACTACGTTAAGACCCTCTGCACTTTCAACTGTGAAGTGCTTGTCTGTAGCTGTATGTGTAACAGTGATTGTATCGCCGTTTCTCTCAGCCATAACAGTAAGCTCGAGCTTAGCGTCCTTATCGTAGATCTTGCACTGAGTGTTCTTGCCGTCCTCAAGCTGATAGATAACAAGCTTGGCACCCTCTACATAGTCATATGCGAAGTTACGCTCAAAGTTACCGTAAGCGATTATGCTGTTGGGCTTAGCATACATACCCATTGAGAAGTAGTCATACTTCTTGTCGTACCAGTTACCGCCCTCAAGAACTTCTCCTGTCTGAATATCGGTCCACTTGCCCTTGGGCAGATAGAACTGAGCGGTACCCTCCTCGTTGAATACGGGAGCGATAAGCAGGTTATCACCGAACATATACTGTCTGTCAAGAGGTAAGCAGGCAGGATCGTCGCTGTATTCCATAACCATAGCTCTCATCATGGGAACGCCCTTTTCGTGAGCCTTTACTGCGTTAGCGAACAGATACGGCATCAGGCGACCCTTGAGCTTTGTGAAGTGACGCAGAACGTCGCACGCTTCTTCGTCAAAGTTCCACGGTACTCTGTATGAGCTGTTGCCGTGAAGTCTTGAGTGTGAAGACATAAGGCCGAATGCAGACCATCTCTTGTATAAGTCGGGTGAGCCTGTAGCCTCAAAGCCCGAAATATCGTGGCTGAAGTAGCCGAAGCCTGATAAGCAGAGTGAAAGTCCTCCACGGAGTGTTTCAGCCATTGATTCGTACTGGCTGAAGCAGTCGCCGCCCCAGTGTACAGGGAACTGCTGACCGCCGACCGTAGCAGAACGTGCGAACAGACAAGCCTTATCCTTGCCGTAGAATTCCTCAAGCACCTCAAATACGCACTTGTTGTAGAGATATGTGTAGTAGTTGTGCATTCTGTAAGGATCTGAACCGTCGCTGTATACAACATCGGCTGTGGGTATTCTCTCACCGAAGTCCGTCTTGAATGCGTCAACGCCCATCTCGCACAGTGTTCTAAGCTTTGCCTTGTACCACTTGCAAGCCTCAGGATTCGTAAAGTCAACGATAGCCATACCGGGCTGCCACATATCGCACTGGAACACACCGCCGTCCGTCTTCTTGATGAAGTAGCCGTTCTTTACGCCCTCGTCAAATAAGGATGACTGCTGAGCGATATAGGGGTTAATCCATACGCAGATTTCAATTTTCTTTTCCTTAAGACGTGCGAGCATAGCCTTGGGATCGGGGAACATTCTCTTATCCCATGTGAAGTCGCACCAGTTGAATTCCTTCATCCAGAAGCAGTCGAAGTGGAATACCTCCAGAGGAATATCACGTCTTGCCATTTCGTCTATGAAGAACGAAACTGTTTCCTCGTCATAGTTTGTCGTGAATGATGTTGTCAGCCACAGACCGAATGTATATGCAGGAGGAAGTGCAGGCTTACCTGTCAGCGTTGTGTAAACGCCGAGTACGTCTGCTATTGTCTTACCGCCCATTACGAAGTATTCCATTCTCTCGCCCTGAACGGAGAAAGCAACCTTTGAAACCGTTTCGCTTGCTACTTCAAATGTAACATTCTCGGGGTGATTTACAAATACACCGTAGTTTCTTGATGATACATAGAAGGGGATTGACTTGTATGTCTGCTCGGAGCAGGTACCGCCGTCGTTGTTCCATACTTCTACCGTCTGACCGTTCTTTACGAATGTAGAGAACTTCTCGCCGAAGCCGTAGATGTTCTCGCCTACGGAGATGTTGAGCATCTCTCTTATTCTTGCAGGCTCGTCTGTAGATGCGTGTGCGTAGAAACGCTCCGCCTTTGTGCCTTCCATACGGTAGTCTGTGAGCCAGGGCTGTTCTTCGATATAAGAAGTTGTTCTCCAGCCTTCCTTTGTGAGCAGCTTTCCGTCATAGAAGTATTTTATATCCCATGCTCCGCCTGCCTTGCCGATTCTTACCGAAGTCTTGTTCGAAACAAGCTCCCAGTACTCGTCCTTCTCGTTTATAACAGGCTTGAAGTTTGCATCCTCATATAATGTGAAGTCCGGACCCTTCTTTACAGTACCCTTGTAATGCTCGATCGTAACCTTGATTGAATCGGCAAGCGTAGATGTAAAGGTGATCTCAAGAACAGGACCGCCAAGCGTCATTCCTCTGTTACCGATCCACTGGTTAGTGGCATATACGGTTATCGAGTTGTCTGTAGCCTTTACCTCATAGATCTGAGTTGCATAGTTTACGTCGTAGCCCGACTTGTTCATCCAGAAACCGTCTGAATACTTCATAGATTATACCTTTCCTTTCAAAACGGCGGTCACACTTCCGCCAAAATTTACTTTCCATACGGGTATTCCACCGCTGCTTCTCGCTAAACGACCCTTTGCTCACGGCGCTTTGCACACCGCACCGCTTCACAAACAGTTATTGCATAATTTGTAACTTGCTATGTTTTTTGCAACCCGTCACAGCCTTCACAGCTCATCGCAACCCGTCACAGCCTGCTTTGATTTATCACAGCTTTTCACGACCCATTTCAGCCTGCCTTGATTTATCACAGCTTATCATAACTTATCACAATCCGCAACGTTTTATCGCCGTTCGTGTAATCGTTTACCCGTTGCTTATTCTAACATATAAATTTACAAAAATCAAGGGGTTTTCGAAAAAATTTTTGAAATTATCAAAAGCCGCCGTTCTGACCCTCTCAAACCGCATAACAAAGCACTTTTTATCATATACACAGCCCACCGCCACAGAAAATCCCGTAGCGGTGGGCTGTGATATTTAAAACTTACTCAGCCGTTTTAACCTTAACGCTTGCATACTCGCTGAACTCAGTCGTACTTCCCGTCTTTCTGAACGATTTTATTCTGAAAGAATAAGCCGTACCCTTTGCAAGCCCCTTGACAGTAAACGTAAGCGTGGTGTTGTTCTTTGTGGTAGCAATTGCCGTCCACTTTCCACCCTTATACTGCTCGATAACATAGCCCGTAGCCTTGTCATTCTTGCTCCAGTCAAGCTTTACCTCACTTGCAGAAACCGCAGAACCAGTAAACTTTGCAACATTCGGTATATCAGTTGTTCCGACTACTCTTACATAACTGCCGAATGGTTTTTATATCTCAACTCCCGTAGGCAAGTTTGTTTATGATGTTGTGGACAGCTATCAGTCCATGCTTAATATCGTGACAAAATAAGCATAACACGGGGCGGTGTCGCCGCCCTTGCAATGTACGTTTCCCCGATGCAGCTTGTAGGCTTTACGGCTGATTAGTTGTCTGATTTGTATAATGTGCACAATTTATTTCGAATCGGAATTGTGCATAATGCAGAAAATGTAATTGCCGGCTTGACTTGATGTTGTCCCAAAAGGTATAATAGATAGCAAGAGAAGTGTTACCACTTGGGTAACGGTTTTTTTGGCTGAATTTTTCGGAAAGGATAGTGATCGGTTATGGCAGATACAAATAAAGTAATGAATCCGGGCGAGCGCTTGCTTTCTGAGATAACAAAACGAGGTATGAAGCAATCAGAGCTGGCTATTCGTACAGGAGCAACTCCTAAGCATATCTCTACGATCATTAACGGCACTAAGGAGATTTCTGTATCTTTCGCCCGTAAGCTCGATATTGCACTTGGTGATGAAAGCGGCACATGGGCGTCCTATAAGGCTGAATACGATGATTATATGGCTGAAATGGAAGAAAAGAACGGTATTACTGAGGAAGAAACAACAATATACAAGAAGATGAAAGACATTGTTGACTATTTCATCAAAGTCAAGGTCATGTATAATAACTGCGGTATTCCTGAGAAGATTATGCAACTCCGCAAAATTCTCCGTGTGACAAGCCTGACCGTTATTCCGCAGATTACCTATAACGCTGCCTATCGTGCTCAGGTCAAGACAAGCACTGCTGCCGATTCATATATTCTCTTTGCTTGGCAAAGGCTATGTGAGATTCAGACAGAACAGGCGGAGATAGCTGTTCAGTTCGACAGCAAGAAGCTCTCTGATAGCATATCGGAAATAAAGGAACAGATGTTTGAAACAAATCCGAATACTATGATCAGCAATCTTAAATCTATCTTCGCAAAGTGTGGCATAGCATTTGATGTTGTTCATCATTTCCGTGGTGCGCCTGTTCAGGGGTTTATCAAAGAATCTGATAATGGCAAGGTTATTCTCTGTATTACTATCCGTGGTAAGTCTGCTGATAGATTTTGGTTCAGCTTGTTCCATGAGGTCGGTCATCTTCTCAATGGCGATTTAAGCACCAGATTTGTGGACTTCGATACGGTAAGGTCGGAAATGGAAGATAATGCTGATTCCTTCGCCCGTGATACGCTTATCAAACCTGAACATTACAAGCGAATGCTTGAAGCAGGCAATTACCATGATTTAGCTTATATTAAGCGGTTTGCTCAGTACGAGGGTGTTCCGCATTGGATAGTTATAGGCAGACTTCATAGCGATGAATGGCTTGACTGGAGTTATTTTGCCCATGAGATACCAAAATTTGAATGGGTTGAAGATTAAAAAGCACAAAATATAGTATCATACCACTTGACAAATATTATATATTGTGGTATAATGCAAATTGGAACATTGTTGAAAGGGGTGTTGCCTTTGACTGCATATAGACAAATAAAAAAGCTGTGCTGATTGTTGGAGCAATCAACACAGCCCGATCCAAGTATTGCTACTCGAACCTCGACAAGTTCATTGTAGCATATATTTGGAACGGTTGTCAATAGATTAGGAACTTTTTTGGTGATTTGCACAATTATTTGCGATTATTTTCGCATATTTGTCTGTCGTCACACTCTATCCCTATTCTGTTGGCAATTTTACTATCCTGTTGATTGGAGTCGATGTGGATAGTAATGTTCGCTGATGTTTCCGAGTATTGCTACTTGAACCTCGACACTTCAAATATGCAATACTTCGGAAATATCTAAACCACGGGATAACTGTCCCATGATGTATATGGAGGAATTGTATATAAATGAAATTGAATATGATCCGTAAAGGTATCAAGGACGTATGGTGGAGACCGTACATGGTATCAGGTGCGAAATTTTCGGAAAACGATATTCCGTTCTGTCCGACTACTGCAACCGAAATGCCTGCACTTATCCTCACATACAAGGAAGCCAAAGAGATGTACCGTAAGGAGATTCGCAGACACAACAAGGACTTTATGAGCCTTGCCTATGTGTGCTTCTACGCAGATGACGGTGATTTCGACTCTTTTAAGGGTATATGGTTTCGCAGCAGTCACGCTTATAAGGTTCTGAGCCACTTCGCCGGCATTATCACCCCTGACTTTTCGCTTTATCAAGATTTTCCCCTTCCGTTGAAGTTGTGGAACGTGTATCGTATGAGAGCCTTCGGTTATTGGTTCGGTACGCTCTGCGGTCACGCTGTCATTAACAATGTCCGTTGGGGTACTTCTGAAACCTTTTGGTATTGTTTTGACGGAATCCCTGAAAACAGCGTTGTTGCAATCGGTACGGTCGGCGGAAGTCCCCGTAAGCTCGATGATCGTGAACGCTTTGAGGAAGGGCTGAAAGAGTTAGTAAGACGGCTTCATCCTCATACGATTATCGTGTACGGCTCGGCTAATTACAAGTGCTTCAAAGAGCTTGAAGAACAGGGTATAACGATTCTTGCCTATCCCAGCAAGACAAACAAGGCGTTTGCAGGGAGGGTTAAGAAATGAGTAAGGGTTATAGCGGTATGTTCAGCGGTACTAAGGGGAGCCGTGTCGCCTTTGGTAGTACCGATTACATGAAGCCCACTGATGATTTCAGCAGATATATTAAAAGGCGAAAAGATGCTGACGCAAACGGCTTCTATGATATTATAGCTCACGGGAATCCTATAAGTATCGAAATTCAGCATAATGGTAAAACGATTACTATTGACCATAGAATTGCTGCAAGATTATTTAAGCAGGATAAGCAGTATAAAGGACAAGCAATACGTTTGTTATCATGTAGCACCGGTAAACTTGATACCGGCTTTGCCCAGAACTTAGCCAACAAATTGAATGTTCCTGTACAAGCACCTACTGATATTCTATGGGCAACACCAAGAGGAACATATTATGTTACAGCAGGTAAGACTGTAAATGGGAGACTTGTCCAAGATCGTAGTGCGCCCGGTACATTCAGAACATTTTATCCCAAAAGGAGGAAGAAAATATGATTTGCGAAAACTGCGGAGCAGAGATGAGATTTAAGCAGGACGGTCATTCCATTAGTTGGATATGTGATAATTGCGGCGAGGCTGTTGCTTCAACTTGCTTTGAACCGTATGAAACGGATTTAACCGTGTATCATATTCTGCTTTCATCTCCGTTTAAGACGAATACTAATATGTTGAAATTGGTTTCAGAGATTGCCGGTTGCAACTATATTGAAGCCAAAAAGATGATTGAAAAAGCTCCTGTTGAGATTTTCAGTGGTAAAGCTATCGACATTATGGAGATAAAGGAAAAGCTCGAAGCAGCAAGCATTGATTTCAAGATTGAACCGGAGTTCCCTTATTAACAGATAGATATGGAAGCGCTGACACTATATCAGCACTCCTGAATATCGGAGATTTTAATGATTAGCTTACCAAAATTCAGATAAGTGTTATATCTGTTCTGCAAGAAGCCTTATATTACAAGAATATACGTTGACTGTGATTGTACAGCATCAAAGGATGGTGACATGCTGAATAGCTGAATGACGGATGTCATAAATGCGGTGGTGACATTTTTGTTGTTGACGGAATGCATGAAGGTGTTGACTGGGAAAGTTGTGAACTGATATCAGGTTTTACGATTCATTAAATTTTATTTCAACATACAAAAGCGGACTGCTCAAAATTGCAGTCCGCTCCGACAAAATTAACACGCAAAACAGCAAATTGCGTTAGAAACAATAAATATATTAATATCATTATAATTAGTACGATATATGATAAAATGCAACTGCATCCCCCCGCCTTCCCCTCAATTCTCAAATTCATCACAATTCATCACCCTGTGCATATTCTGTCTGTTCTGCCAAAACCCTTTGGCAATGCGGAAAAACGCAGTTTTTTATCGTAATCGAATCATCACCTTGATATTTCCATTCACGGAAATTATTTTCAAAGCATATACTACTCTTGTATCAACCATAATATGCCATAAATTTACATAATGAGGTGATTTTTAATGTGTGGAATAGCAGGTTGGATAGATTGCCGCAGACTGTGCGACAGCGCCGCAATAATGCGTAGAATGGCTCAGACAATGGTTCCGAGAGGTCCCGACAGCGGCGGCTTTTACACTGATGATAACTGCGCCCTCGCTCACCGCCGCCTTAGCGTCATAGCCCCCGCCCGAAGCGCCCAGCCGATGACCCGTAAAACCGCCCTCGACAGCTACACTATCGTCTATAACGGCGAGCTTTACAACACCGCCGAAATCCGCTCTGAGCTTGAATCTACGGGCATTTCGTTCACCTCCTCAGGCGACACGGAGGTACTGCTCTGGGCATACATCACCTGGGGCGAAGCCTGCCTCGACAAGCTCAACGGAATATACGCCTTTGCCGTGTGGCAGGAAAAGGAAAAACAGCTCTTCCTAGCCCGTGACAGAATCGGCGTGAAGCCGCTGTTTTACTACGAATACGCAGGTGGTCTTATCTTTGCGTCCGAGATAAAAACGCTCCTCGCCCACCCTATGATAGAGCCGGTGATCGACCGTGACGGCATCGCTCAGATAATGCTCTTAGGTCCTGCGAGAAAGCCGGGAAGCGGCATCTTCAAAGGGATCAGGGAGCTTCGCCCCGCCGAGTGTGCCATGTACTGCCGATGCGGCCTCAGAAAGCGCACCTACTGGTCGCTCCACGCCCTTCCCCATAAGGAAACCGCCGAGGAGACCGAGCAGCACATAGCCTACCTTCTGACCGATGCCATAAAGCGCCAACTTGTCAGCGATGTTCCGCTTTGTACAATGCTTTCGGGCGGTCTTGACAGCAGTATCATAAGCGCCGTTGCCGCCCGTGAGTTTGAGCAGAGCGGACGACAGCTCACCACCTATTCAATCGACTACAAGGACAACGAAAAGAACTTCCACAGCAGTAAATTCCAGCCCGATATGGACGCACCGTGGATACGGAAAATGTCAGCGTTCATCGGCTCTAAGCACATAAATGTCGAGGTCGATACGCCCGCTCTGACCGACGCTCTGGAGCTGTCAACCTATGCCCGTGACCTGCCCGGAATGGCAGACGTGGACAGCTCTCTTTACCTGTTCTGCAAGGCTATCAAGGGCAACTTCACCGTTGCTCTGAGCGGTGAGTGCGCCGATGAGATCTTCGGCGGCTATCCGTGGTATCACAACGAGGAAATTCTCTACAAACCGGGCTTCCCGTGGGCTTGCTCGACCGCATCCCGTGCGGATCTGCTCTGCGACGGGATACTGGGTGACATCGACCCGAATGATTATGTCAACTTCTGCTGTAACGAAACGCTGAAGAACACCGAATATCTCGACACCGACAGCCGCAAGGACAGACGTATGCGTGAGATGTTCATGCTGAACTTCTATTGGTTTATGCAATGCCTGCTTGACCGCAAGGACAGAATGAGTATGGCTCACGGGCTTGAGGTCAGGGTGCCGTTCTGCGACCACAGGATCGCCCGTTACGCTTTCAATATTCCGTGGGAGATAAAGGCGGCAGGCGACAGGGAGAAAGGCATTGTCCGCCGTGCGATGAAAGGCATACTGCCCGACGATGTGCTTTGGCGCAAGAAATCGCCGTATCCCAAGACCCACAACCCGACCTATCTCGCCGAGGTTATCCGCAGGATGAGGACCGTGCTTGCCGACAAGGATTGCCGCCTTACTGAGATCGTCAGCCGTGAAAAGCTGTTACGGCTGTGCGACGATCCGACACTGTTTGAGGGCAACTGGTACGGTCAGCTTATGACCTCGCCGCAAATTTTCGCCTACCTCTTGCAGATAGAATATTGGCTAAGGCGGTATGATGTGAGGATTGACAGGCAATAAGCATAGAAAACGGGTATCGGCATTTTACCGATGACCGTTTCAGACTGTCGATAAACCTATATAATTTTTGAAAATGGGGTCGCAGGGGCGTA
>OLJB01001576.1_pt1 | contig 10829 bp, 9 predicted proteins | sample 1601391 | NCBI WGS metagenome assembly OLJB01 (sample SAMN01915215, study PRJEB22387) | human gut metagenome | isolation source: stool | host: Homo sapiens | place: USA | reverse complement strand
TTTTCGTCGTTATCAAAAATATATACTGTTTTCCCGTTTAGGCCGACTTTGAATTTCTCATTTTGAGCATATCCCTGATACTTTTTCATCAGCTTGTTATGATTAAATTCGCTGCATATACTCTCAAACTGGCTATCTTTGGAGCCGCTACCTCGAGAGCCGCCATCAACTGAATTTCTTGCAGAGCGTAAAATTAGTTTTGATATAGAACTGATCGTATGCGCCCAATCAAAGCCCATATCCGTAGCCTCCTTTGTTAACGGTATTTTTATTGAATGCGAAGATTTTTGATTTGCTTAACTGCTCTTGCTGCCGCTTTTCTTTCTCCTGCTTTCGTGCTATTTATAAATGGCTCGATGTACGGCAGTAAAGATATATCTTTATATTTACCGAGAGCTGTGATAGCAGATGTTTTAATTGTATCAACTTCCAGCCTTTCGATTATGACAGGCAAAGCGGCTTCGCTCTTCCATCTGCCGAGCATTTCCATCGTGAACGGAAATGCATCCTTTTCACAAATTAAACCGATGAGAAAATCTTGTTTGCTCTTGTCCTGTATTTTAACAAAAGCGTTATCGAGCACATTTTCAGCTTTTGATAATCTTCCGTTGGCTTTTAGCTCTAATGTCCATCGCTCCAAAAAATTTGAACACTCCTTGTTGCCTTTTCTCCAAAACTGCTGTGTTATTAATTCCAAGGCAAACCCTATATTTGCGAACCGAGGTATATACTTGCTAATAATCGGGATACAGGCATCATTTTTGATAGTCTTATATCGCAAATCCTGAAAAGAACGACAGTCTACTCCTAAACATCTACTCAATTCAGCACATAAGGAATCCACTAAAATATAATCTTCGGCATCCACTCCAGTGGCTCTATTATACAATTCACGCTCTATATCCGCTTTATATAAGACGGCTGTCGCATAGTTATCAGGCATATTACATCAGACTCCTTTAGAGAGTTTATTTTACTCGATAATAATATCAAAAATCAGTGCATCAAAATTGTCGTCGATATGCCCGTCGTTGCAGTAGTAGCGAAAATGATTGGGCGCAATCACTTCTTTTTTCATCGCCGCGCCTCGTACCCACGCCTCCAAACCGCCTTTGTCATCTTCCCAGGCGTTCCAGACCATCAGCTCATTGCTTTTTGAAATGCAGTCATATTCATATCGCTCGTTATGAGTTTGTGCTTCCCACAGATCCTTTTCCCAAAGTATAAAATAGGGTGATTCAATTCCTGAATTATGAGAGGTTATCTTGCCTTTTGTCTTGAATTTAATCGCTTGCTGCCATTCGGAATGGGTCGAGAGCAGAATGACTGACAGCTTGAACTTGTCCGGAACAGGAATTATATCCATCAGCATCAGAGTTTCCCCGTGGTACTGAATGGGTTTCCCTGCGCTTTTTCTGAATAATGACTCAAATTCCACAATATCACCTGCCCCTCATTATAAGTTCACATTGCCATTTTGATTTCAAGGCTAATTATACCATATAAGTTCAAAATAATCTACTACTGCGTACCAAACGACAGGATTGCTCGTGCAAAATGTGTAATGTGGATTTCAGATTACTCTCAAAATAAGAAAAGCCGCCGTCTGTTGACGGCGGCCTTCCTTGTGCAATTTTAGCGGTAGATAAGCTCGTTTGATACGATTTCCATAGCGGCGTTTCGCAGATTGTTCATCTTCTGTACCCACAGCATTTGGTTTTCTGCTTTGAGCGTTTCCGTCACGCCCTCTTTTTCGGAAAGCTGATTTACCAGCCGAGAGAACATTTCCTCTGCCTGCTGGTCAATGTCGGCAAGATAACTGTTCAGCTTGCCACTGGTGAGCAGGGAGGTATACAGCACCTTGCGGTGGGTTTTGATATAGCGCCGGTGCCGCTGCCCCCATACACCGATATGCCGTTCTTCTTTTTCGGCGGGTAACTCCAAGCAAGGGATGTAGTAGTCGCCTTGCAATTCATACCAAAGCCCGTTGCGCTTGTCATAAATGTACTTGTCCATCTTGAAATCCTCCAGTATAATATATTCGCACATATGTCACAGTTTCCCGATTGCCACATCTTGTTATATCGTGTTGTCGGTTTTTCTTGCCCTTGCTTTTGCCCTTATAAAGTGTTGGGACAAGGGTAAAACGGTGTAAAAGCGTATAAAGGGACAAGGTGGACACATTGCGATAAATCCTTTGCTTTCAAGCGTTTCGGAGGATTTTATTAACGCCCTATACAGGACAGTAACCACTTATAAAATCGTGGTTTTCAAATTCAAATTTTTTGTCAGGCATGGAACGATCTTTGCGCGAAGCGTCGAATCGCAAACGCCCGCGCACCATATCGGAGCGCGGGCGCGGATCGTTTATAGCAGCTTGATCAGGATCGTGACGGCGCCCAGCAGGATCAGCACACTGCCGCCGTCGGCATCGTGTCCGGCTGGGCGGCGACGGGGCTTAACCAGTCTGTGAAACAGCTTTCCGATAAATAATTTCTATTACACACCCGTTGCACACCGCATCGATAATTTGCGTGCAAAAACGGAAAAAGAAAAAGTCCTGTATTCATCGAGAATACAGGACTTTTTGCTGGTCCGAGTGAGAAGATTCGAACTTCCGGCCTCTTGAACCCCATTCAAGCACGCTACCAACTGCGCTACACCCGGATATCTTAATCGCTCAAATAATATAGCACATGAAAACCGAAAAAGCAAGAGAAAAAATGCATTTTTGGCAGCGAATTAAAATTTAATATGCAAATGCTCAAAAACTTCAATATTTTCAATAAAACCCCTTGACAATTTCTAAACGCTTTGCTACTTTGACCTTACCATCGTGACGGACAACGAGCCGAATGGGCACAGGCTGTTGTTCCGGCGAAAAAACGACAGGAGGAAACTACTATGACAGGGAAAAAACTGCAGCGTCTGCTGGCGTGCTTGCTGGCGGTGCTGCTGCTGTCGCAGGTCGGGGCGTTCTCGCCGGCCGTGTTCGCGGCGGATGACATCGACTACACGCTGCATGACGGTACGGCTGTTATCCCGGCCGGAACGTCGGCGGGTGATGTGAACCGCATTCTTGCGGCGGCACTGGTCGATGGTTTCGACCAGATGACCGCGGAGGAGCGGCAAGCGATTCTTGACAAGGGTTTTGAGTATTATTGCACGGGTACTTATGGCAACACCGGATTGAATACACACGATGCATGGGGTTCAATCGGCGGCTTTACAAGTACGCATAAGCCGGTTTTTGTTACTTATACGTATACCCACCCCGCGCTGGCCGCTAACAAGGATGGCGACTACAAGGTCCGCCTTGCCGGCACGACAGCGGAAGTGACGCTGACGAAGGCGAAGAAGCTCTCTTCGTCCATCACGCTCAAGCAGGACGCCAGCGTGAAGCTGCCGTATAAGGAAGACGGCACGCTGGATTTTGACGCACTGCGTGCAGCCATTCTCCAGCAGGTCGTGGACGAGGGGACTACCCCGTCTCTGACGACGGAGAATACGGAGATCAAGTACTATGCGACGTCTTCAACGGGATGGACTCATGAATGGGGGAAACTGGATGGCGATAAGGTCAATCTTGCAACTTACCCCGCCATTTCTGCGGGTGAGCAGCAGATCCAGATCAGCTTCAAGGGCGACAATACTTACAAGGCGTCCTCTGAAACGACGACGGTGACCTTCACCGAGCGCCCAAGCATCGAAGCGGTGACGAAGGAAAACCCGACGTTCAAGCTCGCCTTCACTGCCGACGGCGCGGCGATCTATGACAACATCCGGCAGCAGGTCTGGGATGCGGTCGTTGTGAGCACGAACCCGGCTCTGACCGTGGATGATGTGACCATCGAGTATTATGCTACGGCTGAGAGCGGCTCTTGGGGCAGCGTCGGCAAAGCATGGATGCCGCTGGAAGGCGGCACAAAAGATTTGCTGACCTATCCCGCCATCGGTGAAGGTACGCAGGAGGTGCGCATCACCTGGGGCGGCAGCAAGGACTACGCCGCCTGGCAGTGGCAAGGGAATGTGGCCGTCACCGGCCGCGCGGCAGCTCCGTTCACGCGCAAAGAGGGCGTGACCGAAGTCTCGATGGTCTACAACAAGGATCAGAGCATCAACTACGAGGCGACCGCGCAGGCTCTGCGCGAGGCGCTGCTCGTGAGCGCTGATCCGAACGTCTCCATCAACGACGTGACGGTGGAGTATAACGCCGGCACAGATCTTGCCAAGAATTTCCATCCACTCGACTTTGACGGTTTTGGCTTCAAGTTCGGCCTGAACGAGCAGACCATCCGCTTCACCTGGCGCGGCAACGCAGACTACCAGGCTTATACGGCGGAAGTCACCGTCGAGATGACCGACAGCCGCGAGGCCAGCGCCGTCGTCCTCAAGCCGAGCATCTCTCTCATCTACAATAAGGACGCCGCTGCCATGACGCAGCAGATTTTTGAATACGTCATTGATTGGGACGATTCCACGCTGCCCGACAAGAGCACGCTGAGCGCGGACGACTTTACGATCGAGTATTACGCAACGGCTAAGGTCGTGGCCGGTGATCTTGGCGGCGACGTAGGACTCCAAAAGTGGGTTCCGATCGAAGGAGAAGAGGGAATCAGTGTTGGCAAACTCCAGTATTTCTACCCCCAGATGGGCGCTGGTGAGCAGCAGATCCGCGTGACCTTCAACGGCAACGAGACCTATCGTTCCAGCGAGGCTGAGGAAGGCTCGCTCACGGTCAAGAAGGCAAATGTCTCCGTCAAGGTGCACTCGACGAGCATCTACGCCGATGAAGTGCCGGGCGAGGGCTTCGTCACCACCGATCCCGTGGACGATTTTGACATCTTCACAGTCTATACCGGCGTGTCCAGCGTGTTCGTGCAGCTGCCCGAGCGCTACACAGACAACGCGTTCATCGAGGCTATTGATCCTGTGCTCGAAAAAGTCGGTCTGCGGACGATCCAGGATATCATGGACAAGGGCATCACCGTCGGAGAACTCAAGCAGAATCTGGACAAGATCGCCAATGGCAGCGAGTATGCCGTAGTGCGTGAAGCGCTCAAGCTGATGGGTGTTGACGTCACTACGCTGCAGCAGATCATCAACGTGTTCAACAAGATCACCCTGCTGGACAATGTCCGCATTGCCCTGCGTACACCGGATCAGGTGGGTATCTACACCGTTTACGCGATCACGAACAACGATAACTACAACACCGGCTTCGGTATGGGTGCACTCGTTGTGAAAAAGCACTACTCCGGTGTGAAGCTCGACTGGAATCAGGACTTCACCAATGGCAAGATCTCCGCTGCGGACGTGAAGAACTTCGACTTCGGTGCGACGCTGAGCTATAACGGGGAACAAGTCGAGGATCAGTCCTCTGTGCACTACCTGTACTCCGGCTTCACCAGCAGGTGGAAGCCGTACTCCAGCACCACGACACCCCCGACTGAGCCCGGCCGCTATGTTGTGACGGTCGTGACTCTGGGCGGCAACTATCAGGCAGCGCCCATCACGCGCGCTTTCCAGATCACCAAGTAATTTTCTCGCGTGTGTCTCCCGGGCTTTTTTGCCCGGGAGACATTTTTGCGCCGGAGGAGACCGGCCGGAGCTGAAAATGAAAATCGCCGAAAATTTTTTCAAAAATAACTTGACAGCAGTCGAATCGTCTGGTATATTAAACAAGCGCTGAGGCGACGAGGCCGAGTAGTTCAGTTGGTTAGAACGCTAGCCTGTCACGCTAGAGGTCGAGGGTTCAAGTCCCTTCTCGGTCGCCACCCGCGGGGCGAAAGCTCCGCGGGCTTTGTATGCTGCTATAGCTCAGTCGGTAGAGCGCATCCTTGGTAAGGATGAGGTCCCCGGTCCGAATCCGGGTAGCAGCTCCAGAAAATCCTGCAACCGTTGCGGTTGCAGGATTTTTTGTTTATCAAAGACCGCGCAAAAACCACGACGCCGGACAGGGAAGCCCTGTCCGGCGTCGTTTTGCCTATGTTCGGTTTCAGCCGCCGAAGCCGATCACGGTGTGCGGCCCCCGCCGTTTGGCGGGGGCTTACGTTTTCCTTGCCGCGGGAAATCGATATGCGAAAGCCTGCCAAAACCGTCTGTGTCAGACGCTTTTGACAGGCTGAGCGAGCGGGCCTGTAAGCCGGGTTCTGTTATCGACAGCCATCTATCTAGACGCACCGTTGCCGGTGCGTTCCAGCCACCTCCATGGGACGGCCGGGCCGGCCATATGTCCCTCCGCGGTGTTGCTCCGGATAGAGTTTACAGCGCCGCACTGTCTCCAGCCGGCGAGTGAGCTCTTACCTCACTTTTCCACCCTTACCCGATCGCTCGGGCGGTATCTTTCTGTTGCACTTGTCCGAGGGTCGCCCCTGGCGGGTGTTACCCGTTATCCTTGCCCTGCGGAGCCCGGACTTTCCTCACGCACAGCCTTTCGGCTCGTGCCCGCGGCTGTCCGGCCCGCTCGCCCGACTATTTTACACATCCTGCTGCACCGCGTCAAGTCCGGCAGCGATTTATTTTCTTGTAATCGGCACGAATGAGCGGTATAATCTCCACGTATGATTACCTTTTGGAAAAGGAGTGTCTGCATGACCTTTTCGGACTATATGGACTATCTGCGCGGCAAGCGCATCGGCGTCATCGGCTTCGGCGTGAGCAATCAGCCGCTCGTGCGCGTGCTGCTGCGCAACGGCTGCGACGTGACGGTGTGCGACCGGCGCGACCGCGCCCAGCTCGGCGCGACCGGCGACGAGGCCGCGGCGCAGGGCGCAAAATTTATCCTTGGTGCGGATTATCTGGAGCATCTGGACTTCGACGTCATCTTCCGCACACCGGGCGTGCTGCCCATCGTGCCGCAGCTGCGCGCGGCTGCGCAAAGCGGCGCGATCCTCACCTCCGAGATGGAGGCGTTCTGCAATCTCTGCCCCTGCCGCATCCTTGCCATCACCGGCAGCGACGGCAAGACCACGACCTCGACCATCACGGCCGAGCTTCTGCGTGCGCAGGGCTATACCGTGCACCTCGGCGGCAACATCGGCACACCGCTGTTTGACCGCATAGCGGACATCCAGCCGGAGGATTTTGCCGTGCTCGAGCTCAGCAGCTTCCAGCTGCACAGCATGCACTGCGCGCCGGATGTGGCCATCATCACGAACATTTCGCCGAATCATCTGGATGTGCATCCGGATTTCGAGGACTACGTGTCGGCCAAGTGCAGCATTTACCGCGGCCAGCGGCCGGACGGCTGCCTGGTGCTCAACGCGAAGGACGCCCACACGCCGCGCTTCGCGGCCGAGGCGCCGGGGCGCGTGCGCTATTTCAGCAGCATCGGCCCGGTGGAAAACGGCGTTTACTGCACGGATGGTGTGATTTACCGCGCGCACGATGGCAAGGCGGAGAAGATCCTCGACGCCACCGAGATTCGCATTCCCGGCGCGCACAACGTGGAAAACTATATGGCGGCCTTTGCTGCGACTGACGGGCTGGTCGGCAATGCGGCGTGCGTTCAGGTCGCGCACGCCTTCTCCGGCGTGCCGCACCGCATGGAGCGCATCCGCGAGCTCAACGGCATTACGTTCATCAACGATTCCATCGCCTCGAGCCCCACGCGCACGACCTCCGCGTCGCTCCAGAGCCGCTCCAGATCGTAAAACTTGCGGGCCTCGTCCTGGAACACGTGCACGATCACGCAGCCATAGTCGAGCAGGACCCAGCTGCCGCTGCGGTACCCCTCCCGGCGCAGGACGGGTTCGCCCACGTCGTCCGCCGCCGCTTCCACGGCGTCGGTCAGGGTCTTCACGTGCGTCGAGGAGCTGGCCGTGCAGATGACGAAATAGTCTGCCAGCGTCGTCAGTTCCTGGGTTTTGAGCAGCTGAATGTTCTCGCCCTTTTTTGCGTCCAGCGCCTTGACGATGACCGCAGCAAGCTCGTTAGCAGGCATCATAATGCTACATCCTTCCTTTTTGTTACCATTTGTTTGGGCCCTGAACCGTGCCGGAAGTGGCCACGACCTGCCCATTGGATTCATAGAGAATGTCCACATCCGCGGACGTGATCTCCTTCGTATAGGGGTTGAGCCAGGTGTTGAGATAATCCAGCCACTCGTCCACGTGGATGAACACGTAGGACATACCGTTTTTGGTGCCGCTGTAATTGGCGGGGATCGTCTCAAACGAGATGGCGCTCTCATCGAGCTTCAAAAACTCCTTGACATAGAACATCACATTGCCTGCCGACAGGTTCGTCGTGACTTCCTTTTCGTAGATATCAATGAGTTTGTTGAGATTTGGGATGTTGTGCAGCTTCAAAAACTGGCTCGTCATGGCCTTGAGCATCTGGTGCTGCACGTCGATGCGGCCGATATCGCCGTTGGCATACGTGTTGCGGAAGCGGAACACACCCATGGCCTGATAGCCGTTGAGGTGCTGATAGCCCTTCTGCACGTGGATGCTCAGGTTCTGGCCGGGATCGTCGTAATCCATATCGGCCGGAACGTCGAAATCAATGCCGCCCATGGCGTCGATGAGTTCGACGAACACCTCCACGTCAAAGAGCGCATAGCTGTCGACGCGGTAGCCGACGATCTTTTCCACGCCGCCGATGAGCGCCTCCACGCCGTCCTTGCCGTTGTTTTCGGCCGCGGCGTAGTACTGGTTCATCTTCTTGGGTTTATAGGACACGTTCACGGCCGTGTCGCGCGGGATGCTGACAAACTTCAGAGACTGATTCTCCGTGTCGAGCATGCCGACGAGCACCGTATCCGTCAGACCGGCCGCGCGGTCCTTGCCGGCGATGAGGAACGTGTAGCACCCTTTCTTGCGGCCGTCTGTGCTGACGCTCACATCGTCCGAATCGCCGTCGCTCAGGCTCGGCGGGCTGATCCAGTGGTTCATCAGGATCGCAAACTCGCCGATGAGCAGCGCCAGCACCACGACCACGATGACCGTGATGCGCACTTTGTTCTTTTTCTTGCGCTTTGCCAGCGACTGCTGCGCCTGCACGCGGTGGTTCACCGCCGCAGATGCCTCGGAAAACGGGTCGTCCTGAAAGCCGCTGCCGTCGTCGTAGGAATCGTCATAGCCGCCGTCGTAACGGTCGTAACCCTGATCGTCATATCCGCCGTAATCGCCCGGATAGCGATCGTCACTCTGTCGTCTTTTCATATTCTTTTTCCCTGCCCTGATACCAGTTTAATGCCTGCACCGTGTTCTCGTGCGGCGTGATGCCGCCGGCCTTCAGATCCTCCAGGCTCATCTTCAGCCCGAGCACCATGGCCGCATCCAGATCGGTGTAAGCGAGCCGCCGCAGCTCGTCCACGCCGTCAAAATCCCGCGACGGCTCGATATAGTCGGCCATATACAGGACCTTTTCGAGCGTGGTCATATCGGGCTTGCCGGTCGTGTGCCAGCGGATGGCATTTTCTATCTCAAGTGGTACGCCGAAACGATCCCTGGCCACGGCAGCGCCGGTTTTGGCGTGCAGGAGCTTGGTGTTGGCCGTTTCGACCGTATCGTTTATGATACCATATTTATCAGACAATAGCAATTGGTCAGATAGCTCGAATTTTTTCGTGCAATCGTGTAAAATTCCGGCTTCGGCAGCAGCATCCGGGTCGCAGCCCCAGCGCTCGGCAAGGCGGCGCGCCTCGTGCTCGCAGCCCCAGACATGGGAGATACGCCGCGGCTTGAGCATGGGGTAAGCCTGCTCGCGCAGCCAGTTGAGATCGGGCTTTGCGCCGTAGAGCCGCTGCTGGATGATGTGCGCATACACATTCGGCGCGAGGTACTCGCTGCCCCGCCGCCGCGGCAGCAGCGCACGAACGGCCGTGCTTGTGACCGGGACCGGCTCGGCCGGCAGGGCGATGACACGCGCGTCATACGTCCCGCGCAGGTAGGCGCTGAAGCGCTCGACCTCCGCATGCTCATCGCCCGTGCGGGCGAGCGCGACGAGCGTCACCTGAGCGAGCAGATACCGAAAATCGTGCCACTGCTCAAACGTCGTGAGCATATCCGTGCCGATGACGAGATACAGCTCCGCGTCCGGATTGCACGCGCTCAGCTCGCGCACGGTGTCGGCCGTGTAGCTCTTGCCGGAGCGGTGCAGCTCCATGTCAGAGACCTCCACGCCCGGCTCGTCTGCGAAGGCCATCATCGTCATGAGCAGGCGCTCCGCCGGCTCCGGGCTGCCCGCCGTGAGCTCCTTGTGCGGCGGGATGCGATCCGGAATGACGAGCGTCAGATCCGGCCGGATGGCCGCGCGCACCGCGCGCAGCGCGGCCGTATGTCCCAGATGCGGCGGGTTGAAGCTGCCGCCATAGATGCAGATCTTCATTTGCGTGCCTTTTTCACGAGCTCGATCTTCGGCTTCTGCTCGTTGCGCTTATAGAGCACGAATTTTGAGCCGATGACCTGCACAGGTTCCGCGCGGCAGGTCGCAGCAAGCTGGTCGCACGCCTCGCGCGCGGTCAGGAGCGAGTTTTCGAGCACGCGCCCCTTGACGAGCTCGCGTGCCTTGAGCGCGTCGTTCATCTGGGTGACGATGTTGTCGGTGATGCCGCCCTTGCCAATGTGGACGATGGTATCCTCCGTCGCGGCCAGACCGCGCAGCTGGGCACGCTGTTTACTTGTCAGCATAGTAATTCCTCAATTCTTCTTTCAGGATTTTGAGTGCATTTCCGCGGTGGGAAATGGCGTTTTTCTCTTCCGGACGCAGCTCCGCCATGGAACAGTCGTAGCCCTCCGGCAAAAACAGCGGGTCATAGCCGAAGCCGTTTTCCCCGCGCGGAGCAAACAGGATGCTGCCCTCGCACGTGCCGCGTGCGCGCA
>OLJB01001571.1_pt1 | contig 10858 bp, 7 predicted proteins | sample 1601391 | NCBI WGS metagenome assembly OLJB01 (sample SAMN01915215, study PRJEB22387) | human gut metagenome | isolation source: stool | host: Homo sapiens | place: USA | reverse complement strand
TTTGAAAAAAGCGAGGAAGAACGATGAAAAAACAGAGCCCTGGTGAATAAAAATACATTTTATATACAAAAAGAGACATTTACGATCACCGAATAACCATAAACAGTTTTGATTCCTGATCTATGTATCAATAATATCCTGATAAGTTGATTTTTTCTTCCTAATCACCTGAGATTTTCTTGAAAAAGAGCATCACACGATTAAAATAACGTTTCCAGTATATTTATACCTCAAAAACGTCAAAAATTAAAATGTTTCACGTGAAACATTTTATAAAAACTGTGTGAAACAGAAAAAAATGTTCTGACATTGCAGAATTACTTGGAAACCATCAAAAAAATGCAAAATCATCGCTGAAAAAATTCCAAAAAGCCTTTAAACAGCGTAAAAACCGAGAAAAATCATTGTAAAACAGTGCTTTTCAAAATGTTTCACGTGAAACATCGCCAAAAATCTCCAATTTTCTTATGTTTCACACCGTCTAATCATGCAAAAATGCAGAAAATGTTTCACGTGAAACATTTCCAGTAGTAAAATCCGGCGTAGTATGATAAAATATCTTTGTCCCAAATTGGGGCAATTTTGAGATAGAATCTGAAGAATTCCTCAGATAGACTGGCATAGAAAAGGAGATTTTTCCTATATATATGCCAAAACACCTGCCGCATGAATCATTTTTTTGAAAGAAGTGCCGGCAGGTCATTTCCTGTAAAAAGGAAAAACTGCAAATGGAAAACAAAAAGATGAAAGGAGGCAATACATATTTTGGGAAGAACAATTGCAATTGCAAACCAGAAAGGCGGCGTAGGTAAATCTACCACCGCAATTAACCTTTCTTCCTGTTTAGGAGAAATGGGCCAAAAAGTTCTGACCATTGATATGGACCCGCAGGGAAATACCACCAGCGGAATGGGGGTAGAGAAAAATGAAGTGGAAAATACCATCTATGAGCTGCTTCTTGGAGAGTCAAAACTGGAGGACTGCATCATTCCTCTGAATTTTGACAATCTTTCCCTTATCCCTTCCAATGTCAATCTGGCCGGAGCGGAGATAGAGCTGATCGGGGTGGAAGACAAAGAATTCATCCTGAAAAACGCAATTGATCAGGTTCGCGATCAGTACGACTTCATTATTATTGACTGTCCGCCATCCTTAAATATGCTGACAATCAACGCGATGACCACCGCGGACACCGTTCTGGTGCCGATTCAGTGTGAATATTACGCACTGGAGGGCTTATCCCAGCTTATGCACACGATTGAACTGGTGCAGGAGCGTCTGAATCCGGAACTGGAGATGGAAGGCGTTGTCTTTACCATGTACGATGCGAGAACGAATCTTTCTCTGCAGGTAGTAGAAAACGTAAAAGACAGCCTGGATCAGAATATCTACAAAACCATTATTCCGAGAAATGTCCGCCTTGCGGAGGCACCGAGCTACGGTATGCCGATCAACTATTACGACAAGCGGTCCACCGGTGCAGAGAGCTACCGTCTCCTGGCAGACGAAGTGATTCACAGGGGGGATGAAGAGTAATGGCAGCGAGAAGAGGAGGATTAGGCAAGGGCCTGGATTCCCTGATTTCACCGGGACATTCGGCCAAAGCAGAAGCAAAAGAAAAACCGGCAAAACCGGAGGTCAAAGTAGTCGAGAAGGTTGTTGAAAAAGTTGTCGAAAAACCAGTCGAGATGAAACTGAAAATCTCCGAAATTGAACCGAACCGCGAACAGCCGCGAAAATCCTTTGACGAGGACGGCCTGATCGAACTTTCGGAATCCATCAAACAGTTCGGAGTTCTGCAGCCGATTCTGGTGCAGAAAAAAGATGATTATTATGAGATCATCGCAGGGGAACGGAGATGGAGGGCTGCAAAGCTTGCCGGAATCAAAGAAGTACCGGTCATCATCAAAGATTTTACCGAGCAGGAAGTTGTCGAGATTTCCTTGATTGAAAATATTCAGAGAGAATCCCTGAACCCGATTGAGGAGGCACACGCATACAAACGCCTGATGGAAGAGTTCCATCTCCGCCAGGATGAAATCGCAGAGCGCGTTTCCAAGAGCAGAACGGCGGTTACAAACTCGATGCGTCTCCTGAAACTGGATGACAGGGTACAGCAGATGGTTGTCGATGAAATGCTGACAACCGGTCATGTGCGTACGCTGCTGGCGCTGGAGAATAAAGAACTCCAGTACAATACGGCAATGAAAATCTTCGATGAAAAGCTCAGTGTCCGTGAGACCGAGCGCCTGGTCAAAGAGATCCTGAATCCGAAGGTGAAGAAAGAAAAGAAAGTCAATCTGGAAGAGGAAGCCATCTACGAAGGTCTGGAAGAGAAAATTAAGAGCATCATTGGTACGAAGGTTTCCATTCACCGCGGGGCAAAGCACAAAGGAAAGATCGAGATCGAGTATTATTCCCAGGAAGAGCTCGAGAGAATCATGGATCTGTTTGAATCAATACAGTAAGAGGTAGAATAATGAGCGATTTATTTAGTAAGGTAGGAATTGACCTTGGCGTTGTTGTACTTCTTCTGATTGTACTGATTATCGTGATGATGATTATGACGGTCAGCATGTCGCTGCGTCTGAGCAGACTGAACCAGAAGTACAGAAGCTTTATGAAGGGAAAAGACGCCCAGTCACTCGAAAAGCTGTTTCATCAGCGGTTCAAGGAAATTGACAAACTGAACAAGCAGAATGAGCTGACGAAAAAAAATCTTGCGGATCTGAAAAAGATCCAGGGCATGACGCTGAACAAATACGGAATCGTAAAATATGATGCGTTTGACGATGTGGGCGGAAAGATGAGTTTTGCGCTGGCAATGCTCGACAAAGAAAACACAGGTTTTATCCTGAATGCAATCCACAGCCGTGACAACTGTTTTTTATATCTGAAAGAGATCGTAAAAGGCGAGTCCTATATCATGCTGAGCGCCGAGGAAATCGACGCGCTGCGCCGCGAGCTGTCCTGAGATCAATATTCAAAAATGCGTGCATAACTGCATATTCTGCCGCCGCTCTGAATGCCGGAGCGGCGGCGCTTTTCGCATATCTTTCGCGCTTTTGTGCATATCACCGAAAGAAAAGCGTTTCTAACGTGAATTTTATTCAAAAAGAGGGTTGACATTTGCGCGAAAAAGGTGAATAATATGCACATCTTATGAATGAATAATCAATGGAGGTACCCATTATGAAAAAAGAAGATATCAAAAAAGTCGTCCTTGCTTACTCCGGCGGTCTGGATACGTCCATCATCATCCCCTGGCTGAAGGAAAACTACAATAACTGCGAAGTCATCGCCGTGTCCGGCAACGTTGGCCAGGCCAGCGAGCTCGACGGCCTCGAAGAGAAGGCCATCAAGACCGGCGCGTCGAAGCTCTACGTGCTCGACCTGACGGACGAGTACGTCGATGATTACATCATCCCGACCATGCAGGCCGGCGCCGCGTACGAGGAGTACCTGCTCGGCACGAGCCACGCGCGGCCGTGCATCGCCAAGGGCCTCGTCGAGATCGCCCAGAAAGAGGGCGCCGACGCCATCGCCCACGGCTGCACCGGCAAGGGCAACGATCAGGTCCGGTTCGAGCTGGCCATCAAGCACTTTGCGCCCGACATGCCCATCATCGCCCCGTGGCGGGAGTGGGACATCAAGTCGCGTGAGGAAGAGATCGCCTACGCCGAGGCGCACAACGTGCCCCTGAAGATCAACCGCGAGACGAACTACTCCAAGGACAAGAACCTCTGGCATCTGAGCCACGAGGGTCTCGACCTCGAAGATCCGGGCAACGAGCCGCAGTACGAGAAGCCGGGCTTCCTCGAGATGGGCGTCAGCCCCATCGACGCGCCGGACGCCCCGACCTACGTCACGCTCGACTTTGAGCAGGGCAAGCCCGTCGCGCTCGACGGCGAGAAGATGAGCGCCAAGGACATCATCCTCAAGCTCAACGCCATCGGCGGCGCCAACGGCATCGGCATTCTGGACATCGTGGAGAACCGGCTCGTCGGCATGAAGTGCCGCGGCGTGTACGAGACGCCGGGCGGCACGATCCTCTACAAGGCGCACAGCGTGCTCGAGACGCTCTGCCTCGACAAGATGACCATGCACGAGAAGCAGAAGCTCGCCGTGACCTTCGGCGAACTGGTGTACAACGGCCAGTGGTTCACGCCGCTGCGCGAGGCGCTCAGCGCGTTCGTGACCAAGACGCAGGAGCACGTCACCGGCACGGTGCGGCTCAAGCTCTACAAGGGCAACATGATCAACGCCGGCGTCTGGAGCCCGTACTCCCTGTACTCCGAGGAGATCGCCACCTTCGGCGAGAGCGACTACAACCAGGCGGACGCCGCCGGGTTCATCCAGCTCTACGGTCTGCCGATCGCCGTGCAGGCAAAGGTTGACGGCAAGAGCATGTAAGCGGTACAATAAATATATAGAAATGATTTTCTCCCCGCGCCGGGCCTCCCGGCGCGGGGCAGCCTGTCAAAAAAGCTTTTTCAAACGAGAACCCAGCGAAGCGGTTCTCTGTGGAGACAACGCACGAAGGGAGACCATCACCATGGCAAAAATGTGGGCGGGCCGCACGGCCGGCGTGACCGATCCGGTCGCGGACGATTTCAACTCCTCCATCCGCTTCGACAGCCGGATGTACCGCGAGGACATCACGGGCAGCATGGCGCACGCGGCGATGCTCGGTGCGCAGCACATCCTCCCGCAGGCGGACGCCGATGCCATCATCGACGCGCTGCAGGGCATCCTCGACGATCTCGACAGCGGCGCGCTCGCGTTCGACCCCGCGTGCGAGGACATCCATATGTTTGTCGAGCAGGTGCTCACCGCGCGCATCGGCGACCTCGGCAAGAAGCTGCACACCGCCCGCTCGCGCAACGATCAGGTCGCGCTCGACCTGCGCATGTACCTGCGCAACGAAACGAGCGAGATCATCGCGCTCACAAAGGACGTGCTCGCGGCGCTCGTGGAGCAGGCCGGGGCGCACAAGGGCGACATTCTGCCCGGCTACACGCACCTGCAGCGCGCGCAGCCCATCACCTTCGGCCACCACCTGATGGCCTATGCCATGATGCTCCTGCGCGATATCGACCGGATGCAGGATGCCGTCAGGCGCATGAACGTCTCGCCCATCGGCTGCTGCGCGCTCGCCGGCACGACGTATGACACCGACCGGTTCTTTGAAGCCAAGCAGCTCGGCTTTGACGACGTGGCGCGCAACAGTCTCGACGGCGTGTCCGACCGGGACTTCTGCGTCGAGCTGCTCGATGCCTACGCCATCGAGATGATGCACCTCTCGCGCCTGAGCGAGGAGCTGGTGCTGTGGTCGAGCTGGGAGTTTCAGTTCGTGCAGCTCTCGGACAGCTACACGACCGGCTCGTCGATCATGCCGCAGAAGAAAAACCCCGACATGGCCGAGCTCGTGCGCGGCAAGACCGGCCGCGTCTATGGCGACCTCATCGCCATGCTCACGGCGCTCAAGGGCCTGCCGCTGGCGTATAATAAGGACATGCAGGAGGACAAGGAGGCCGTGTTCGACGCGGTGGACACCGTGAAGATGTGCCTGCGCGTCATGGCGCCGATGCTCGCCACCATGACCGTGCGCGCCGACAAGATGCTCCACGCGGCGCAGACGGGCTTCCTGAATGCGACCGACCTCGCGGACTACCTCGTCACGAAGGGCCTGCCGTTCCGCAGCGCGTACAAGGTCTCCGGCCAGCTCGTGGCCTACTGCATCGCGCACAATACCGTGCTCGAAAAGCTGCCGCTCGAGACGTTCCGCACCTTCAGCGACCTCTTTGACGACGGCGTGTACGATGCCATCGACCTCACCAACTGCGTCACGCGGCGCGTGTCTTACGGCGGCACGTCCGTGCCGAGCGTCGAGGCGCAGATCACATGGGTCACGCAGCAGCTCGAGGCATAAGCACATACGCATATTTTTTACAAGACCGGCGCTCCCATTTGGGAGCTCCGGTCTTGCATTGCACAAAAAAATCCTGTACAATAAGCAAAAAGTTGTGCAAAAAGGCTTGCCATTTCCGGGGTGGGGATGGTATTCTTTTTCATACCCACTTTGTTGAAAAAAGGAGAAATGGTATGAGAAAGAAACTTCTGAGCATCCTGCTTGTGCTGAGCCTGATGGTCGCGCTCGTGCCGGCGGCCTTCGCGGCAGACGCTGTGAGAACCGAGCTGGAAAGCGACGGCACAACGCTCGCCTTCTACGGCAGCGGCGTTGCCACGGCCGACTGCTGGAACGGCGACTGGACCGCCGTCACGCACGTTGACCTCGGGTATGAGATCCGCGGCGTCGCCGAGAATGTGCTGGCCCGCTGCGTCAACCTCGTCTCCTTTGAGGCCATCGGCAGCCGGTATCTCCGGACCTACAACGGCGGCCTCATCTCCATAGACGGCAGGCAGATGCTGGCCGCGCCGAACAGGTGCACGGCTTATGAGATCCTCGACTTGGTGCAGACCGTCAAGACGGGCGCGTTCCGTTACTGTCAGGGGCTGACGGCGGTCACGTTCCCGGCGAGCCTCACCACCATTGAGGCGCAGGCCTTCACCAGCTGCCTGAGCCTGACGGACGTTCAGCTGCCGGACGGCCTGAAGACGATCGGCGACTTTGCTTTCGCCGGCTGCGCCGCGCTGACGAGCGTGCTCATCCCGAAGAGCGTCACGAGCATCGGCGCGGGCGCCTTCACCGGCTGCACCGCGCTCACGGCCATCGACTACAGCGGAACCGAGGCCGAGTGGGCCCAGCTGACCAAGGGCGAGAACGCGCTGCCGGAGGGCGTGACCGTGAACTTCAACGCGCCCATCCACCACTACGGTTCCTGGACGGGCACGGACCCGAACTGCACGACCGAGGGCAAGCGCACCCGCACCTGCACCGACGACGGCTGCGGTCACACGGAGGAAATGACACTCCCCGCCCGCGGCCACTACTGGGGCATCGGCCGTGTGACGACGCTGCCGACGGAGACCACGACCGGCGTGCGCACCTATACCTGCAGGACCTACGGCTGCAATGCCACGCGCACCGAGGAGATCCCCAAGCTTGCCCCGCGGGTGCCCGTGAGCGAGCGCTTTGACGACGTTGCCCCCAACAGCTGGGCGTATGAGGACATCCAGTACTGCGTCGACTATGAGCTCATGGCCGGTGTCGGCGGCGGCCGGTTTGAACCGAAGACGCTGACCACGCGCGCACAGCTCGTGCAGATCCTCTATCGGCTTGCGGGCGCGCCGGAGGTCAGCGGCGAGACGCCGTTTACCGATCTCACGGCCGACTGGTACAAGACCGCGGTGCTCTGGGCGTACCAGACCGGCGTGACGTCCGGCGTGAGCGAGACGACCTTCGCACCGGACACGCCCGTCACGCGCGAGCAGGTCGCGGTGTTCCTGGCCAGGTTTGCGGATCGGGTGCTCGACAGATACACCCCCTATATGTGGGATGCGCTCTTCCCGTTTCAGGATCGTGAGCAAATCTCCTACTATGCGCGCACGGCCATGAACTGGGCGTGCGATCTGGGGCTGATCAAAGGCATTCCGGGCCCGGGCGGCCTGCGCCTTGAGCCGCAGAGCAGCGCCACGCGCGAGCAGATGGCGGTCATGATCGCACGGTTCTGCCGCAGACTGAATGTCTGGAACGAGCCCATGCCGGAGCTTTGAGCAAACGGCTGGAGCGCGCGTGCGTGCATTGCTGCCTGATACCGAACCGGCGTCCTGTTTTTTGGACGCCGGTTTTGTTGTTGCTTGCGTGTGTGCTTCATAGTTTTGCAACAAAGATGGGAATAAAAGGCGGTTAATTGAAGAAAAAAGGAAAATACTTGCACAGGCATGCAGAATTGATACAGAAAAACGGAAAAATTGCATTGACATTCCCAACAAAAATGTTACAATATTGTCACAGAATGCTTTGGAAATTTCAAGTATCTTGTAACATTCGGAAAGGAGCGTAACGATGAAGCAGAGAACACGCAAGCTTCTGACCCTGCTGCTGATCGCAGCCATGGTCATGAGCCTGATGGTCCCGGCGCTGGCGGCGGACACCGCGCAGTCCGAGACCCCCTACACTTACGACGCCGGAGACTACACCTTCGGCAAGATCTCGCACCCGAACAGCGCGCCCGGCCAGCCGGACGGCCTGGTCGACTACACCGGCAACGGCACGGTGGCCGTGACCGGCACGGCCGACGGCGCCGACGGTCAGGGCGACCGCGGCCAGAGCTACGCCTGGGCCGCCATGGCCTACGGCGACTATGTCTATGTCGGCACGTGCTACGCCGCCATGGGCCAGACGCTCACGGCGATGGACACCGTCATGGGCCACAAGTTCGACGAGGAGACCATGCGCGCCGAGCTCAACGCCATCTTCAACGGCACGTTCTTCTATGGGCAGGAGGACGGCGGCAACTCCGGCGGCGTGCTCGTGAAGGTCAACGTACACACCGGCGAGATGACCCTGCTCATGTCCAAGTCACTCAACGGCATCGCCCCGCTGTTCCGCAACGCCATCCGCTACAAGGACAAGCTCTATTTCTGCGGCAGCGTCAACGCCAACGGCCGCGGCGGCCTGCCGAGCATCTATGAGATCGATCCGAGCGACGACAGCATCACGTGCGTCTATCAGGGCCTGTCGAACATGCAGGAATACGCGCAGGCGTATAAGGCCGGCGTCTGCACCGGCATCCGCGGCATGGCGGTCTATGACGGCAAGCTCGTCATCAGCAACGTCGGCGTCGACGGCGGCTACCTGCTCATCAGCGACAACCCGTCGCAGGGCTTCACGAAGATCGCTACGCAGTCCGACCTCTATAACTATCCCGCCGTGCACTACAAAGACAGTGTCTACGGCGGCGGCATCTGGGAGATCGTCGAGTACAACGGCAGCCTCTACGTCGCCATGTGCACCGGCACGCCCGCCACGCGCGTGGGCGACAATATGCGCTCGTTCGCCATCGTGCGCGGCGACTGCTCCGGCGACTGGAACGATCCCAGTGCGTGGACGTGGACGCCGGTTATCGGCGACAAGGCCGACGGTGCGAAGTACACCTTTGGCATCGACCCCGAGCGCACGCGTGCAGCCGCCTGCAATATGTGCATTTATGACGGCTACCTCTACATCGGCGAGTACAACGACGAGGAGATCCCGCTCGAGGAGCTCATGTTCAGCCAGGACTTCGGCTTCCTCGCGCGCAACCTCGAGCAGTCGGTGAACCTCTACCGTATGTCCATCGGCGCGGACGGCACCGAGCAGATGGAGCTCGTCGTCGGCGAGCCGACGGAGATGTTCCCGGCCGGCGGCATCCTGTGCAAGCGCTCCGGCTTCGGCGACTATGAAAACCAGTACTTCTGGCAGTCCAAGGTGTTTGACGGCAAGCTCTTTCTCGGCACGTTCGACACCAGCTCCCTGCTTGAGCCGCTCGGCCAGTTCACCAACGGCGACCTGCTGCACATGTCGCGCGACGAGTGGGCCAGCCAGATCGGCTACCTCAAGGTGCTGCTCAAGCTGCTGCTGAATCAGGATAAGAACGGCGACGGCACGCTGCTCGCCGCCGACGCCGACACCGACGCCGCCATCGACGCCGCCGTCGACGCGGTGAACGAAGAAGCGGACAGCCCCGAGACCTTCTCGCTCACGGACGCGCAGTATGACACGCTGCGCCAGGGCATCGACGACGGCGCTTACGCCGCGGCCTACAGCGTGTCCACGCTCGGCAGCCTGCGCCGGCTCAACAGCCTGCTCGCCAAGCTGACCGACCTCGTGGAAACGAACGACATTGCGGGCTTCGTGGACATCTATCAGCAGGTCTGCGACCTCTACTCCGGCATCAGCGACAAGCTGCCCGACTCCATGAAGGAGCTCTACGAGATGCTCGTGCGCATCACGGAGCTGGCCAACATGAAGGATCTCGTCATCTGCCTCAACAAGCTCTCGACCGCCACGCGCGGCTTCGGTCTGTACACCATCACGTCCGAGAACGGGAAGCTCACGCTCGACACGCTCACGCGCGACGGCTTCGGCGATCCGTTCAACCACGGCCTGCGCGCCTTCGCCGTGAACGACGAGCAGGGCTGGATGGTCATCGGCACGGCCAACCCCTTCATGGGCACGCAGCTGTGGCGCACGACCGTCGACATGACCGATCCGATGGATCGCTTCACCGATCTCGACCCCAACGGATGGGACTACCCCAGCATCGAATACTGCGTGCGGCACGGTCTCATGTCCGGCATGAGCGACACGATCTTCTCGCCCAACACCGTGACGACGCGCGCGCAGCTCGTGCAGGTGCTGTATAATTTAGAGGGCAAGCCCGACGTGAGCGATGTGGCCGTGCCGTTTACGGACGCCGCGTCCGGCTGGTACCGGGACGCGGTCGCCTGGGCGTACAAGACCGGCGTTGTGGACGGCATGTCGCCCACGACCTTCGCACCGAATAACACCGTGACGCGCGAGCAGGTTGCCGTCATCCTCATGCGCTATCTGACGAAAGTCTGCGGCGTGGAGCGCACGTGGACGCCGGATGACCTGTCCGGCTTCGCCGACGGCGGCAACGTCTCCGGCTGGGCGCGCGCCGGCATGGCCGACGCGGTGGCGCTCGGCCTGTTCGGCGGCACGCAGGACAGCAGCGGTCAGGTGTGGCTGCGGCCGGGCGCGGGCACGACGCGCGCCGAGACCGCGGCGCTCCTGCAGCGCATGTGCACCAAAGTGCTCGGCATCGGCTGAGCGGCGCACAGCATTTTAACGGGCGTCCCCGGCGGGGACGCCCGCTCTTTTGTTTCGGCGCGGGTGCTTGTTTTCTGCCCGCACATCCTGTATAGTGGAGACAGCATCGGGCGGCCGCGG
>OLJB01001567.1_pt1 | contig 10885 bp, 10 predicted proteins | sample 1601391 | NCBI WGS metagenome assembly OLJB01 (sample SAMN01915215, study PRJEB22387) | human gut metagenome | isolation source: stool | host: Homo sapiens | place: USA | reverse complement strand
TAGCTCGACAAGACGGTAACCGACCTCAATAATACGATTGCCGAGGCGCAGCCCGTGGTGGCAAAGCTTGATGGCGCCGTTGACGAGCTTACGCCGGCACTTGCCCAGATGGAGCCGCTCCTCAAGTCGAGCAAGACTGCCATTGACGCCCTGACGTCCAACCTCGTTGAGGTTGAGGCGGTCGTTCGCGACATCTCCGAGGTCACGGGCAGTATGGCCGAGGCCAGCAATGCCGTATCGAGCGTGACAGATTCTGCGGCCGGCGCCGTGCAGAAGCTCTTCAATAAGGTGAAGGCTCCTGCAGCCGACGCCGATCGTAAGCTCGCCGCTGCCGCCGCCGAGGCCGAGCAGCCTACCGAGCGCGTTCTGATCGGTGAGGCTGAGGACGAGGCCGCCGATGGTGCGGATGCGGCTCAGAAGCCCGCAGCCAAGCCGGCTCAGTATTACACCTATACGCCCGCCGAGTCCTCTGAGGAGTCCTGCGATGAGTAGCGAAGCAACCTGCCCCATCACGCTGACCGTTGCCGGCGACCCGCGTCTCGCTCGCCTTGTGCGCATGACGGCAGCCAACGTTGGTGCCCTGTGCTCCATGTCTGTCGATCGCATCGAGGACATCCGCATGGCTGCCGAGGAGGCTTTCATCTTTGGGTGCACCGCGGTCGACTGCGACGACATCACCATCAAATTCGATGTCGATGAGACTCACGTTGGCATGACTATTACCTTTGGAGACCAGGCTACGGTTGATGAAAACGACCAGGCTGCGGTGTATGCCGAGCTCATCCTCGCGAGCGTGTGCGATTCCTACGAAAAGACTGCGGCGCCCCTGACGCTTTCCCTCGATCTCAAGGCGGATATCTAATATGACCGAACGTTCCCGGAGCGGCAAGACCGCTTGGGACAAGGAGAAAACCCGCGAGCTGTTTCGTCGCTACAAGGAGACCGGTGATCCGGACGCCCGCGAGCAGCTCGTCATGTCCCATATGAACCTGGTAAGGTTCCTTGCCAACAAATTTAAGAATCGCGGTGAGCCGCTCGACGACCTCATGCAGGTCGGCTATCTGGGCCTGCTCAAGGCAATCGACCGCTTTGACCCTGAGCGCGGACTCGAGTTCACCACGTTTGCCACGCCCACCATCTTGGGCGAGATCAAGCGTCACTTCCGTGACAAGGGCTGGAGCGTGCGCGTGCCTCGTCGCCTGCAGGAGCTTTCTGCCAAGGTTAACCAGGCTACCGACAAGCTTACCAACGAGTTGCAGCGCTCGCCCAAGGTTGAGGAAATCGCCGAGTTCCTTGGCGTGACCGTCGACGAGGTTCTGGAGGCCATGGAATCGTCGTCGGCCTATACGTCGGTGCCCATTGAGGCTCCTGGAGCGTCCGATTCCGACGATGCGCCCTCGATTCTTGACCGTTACGCCGACGACGACAACGAGCTCGACTTTACCGATGACCGCCTGGTGATAGAGGAAGCCATCCGCGATTTCTCGCCGCGCGAGCGCGAGGTGATCGAGCTGCGCTTTGTGAAGGGCATGACCCAGATCGAGATCGCCAAGAAGCTGGGCATCTCGCAGGTGCAGGTCTCGCGCCTGCTGCGCCGCACCCTCAAGAAGATTCAGGATAAGATCGACCCCGACGGAGTGATGGTTCGTTCATGAGTGAGCATCCCCAACAAACCGATCGCGCGCTGCGCGACACCCGCATTCTGACGCTTCGCATTTGGGCTGTTGTCGGCTGCATTGTTATTGCTGCTGTCATCTTTAACCTTATGGGCATCCTGGCACCGGTTATTGAGTTCCTTGCCGTTGGCTCCATCATTGCTTTTGTGATGTCCCCGATCACCAACTGGCTCGAGCACCATGGCGTGAATCGCGGCATCGGTTCGCTTATCGCGCTTATTGTGGTCGTTGCTGTGCTCGTCGGTGTCGTTTGCATCTTGTCGCCGATTCTCTTTGGTCAGATCATGGAAGTCCTTAGCCGCCTGCCCGAGCAGCTTCGTGTTGCGGGTGGCGACCTCAACGAGATGATCTCGCATGCCAAGACGCTCAACAACACGCCGCTCAAGGAGTATCTGGACGATAATCTTTCGTCGCTGGTTGCCGTGGCATCGAAGTATGTGTCTCAGATCGCTGCCGAGCTTGGCCGCGGTGTGTTCCCGCTCATCACCAATACAGCCTCGCAGTTGTTCGTGATCTTCCTTGGTCTGGTGCTTGCGTACTGGATGGCCTGCGACTACCCTCGCATGCACCACGAGATTTGCACCATCATCGGTCAGGAGAAGGAGACCTCGTACCGCTTTATGGTCGCCATCCTTTCTCGCTCTGTCGGCGGCTACATGCGCGGTATGGTCGTGACGTCCATCTGCGGTGGTTTCCTCGCCTTTATCGGTTTTATGATCATCGGCCATCCGTATGCGGCGCTCATGGCCATCTTTACCGGCATCATGCATTTGGTTCCGGTCGTCGGTCCCTGGGTGAGTGCAGCAATCGCCACAGTGCTCGGTTTCATGTTCAGCCCCATGTTGGCGTTATGGACGCTCATCGTGACGATGGTCGCGCAAAACGTCACCGATAACGTAATTTCGCCTAAGGTCATGCAGAGCTCGGTGCAGGTGCATCCCATCATGAGCCTCACGGCGCTCGTTATTGGGTCGGCGCTCATGGGTCCCATTGGCATGATCATTGCCATTCCGCTGTGCGCAGCCCTCAAGGGCATTTTCGTCTACTACTTTGAGAACGAGACCGGCCGCCAGCTTGTGGCCTATGACGGCGCCGTGTTTAAGGGCACGCCGTACCGCGATGCCGAGGGCAACCCGGTCGCCGCCTACGACGCGCTCGGCGACGACACCTTCATCTACGAGTCCGAGCTCATCGGCAACGAGACCGCGCCCGAGGCCAAGGCTATGCCCAAGCCCGAGCTCGATAATCCCTGGATCAAGCTCTCGGGTCTTCAGCCCGATGCCACGGGTTTCTTCAAGAACCCCTTCGCCAAGGATGATGATTCCAACACGGATGACGACACCAAAACCGGCATCGACGGCTCCATGGACGATTCGGATTCCAAATAGGCCCTGTTAGCGTTTCTTGATGTTGTAAATAACAATAAACGCGATCAAAGCGATTGATAAGGGGCCAGCCACATAGAAAAAGATGGCGTCAATTGCGCTTAGGGTGTAATACGCTTTATCGCCAGATGTTACTGCGTACAATGCGTAGCCAAATCTCGGCTGGTTCACATACCAGCTCGAGTAAGCGAAGATTGCTAAAAGGGCTACTGAGGTCAGTGCATTCACGACAAACCGTTTGCTATTCATCGATCGCTCCTTCCGGACGATTCTTATATGAAATTTTACCGAAATCATTTTTTTTCAAAGTATTTGACAGACCTAAATAACGTGCACTTTCGCTGGAGGGTCGCTGTTTGGCGGCCCTCTTTTTTGCACAGGCGCGGTGGGATGGTAATATCGTTACGTTTGAACTGTTTCGATGTGAAACCGAGGAGATTCCCTCTATGAGTGCTGACTACCCGTCAATGACTACGGCCGAGATTCGCTCCAAGTTCCTCAACTTCTTTGAGGAGCGCGGTCTTAAGCTCTATCCTTCTTCGTCCCTCGTCCCCGACGATCCTTCGCTGCTGCTTGCCAACGCCGGCATGAACCAGTTTAAGGAGTACTACCAGGGCAAGAAGACCATGAAGGAGATCGGCGCGATCTCCTGCCAGAAGTGTGTCCGCACCAACGACATCGACTGCATCGGTGAGGACGGCCGTCACCTGTCCTTCTTTGAGATGCTCGGCGACTTCTCCTTTGGCGGCGTCTCCAAGCAGCAGGCCTGCGCTTGGGCCTTTGAGCTCATCACCAAGGAGTTCAAGCTGCCGCTCGACCGCCTGTACTTCACCGTCTTTACCGAGGACGACGAGACCCATGACGTGTGGCGCTCCCTGGGCGTTGCCGAGGATCACATCTCCCGCCTGGGCGAGGACGACAACTTCTGGGCCGCTGGCCCCACCGGCCCCTGCGGTCCGTGCTCCGAGATCTACTTTGACATGGGCGAGGAGGTCGGCTGCGGCAGCCCCGACTGCAAGCCCGGCTGCGACTGCGACCGCTTCCTGGAGTTCTGGAATCTCGTCTTTACCCAGTACGACCGCCAGGAGGATGGCTCCATGCCGGAGCTGCCGCACCGCAACCTCGATACGGGCATGGGTCTGGAGCGCATGGCCGCCATCATGCAGCACAAGACCGCTAACTACGACGGCGATCTGATGCAGCACCTCATCAAGCTGGGCGAGAAGATCAGCGGCAAGACCTATGACGCCGACGATTACTCCGGTGCTAGCCGCTCCCTGCGCATCATCGCAGATCACTCTCGTGCCGTCGACTTTATGATCTCGGACGGCATTCTCCCCGGTAACGAGGGTCGCGAGTACGTCCTTCGCCGCCTGCTCCGCCGCGCCGTGTTCCACGGTCGCCTGCTGGGCATCGAGGGCGCCTTCCTGACCAAGTTCATTGACGAGGTCAACGCCCAGATGGGCGAGGCCTATCCCGAGCTGCTCAAGAACGTCGCGCTCGTTAAGGGTATCGTCGCTTCCGAGGAGGAGCGTTTCTCCACGACGCTCGACAACGGCCGCGTCTACCTGGATGAGGCTCTGGCCGCGCTTGCCGAGGGTGCTGTCCTTCCGGGCGACGTCGCCTTTAAGCTGCATGACACCTTTGGTTTCCCCATTGACCTGACCGTCGAGATTGCCGGCGTCGCTGGCCACGACGTCGATATGGACGGCTTCACCGCTTGCATGGAGGACCAGAAGGCCCGCGCTCGCGCCAACGTCAAGGGCGATGCTTGGGGCAGCTTCAACGACGTGTGGGTCGAGCTTTCCGACAAGGTTGCCGCGACCGAGTTCGACGGCTATGACAACGATGTGATCGAGGGTGCCAAGGTTGTCGCCATCGTTCGCAACGGCGAGTCCGTCGAGTCTGCTTCCGCCGGTGAGGACGTCGAGGTCGTGCTCGACCGCACCCCGTTCTACGCCGAGATGGGTGGCCAGCAGGGCGATGCCGGTGAGCTTTCCGCCGAGGGCGTTGCGCTGACTGTTGCCGACACCAAGAACCACAATGGCCTGTATGCTCACGTTGCGCACGTTGCCGAGGGCACACTGACCGTCGGTGCTACCGTGACAGCCGCGCTCGACGCCGAGCGCCGTGGCTTCCTGCGCCGCAACCACACTGCCACGCACCTGCTCGACGCCGCGCTTAAGCAGGTCCTGGGCGAGCATGTCTCCCAGGCTGGCTCGTTGGTGACGCCCGAGCACCTGCGCTTTGACTTCACGCACTTCGAGGCCCTGTCCTCCGAGCAGCTCAAGGCTGTCGAGGACCTGGTCAACCAGCAGATCTTCGCTTCCAAACCGGTCGTGACCCGCGTCATGGGCATCGACGAGGCCAAGGCCGCCGGTGCTGTCGCCCTCTTTGGCGAGAAGTACGGCGACGTCGTCCGCGTCGTCTCCGTGGGCGCCGAGGATCAGCCGTTCTCCCGTGAGCTCTGCGGCGGTACGCATGCCGCCAATACTGCCGAGATCGGCCTGTTCAAGATCATTTCCGAGTCCTCTACGGGCTCCAACGTCCGCCGTATCGAGGCCGTGACCTCCAAGGGCGCCCTCGACTACATGGCCGACCGCCTGGCGCTCGTTGACGCCGCTGCTGCTGCGCTCAAGTGCCGTGTTGACGAGGTTCCCGCCCGCGTGGAGAACCTGCAGGCCGAGCTGCGCGAGACGTCCAACAAGCTCAAGAAGGCACTCACCGGTGGCTCCTCCGACGCTATCTCTGGCGCCATCGAGGGCGCTGTCGAGCTGAACGGCTACAAGCTCGTCGTCGCTGAGCTTCAGGGTCTTGAGGCTGCTGACCTGCGCAATGTGTGGGATACCGTGCACCAGAAGGTTGCCGGCCCCGTCGCCTGCGTCGTTGCCAGCGTTACCGAGAAGGGCACCCCGGCCCTGCTCGCCGCCGGCTCCGATGACGCCGTGAAGGCCGGTTTCCACGCCGGCAACGTGATCAAGCAGATCGCGGGCCTGGTCGATGGTCGCGGTGGCGGTCGTCCCAACATGGCCCAGGCCGGTGGCAAGAATGCTGCCGGTATCGCCGATGCCCTCGCGGCCGCCAAGACCGCGCTCGGCGCCTAAGAACCTAAGTAGTCGCTGTGGTCGCGCTCGCACTGGACATAGGGGAGACCAGGATTGGCATTGCCGTCTCGAGCCGTGATGGCAAGATGGCGATGCCTGTCAAGGTGCTTCCGGCTGCCGAGGTCACTGGTATGGCAAAGACGTTTCGCTACCTGGTCGAGGACTATGAGCCCGATATCCTGGTAAGTGGACGTCCCTTGACCATGGCAGGTGAGCCCGGCCCCCAGGCCGAGCGCGTCGCCGCAGTGGCCCAAAAGATTGCCGACGAGCTCGAACTTCCGCTGGAGTTTGAGGACGAGCGTCTGTCCTCGCAGGAGGCCAAGCGAATCCTGCGAGAGCAGGGACTCAACGAAAAGCAGATGAGGGGCAAGATTGACATGATCGCCGCCAGCCTTTTCTTGCAGACATGGCTCGATCGTAAAAACGAGGAGGTTTCGCATGCCTAGCGCTTCCGATCCGCGCCAGCAGAATCGTACACGGCAGCCTGCGCCGCGCCCTGCTCAGCCTGGCCAGCGCCCGGCGCAGCCGACGCAGCGTTCGGCTCAACCTGCTCAGCGTGCCGCTCAACAGCCCGCAGCTCGTCCCGCGCAGCCCGCTGGCGGCGCTCGTTTTAAGCAGCAGGCTCCTGCCCAGCGCACGCAGGGGCAGGCCCGGCAATCACGCCCCCACGCACATCATGCTCATGACTCGCACGGCGTTGCTCCGGCCACGCGCTCGAGCTATAACACGCATGCCCGCCGTGGCGTCCAAAAGAAAAGCTCTCCGGTGCCTATGATTATCGGTGGCGTCATCGCCGTGCTTGCGCTTGTCGCGATCGTTTTCTTTGTTGTGCCGGCCGTCAAGGGCTTCTTTGCCGGCGAGGATGCGAAAGTCGCTGCTGGCCAGCAAGTTACTATTACGATTCCCGATGGCGCCTCGGGTGATGCCATCGCTTCGATTCTCTCCGAGAACCATATCGTCGAAGACCCCAAGGATTATTACGCGGCGGTCAAAAAGCTCAATGCCGATATGTCGCTTAAGCCTGGCACCTACTCGTTTACCACGCTCATGGACGCGACCAAGGTTGTTCAGCAGCTCATGGAAGGCCCCAATGCGGGCTCCGATGCACTGACTATCCCTGAGGGCCTGACGGTCGACCAGGTCGCCGATCGTGTGGCCGCGGCATACGACAGCATTTCTAAGGAAGATTTCCTTAACCAGGCCAAGGCGAGCAATTATGTGAATGATTACGCTTTCCTTAAAGACGCTGCAAACGATTCACTCGAGGGCTTCCTATTCCCCAAGACCTATTCGTTGGGTAAGGACCCTTCTGCCGATGATGTGATTCGCGCCATGCTTGACCAGTTCAACACCGAGTACAAATCGCTTGACTTTGCGAGCTGCGAGGCCAAGATCAAGGAGCGCTATGGCGTGGAGATGTCCGATTACGACATCGTTAACCTTGCCTCGATCGTCGAGCGCGAGGGCCTCAACGCCGATCAACGTGCGCACGTGGCCTCGGTTTTTTACAACCGCCTTGCCGGCAAACTCGACGGTCTGCGTTATCTCAACAGCGATGCGACCATGATGTATGTCACCGGCGGCGAGGTTACCGCCGACGACCTGCAGAGCGATAGCCCGTATAACACCTATAAGCACGAGGGCCTGCCGCCCACGCCCATCTGCTCTCCGTCGCTCGAGGCGCTCAAGGCCACCCTTGAGCCGACCGACTCCGATGACCTGTATTTCTACATTACACAGGACGAGGAGTACTTCTCGCAAACCTACGAAGAGCATCAACAGTCTTGGAATTAGCATGAGGATTTTTAGCCCCAAACGATACGTTGCCTCGGTCGATCGCATCGACCTTGATACCCTGTGGGCCGACGGCAAACGCGCCATTCTGCTCGATCGCGATAACACCCTGGTGCCGCGCGACACCGAGCAGGTTCCCGCCGCGGTTTCCGCTTGGCTTGACGCCGCCCGCGCCAAAGGCTTTAAGCTGTGCATGGTGTCCAACAACTGGCATCGCGACCAGGTCATGAGCTCTGCACGCGAGCTGGGACTCGAGGCCATTAGCCACGCCATGAAGCCGGCGCCGTTTGCCCTCAAGGCGGGTCTTCAGCGCCTCGGCGCCACGGCCGACGAGGCGGTACTGATCGGTGATCAGCTCTACACTGACGTGTGGAGTGGCAATTTAGCCGGCGTCGATACCATCCTGGTAAAGCCGCAGGCGACGCAGGACCTGTGGTATACGCAGATCTTCCGTATTTTTGAGCGCCGGGCCCTGCGCGACCTTCCCTGCGAGGAATAGGTTTCGCCATGTCTCAGCACATCAAACACGGCTGCGACCATATCTTCTTTATCGGCTTTTTGGGCGCGGGCAAGTCGACGCTCGCGCGCAACGTCGGCACCATGTTCAAGCGGCGTTTTATCGATACCGACCGCCTGGTCGTGCGCCGTTGCGGCAAGTCGGTAACCGAGATTTTTGAGACCGAGGGCGAGGACCGTTTTCGCGAGCTCGAGACCTCGGCGCTCCGTTCGCTCCAAAGCGAGCGCAGCCTGTTGGTTTCGTGCGGTGGCGGTATCGTCGAGACACCGGTGAATATTGAGCTGATGCACGATATGGGTACGTGCGTGTACCTCGAGGGCGACTTCGAGGATTCGATTCGCCAGATTCGTCGGTCCGACACGCGCCCCGATTTCCGCTCGCCCGAGCATGCCGCGCGCCTGTTTGAGCATCGCCGTCCGCTGTATCGTCAGGCCGCAGACATTACCCTTGATATTCGCAACAAGTCCTTCGAGGACGTTTCCTACCTTTGTGCCGAGATGCTTTTGGAGCGTGGACTGCTATGATTCGCCGTCAACTGATCAATTTCCAAAATCGCAGTATCGATGTTCGCGTCGGCTTTAACGCTTTTAGTGAGCTGTCGCGTATGTTTGCCTCGGCCGTGGGCAAGCCCAAGCGTGCGATGGTTGTCTGGAACAGCGCTGTTTCCGACCGCTTTGGCGAGATCGTTGAGCACGCTCTGGTCGATGCCGGCTTTGCCGTGTCGCCGCTCGTCCTCGAGGTTTCGCCTGCCGGTGCTACGCTGGCCGATGCCGATGCTATCTTTGGCGCCCTGTCTGCCAACGGCGTTACCTGCGACGATCTGGTTGTCGCCGTTGGCGATGCCGCAACCTGCTCGGTTGTTAGCTGGTGCGCCAACCAGTGGTGCGGCCGAACTGAGTGCGCGCTGTTGCCGACGACCTTCGACGCCATGCTCACGGTCGCGACGACCATGAAGCCGCTCGTCGCCTCGTCGGCCAATGCGCTTCCCGCTATCGCGTTCCGTCCCGAACCGGGCTTGGTCGTGTGTGACCTCGACCTTGTTCGCGAGGCGGACCCCGAGGACCTCAAGCTCGGCTATGCGGTACTTGTTGGCACCATGCTTTCGAGCAGCAAGTCGCGCTGGAATCAGTTTATTGAGACTGTCCCCGAGATTCTTGCTGGTGAGGAGGTCGCGCTCGTCAATGCCGTCCAATGGTCTCAGACTGCCCGCAAGGATGTGCTGACGGCCACGAACCCGAGCGCTCGCCATGCGCTCGATTTTGGCAAGATGGGGGAACGCACCCTGCGCGCCTGCTTGGGCGATGCCGCTTCGCAGGTCCCTGCCTACCAGCTGTTGTCCGAGGGCATGCGCTTTGAGGCGCGCCTTGCACATGATGCCTGCGACTTCGATATCGACTACGTATTTGAAGTCGACGACTGTCTGGAAGACTTCGGTATCGAGGAGCTTGCTTTCGATCTGGAGCCCATTGCGTTTATCGCGGAGTTCCGCAAACAGCAGTTTGCCCGCTCAAACCGCAGTATGCTGCCGCTGCCCGCGGCGCTCGGCGCTATTCGCCTGACGAACGTCGAGGACGAGGTTCTCGAGCGTCACGCTCAGGCGTACTTGGCTTCTCGTAAGGAACTTCTCTAAGTTTATTGACATCCATCGTCTTTCGTATCATGTTGAGGGGCGGGTTTCCAATCGGTTGCGGATCGCATGCGATTCCGTCATTCGGTTGAGACCCGTCCCGTCTTTATAGAGGCAACAAGAAAGGAATCTGCATGTCTGAGTTTGCTGCCGGTCCTGCCGGTCGTATCGAGCGTGTCCGTGCCCTGATGGCCGAGCGTGGCTACGACGCTATCGTGGTGCGCGACGAGGCCAATCTTCGTTGGCTTACGGGCGTGAAGGGCGTCTTCGATTACACCTTCGAGTTCCCGCACGCGGCGTTTATTACGGCCGACCAGTGCCTGTTCCATACCGACTCGCGCTACCTCAACAGCTTTGAGGAGAACACGCCCGCCGGCAGCCCTTGGGTCTACGACATGGACGAGGGTACCATCCCCGGTTGGGTCGCCGGCAAGATCGCGGCCAACAAGTGCCGCGTCTGCGCTGTCGAGGACGACATGCAGATCAACTTCTACCAGGGCATTCAGCGTGGTCTGGAGGATCGTTCCGTCGCCTGCATGCTGCCGCTGATGCATGACGACATTCGCAAGATGCGCGCCATCAAGGACGCCGAGGAGATCGAGCTCATGCGCCATGCGCAGTCGATCACCGATGCCGCCTTCCAGCATATGCTCGGCTTTATTAAGCCCGGCATGACCGAGAAGCAGGTTCGCAATGAGCTCGAGAACTTTATGTTCGCCAATGGCGCCGACAGCCTGGCCTTTGGCTCCATCGTCGCGAGCGGTCCCAACACCGCCAACCCG
>OLJB01001561.1_pt1 | contig 10914 bp, 6 predicted proteins | sample 1601391 | NCBI WGS metagenome assembly OLJB01 (sample SAMN01915215, study PRJEB22387) | human gut metagenome | isolation source: stool | host: Homo sapiens | place: USA | reverse complement strand
ACACGACGCTCTTCCGATCTGGGTAATCTTGAAGAATGTTTTTACCGGTCCTGCACCGTCAACCTTAGCTGCTTCATAGAGGTCTGCCGGAATATTCTGAAGTACACCGGTAACCTGTAACATTGTAAACGGAATACCGATCCAGATATTAACAACGATAATTACAATTCTCGCAAGCATCGCATTATCCCAGAAAGGAATCGGTTCCGATATGGATGTATATCTCTGTAAAATTGTATTGATAATACCTTCTCTGTTAAACATTGTTCTCATAAGAAGAAGGGATACGAACTGCGGTACAGCCGCGGAAAGCATGAAAATCGTTCTCCAGAATCCCTTACCTCTGGTGTTCTTACGATTAATAATAATTGCAAGAATCATTCCGAGAATATAGTTTGAGAAAGTTGCAAATACTGCCCAGATAAGTGTCCATCCCAAAGCGCCCCAGAACGATTTACCGATCGAACTGTTGAAACTGAATACTTTAGGGAAATTTTCAAGTCCTACCCAGTTAAAAATCGTAAGATGTGAATCTATCTTACTGTAATTAGTGAACGCCATACTTATCATAAATACAAGCGGAAGTATGGTGAATGCAAGAACACCGAGTGTAGGCAGTGTAAGCAATGTTCTATGTAAATTCTTGTCAAACAAGCTTTTAATGTCCTGAATAAATGAGTCCGGCTTTCTACCGGATGCTTTCATACATTGTGCCTTGTATGAACTTTTAACTGATGCGCGCCATAACAATATGAATGAAATAGTAACAAACAACGTCGCAACACCAAACAGAAGCATAAGCAATGAGTTATCACCCTGGGCATATTCATATACCTGTTTTGCTTCATTCCAGACTTCAATCTGCTGCTGTCCCCCGAGGTGGAACAGGTCTACCAGGCATTTACCGCCTGTCATAATCATAAATACTATGTAGGCTGCCTCAATTATCAGAAATGATAATCCTTTAACAATCTGGCCTCTGACTAAATTTCCAAGACCCATAACCAACATGGAAAGTCTTGTGAAAATGTCTCCTTTTTTCACCGCATTGGTAAAACAATACGGATCGTAAAACTCTTTGGTTTTTCTTTTCTTCTCGGCTTTTAATTTAGGCATCATGGACCTCCTTGTGCTTACAATAAATGCTCCGGATTACTCCGGAGCATTTACACGGGAGCACCGTACAGTGGTAATTGCCTCCATTGCAGCAGTGCCTTACCCCGTTAATTTTGATAATTATTTAACAATGCCGTTGTTAGCACCTTCGTTGAACTCTGCTGTCTTATCTGCTGCATTGTCCTTTGTGGTCTCGCCTGCTATAATGGATTTACCCATGTTCTCTGCAGGTGTCCAGTAGTTGCTCATTCCCTTGAATGTAGGCTGCATAACTGACTTGTTGTTCATTGTATCGTTCTGTGCAGCTGCCATCTCATCTGCTGCTACTTTATCGCTAGATGCTGCACCGATGTTACAAGGGATGATTCCTCTTGCTTCATAGCGGCTAACCTGAGCATCATCGCTTCCAAGATAAAGAGCAAGTGCAACTGCTACCTGAGGGTATTTGCAGTTAGGGTTAACACCGATTGCCTTTGAACCTGAGAATGCTTTCATCTGGTTCTCTTTGCCGTTAAGTGTATATGTAGGAGCTGCTACAACACCAACTTTTGACTTGTCAAGCTTGATGTTTGACATATCCCATGTACCTGAGAAGAAAGCGCCTACTGTTCCATCATTGAATCCTGTGATTCCGGCTGAATCTGCATCATTTACGAAGTTAGGGTTAGCTGCAAGATCTACAAGATACTTTGTAACGTCTGTAGCCTTATCGCCTGTAAGATCAATACCTGCTGATTCATCTGTTCCGTCAGCACCGAATACTGTACATCCGTTGCCGATATAGAAGCTGCCGATATACCATGAATCTGTAAGTTTGAATGAAACTTTACCCTTAGAAAGCATTGTGTCAAGGTTCTTAACATCATCTGCTGTGAAGATGTCTTTGTTGTAGAATAAGAACCATGTGTTACCTGTGAAAGGAACGCCGTAAACATCATCTCCGATAGAAACTGTCTTAAGCATTGCTTCTGAATTGTTCTCCTTGACTGTCTCAAGTGCAGAACCACCTAACTTAGAGATTGCACCAGCATCAATAAGTGTCTGGAGCTGGTCGTTAGCATACATATAAACATCTGCTGAAGCTGAAGGGTCAGCTGATACAGTAGAACCTGCATCTTTCTCTGAGCATGTACCATACTTGAAAGTAAGGTTCCACTTTGGATGCTCATCATTGAACTTCTTACACATATTCTGTAACCACTCACCGTTGTCTACTGACTGGTCCTCTGCCGGGCCCCATACAGTAATAGTAGCTGTGATTTCTTCATCTTCTGCTGCCTTTGTAGCATCGTTAGGGCTTGTTCCGCTTGTAGAAGATGTTTTTCCGCAGCCAACTACTGTTGCTGCACACATTGCTCCGGCTAAAAGTAAAGCCGATACTTTTCTAAATTTCATTTAGATGTCCTCCTTTTTTTTAATTAAAACCGACTTACAAAAATGTGATTTTCTGCGGTATTAATTGTATTTCCTTAATACTCTCTTATTGTAAAATGATATAGAAAAATCGTAAATATTAATATTCTTAGAAACATATCAGATTTCTTAGACATTTGTAAATATGCACAAAAATAGGAACTCCGTCATGCGGAATTCCTATATAATTCTTACAGCATTTTAGGAAAATGGACTATGACTTTCGTGCCCTTTCCTATTTCGCTTTCTATCTTCAGTTCGTATTGCTCGCCATAATAAAGTTTGATTCTTTCATTGACATTCCGGACTCCGTATCCTTTGGAATCTTTGGTGATGATTTTATCTGCCTGTTCTTTGGTCATTCCTACACCGTTATCCTCAACCGTAAGAATAATCTCATCTTCCGTACCGCGTCCCGTTATCGTTATTACACCTCTGACTCCTGTATTGAGGTCAATTCCGTGGTCAATGGCATTTTCAATCAGTGGCTGCAAAATAAGATTCAGAGTATTGTATTGTAGGATACCATCTTCAATATCAACGACCGCGTCAAAATCACCGTCATGCATCATCTGCTGTATAGTGAGATATGAACGCATATTGTCGATTTCATCTTTGATGCTCATAACATTCTTACCCTTGTTAAGTGAGGTTCTGTAAAAGGATGACAAAGCCAATGTTATCTTGCTTATATCGACCGCATCTGCTTCAATGGCTTTCCAGTTGATAAGTGAAAGTGTATTATATAAGAAATGAGGGTTTATCTGTGCCTGAAGTGCTTTCATCTCATATTCTTTCTCTTTAAGCCTGCTGTCATACACCTCATTGATAAGCATGTCAAGCCGGAGCACCATTGCATCAAACCCGCGTGTAAGGTCTGAAATCTCGTCATTTCCGTCAACCGGAATATTAACATTAAGATTGCCGTTTTCGACTTCTTTCATGCACTTCTGGATTTTGACAATTCGTCTGGTAACGAATCTGCTTGTTGCAACCGTGCATACAACAGCAGCCGCCACGCATACAATTATCGATATTGTTCCGATCCATATGATTGGTGTAGTTGATGATATCATAAAGCTGTCCGGCTTATAGAACCAGATTTTCCATCCTGTAGCAGCTGAATCCTGCGTTATTATCTTGTATTTATCGGAATGATCGGCTACGACCTCTTTAAATTCATCAAAAGTAAGAGCATAATCCTTATTGGACTGATCATATTGTGACAATTCATATATAAGATTACCGTTCTTATCCGTTATAAATAATCCATAATCGTTCAGTATGGTCTGCGAAAAAGCTTCGAATGCTTTGTCATAGTCTACATTTATAAATAACACACCGTCAATTCCCAACCTGTTGAGAAGTGCAAGTCTGCTCACCGAAAAAACCTGTTTCTTGTCCATATCAACATACCAGTGGTTGTCATTATCTGAAAGTGCCTCTTTGCACCATTCTTTATCGGAAATTTCCGACATTGGAGCCAGTGTCATTCCATGTTTTACGACATTCTTATCAATATATATCGTAACACGGTTAACTTCATCATGGAAATACATAAGCGATGACAATAACGGATCCATTACCGTAACAAACTGGTCATACATATTATATACAGATTCGTAATCGTAATTAAGCACCTGTGAGATTGACTGGTTAAACGAGATGTAGCTTGACAGATTGTCATATATCTTGATTTCTCCATCAAGAGATGCAGTCGCCTGATACAGATAAGAATTGATATTTTCTGTTGAATTTTCACGCAATACTCCACGCATCAGATAAAGTGATACGAGAAATATAATAAACACAGGAATAAAGCCTGTAAAACAATATATCAATACAAGCTTATATTTCAGTTTCAAATCTGAAGTTTTCCTGCGTATTTTGGAAATCATTCGGTTTCTTCTCCGTTTTCCCTGAATTTCTGTGGGCTGACGCCATAGCAGTCCCTGAAGCTTGAACAGAAATAGGATACATTCTGATATCCGCATTTATTGGCAATATCAACAATCTTAAGCATTGTGTTCTCAAGCAGTTCCTTCGCCTGTTCCATTCTGTACGACTTAATAAATTTACTGAGATTCTGTCCCGTTTCCTTCTTGAATACAGAGCTTAGATAACTCGGAGCCATGTATACTTTCTCTGCCAGGCTGTCCACTGTAATATCCTCATTATAGTGTTCATATATGTATTGTTTTACAATTTCTATTTCACGATGCACCATCTGAGGATTGGCTCCAAATGCATCCTCCAGCCTTTTGACATTATTCAGCACAATTTCTTTAACCGTATCGAAATTCGTAGCTCTGTACAGTACATCAATCTCTTCATTCAGAAGATTCTCATCTGCATTAGGTATATTCTCATAGAAGTCCTTAAGCAGATTAGAGAAAAGAAATTTAATATATACTTGTGAAAATTTGGTTTTATTACTGTATTTATCACAAAATCTGTCAAAATGCGCACGGAGATTCAATGTATCTTTCATTTTGATATCCTGATGCATCTGCTTCATCAATGTATCGTCGTCAACCTGAATCATTGAATTATCGCCGGCCGATGCGCCCTCATAGAAAACACGGCTGTTCTTATGGTAGAACTTATTTTCCATTATCTCATCGAGCTCGTCAACCTTATTACCGATATCATTCATTCCGTTTACCGGTGACGATATTGCGATATAGCACGCAACGCCATACTCTCTTTCCACAAATCCGCTGATTCTCTCTGCTGTAGCCACATAATCAAGGTCCGCATCATCAAAGAAAAGTAATGACTGGTTCTGGTTAAGATTAAGATACTTACTTATCTGCGGTTCAAACTTATAGAGCTTTTCCTTAACATCCGTGCCTTTTTTCCCGAAGAAATCTTCATCGAATTCCATAAGCATGATTCTGACATATTTGCCAATGAAATCCGCTGACACGATTCCGTCTCCGTATTTCTCTATCTCTGAAATATCGACTTTATTGGTGGCCATATAAAGCATGTGTTCCGCCATATACTCCAGACTCTTGGTCTTAATATCGTATTCAATTTTGGATTCCTCCAACTCATTGATTACTTTATTCATGGTATTCTCAAACTCGTTGGGATCCACTGGCTTTAGTATGTAATCTGATACCCCAAGGCGTACAGCCTGTCTGGCATAATCAAACTCACTGCAGCCACTGAAAATAACGTATTTAATATTCCGCTTTAATCCTACCACATTCTCAATCAGCTCTATGCCGTCCATAAACGGCATTTTCACGTCCGTAAGAAGGATATCAATCTCATTATTCTTGATGTATTCAAGCGCATCTTTGCCGTTAGCCGCTTCCGCTATTTCACATTCGATACCTGCCCTTTTAAGCAGGAACTTGATACCGTTACGTTCTATTTTCTCATCATCTACTATTAAAATTCGGTACAATTCGTCGCCCTCCCGGTTTATAAGGCTTCATTGATAACATGGATAGCCGGAGCGCATATGCGCTTCGGCTACCGTCATACCGGAATTAATGAATCCGGCACAATTCTATGAATAAATCTTAAAGTCTCCAGATGTCCTTATCATACTGAGCAATTGTTCTGTCAGATGAGAAGAAACCTGCCTTGGAAATATTCGTAAGCATCTTCTTTGCCCATGTCTTTCTGTCTTCATAATCAGCAAGTGCCGTTTCTTTGACTCTGATATAATCTTTGATATCAAGAAGAGTCATGAACCAGTCTTTCTTAATAAGTTCCGCATGAAGTCTGAGAAGTGTCTCCGCATCTCCTACTTTCATAACAGGCGCACTTATTATAAAATCAACAAGTTTCTTGATCTCAGGGTCATTTACATAATAACTCTTAGCTGAATAATCTGCCTTGGCATAGTGTTCAATTACCTGTTCACTGCTTTCTCCGAAGAAGTAAATATTGTCATCTCCTACAAGTTCACCAATCTCAACATTAGCTCCGTCCTTGGTTCCGAGTGTAACAGCACCGTTAAGCATGAACTTCATATTACCTGTTCCTGATGCTTCCTTGGACGCAAGTGAAATCTGTTCCGAAATATCACATGCCGGAATGATCTTGGCAGCCTTGGATACGTTATAATTCTCAACCATAACTACCCTAAGGTACGGACTTACTTCCGGATCATTGTTGATAACCTGCTGCAAGCAGAGGATAAGATGAATAATATCCTTGGCAATTACATATGCCGGAGCTGCCTTGGCACCAAAAATAGCTGTAATAGGTGTCTTAGGAAGTCTGCCTGCTTTAATCTCGTAATACTTGTAAATTACCCAGAGCACGTTCATCTGCTGACGCTTATATTCATGAAGTCTCTTTACCTGAATATCATAGATTGAATTTTCATCAATGTCAATATCCTGTGTTGCTTTAAGATAATTTTTAAGTGTTATTTTCTTATCCTTCTTAATCTCAAGAAGTCTCTCAAGAACCGCATCATCGTTTATGAATTTACCGAGTTCTTCAAGCTTGTCGGCATCTTTCTTGAAATCAGGTCCGATAAGTTCTTCTATATAAGCTGCAAGCTCTTCGTTGCAGTGAAGAAGCCATCTTCTGAAAGTAATACCGTTTGTCTTATTGTTAAACTTCTCCGGATAGATCCTGTAGAAGTTATTAAGCTCAGAATTCTTAAGAATTTCCGTATGAAGGTATGCAACACCGTTAACGCTGTGTCCATAGTGTATATCCATGTGAGCCATATGAACTCTGTTGGAGTCATCTATGATATAAACAGATTTATCCGAGAATCTGGCTCTTACTTTCTCATCGAGTTTTCTGATAATCGGCACAAGCTGCGGAACAACCCTCTCAAGGTAAGAAATCGGCCATTTCTCAAGTGCTTCGGCAAGAATTGTGTGGTTGGTATATGCACATGTATTTGTTACGATTTCAACAGCCTCATCAAATCCGATTCCTTCCTCTCCGAGAAGTCTGATAAGTTCAGGAATTACCATTGACGGGTGTGTATCGTTAATCTGGATTGCAGCATAGTCTGCAAGGTCGTGAAGATTGCTGCCTTTTTTCTTGCACTCATCGATAATATAATGTGCACCGTTGCATACCATGAAATACTGCTGGTATATTCTTAAAAGGTTACCTGCCTCATCACTGTCATCCGGGTAAAGGAAAAGTGTAAGGTTCTCTGCAATATCAGTCTTATCGAAATTGATCGTATCTCCCTGAATGATATTCTCATTAACGGATTCAATATCAAAAAGATGGAGCTTGTTGGTTCTGTTATTGTATCCTGTAACATCTATGTCATAAAGTCTTGACCTAACCGTAAGATTTCCGAATGATACATCATAAGCTACATCTGTCTTTGTAAGCCAGCTCTGGTCTTCAATCCATGGATTCGGCTCTTCCTTCTGGAAGTTGTTTTTGAATACCTGCTTAAAAAGTCCCATGTGATAATTAAGTCCGATGCCGTCACCGTTAAGTCCGATTGATGCCATCGAGTCAAGGAAACATGCAGCAAGTCTTCCGAGACCGCCGTTTCCGAGTGATGGTTCCGGCTCAATCTCCTCTATATCATAAATGCTCTTTCCGTTCTCCTCAAGTTCCTTCTTAACGCTGTCAAATACGCCGAGGTTGATAAGGTTGTTTGAAAGAAGCTTTCCGATAAGGAATTCAGCTGAAATGTAATAAACTTTCTTCTTTCCGTCATTTTTCTCTTTATCCTCTGCAAGTTCTTTGGTCATTGAAAGAAGTGCAAAATAAAGTTCCTCGTTGGTACAGTCCTTAATTGATTTATTGTATTTCTTTTCACAGATATCTGCTAACATATAGTCCTCCTTGCTAAAATACCACTTATTCTTGTTACGTCCGTAAACCTTCGTGAGTTCACGCAGCCTGTTACGGATTTCCTTTGTAAATTCGCCATCCTTAAGACGCCATTTCCAGTTCGTCCCTATTGTTGAAGGCAGATTCATTCTGGCTGAATTATCCTTGCCCAGAAGATCCTGCATCTGGATTATCGTTGTGTCTGCAACACTTGCATACGCACACCTTATAATCTCATCGACTATTTTATCCTTATCATCGATATTGAGATATTTCATCATATATTCGATGTTCTGTTCCGTTGCGTTGCCGATATATCCCTTCATGGTCTCGTTATCATGTGTTCCGATATATACAACGTAATTCTTATCATAATTATGAGGTGCATGTTCGTTAGTCGTATTACCGTCAAACGCGAACTGAAGAACCTTCATTCCCGGATATCCGGATTCCTTGATAAGCTCGGTTACCTCAGGAACAACAACTCCGAGATCTTCCGCTATAACCTTGGCATCACCCATTACGCTGTCAATTGCATTAATGAGCTTTATTCCCGGTCCTTTGGCAAAAAAGCCTTCCTTAGGCACACCGTCCACAGGTATATTGTAATATCTTACAATTCCTATGAAGTGATCTATTCTGGTAACATCATACAGTTTGGCTGATGCAGCCATACGCTTCTTCCACCATGCAAAATCACATCTTTCCATCTCATCCCAGTCATAAATCGGGTTGCCCCATTTCTGACCCCAGTCAGAAAAAGCATCCGGCGGGCATCCTGCCACATTAACAGGCTTAAGATCCTCATCAAGCTGGAACAATGTAGGATTAGTCCACACATCCGCACTGTCAAGTGCAACATAAATCGGAATGTCACCGATTATCTTAATGCCCTTATGGTTGGCATAATCTTTCAGTCTGTCCCACTGCTCATAGAATTTGAACTGCAGGAACTTATAGAAATCAATTTCATATGCAAGTCTGCTCTCGTATTCTGCGACAGCTTCAGGCTTTCTGAAACGGATATCTTCCTCCCAGCTTAACCATTCCCTGTTGTCATGTGCGCCCTTGATTGCCATAAATACGGCATAACCATGAAGCCAATCCTTATTATCTTCAAGGAATGTCTTATATGCATCACTCTCTCTATGAGCTGATGCTTCAAATGCTTTCTTAAGTACATTAAATCTTGCATTATATATTACATCATATTCAACATATTCCGGATTACTTCCCCAGAATACATTCTCGACATCCGCCTTTTCAAGAAGTCCCTCTTCAATAAGAGTATCAAGATCGATAAAATACGGATTACCCGCAAATGCGGAAAATGACTGATACGGGCTGTCCCCGAAACTTGTAGGCCCTACCGGAAGCACCTGCCAGTACATCTGGCCTGAACTCTTTAACATATCGACAAATTCATATGCTTTCTTTCCAAGAGTTCCGATTCCGTAAGGTGAAGGTAAGCTGCTTACCGGAAGAAGTATTCCGGCACCTCTGTCAAGTTCTTTACTCATAACACACGCCTTTCTATAGTTTGTATTATTCCCGGTTTTGTTTCGTACATTTGTATTCTAATATCAGAATTGATTTTATTCTTGCAGTATACAATCAAAAAGTGGTACAATCCTATCAAAGTATATTGATAAACGCAAGGAGGAATAATTTTTGAATATCATTGAATATGAAAACTATCAGGAAACCAAACCGCATGCCGAATCTCTTTTTCCATATAATACATATCTCTGCTCCATTCCCCTTGATTTTAACCAAGTTCCTCTTCACTGGCATAATGAAATGGAAATAATTTACATAAAAAAAGGCCGCGGAAACGTAACTCTCGATTTTGATAATCACTATGTTGAATACGGTGATATAATTATCGTCCTTCCGGGACAGATGCACGGAATAAACCGCCTCGGTGATTACACCATGGAATACGAAAATATTATCTTTGCTCCGGAAATGCTGATGTCTGTAACCCAGGACACCCTGTCAGAAGAGTTTTTTACGCCTTTTTTGTCCGGCAAAATAACTTTCAACCATATAATTTCCAAAGACAATCCCAACTATAACAATATCAGCGGATGCTTAAACCGTGCCGATAAAATAGGCGAAAATTTTCCGCGCGGATATAAACTGGCAATAAAAGGATTCCTGAATGAATTTTTCTATGAACTGTATCAGGTATGCTCACTTGAAGCACCCGATAAATCCAACAAAAATATCGACAGGATAAAGGACATCATCAAATATATAGAAACCAATTACGACAAGCCGATAAGCATCGCAGAAATTGCCGGTGTTACCGGATTCTCCGAATCTCATTTCATGAAATTTTTCAAGACCATTATGGGAACTTCATTTGTAGATTACCTTAACGACTACCGGCTGTCCATGGCCTCGCGTATGCTCGTGTCGTCCGATGATAATATAATCGATATCGCAGCGCACTGCGGATATGATAATCTGTCGTATTTTAACCGCATATTCAAGAAAAAGTACGGCATTACGCCAAGTGCGTACCGCAGGAAATGATTTTGTTAAAAATATATAAATTTTATGTAAAGATATTGATTGTTTTGTGCATATGTG
>OLJB01001560.1_pt1 | contig 10915 bp, 7 predicted proteins | sample 1601391 | NCBI WGS metagenome assembly OLJB01 (sample SAMN01915215, study PRJEB22387) | human gut metagenome | isolation source: stool | host: Homo sapiens | place: USA | reverse complement strand
CCGTATGAACGAAGAAAAAATGACCCTGAAGGAAAGCGTCCGGCTGACCCTGCGGGCCTGGTGCTTTTACTGGAAAAATACGCCCCGATTTGTGCTGTCCACCGTGCTGTGGGCACTGGCGGATGCCGTCAGCCCCTATGCCGTGGTCTGGTTCTCGGCCCGGCTGGTGGCTGAGCTGTCGGACGCGCGGGACCCGCAGGCCCTTGCCGTGGATGTGGCGTGGGTGCTGGGCGTGACCGCTCTGCTCACGCTGGTGCGGTCGGTCCTGCTCCACTGGAAGAGCGTGGAGCGGGAACAGCTGAACTGGCAGCTGGGCCATGACTGCTTTATGGAAAAGCAGATGTCCATGGATTATGCCGACGAGGACAGCCAGCAGGTCTACGACCTCTACAATTTCATCCAGCAGAGCGAAAGCTTCTGCAGCGGCGGCAATCCTAACGCTGTGGCGCTGCTGGACAGTGTATCCGCGGCGGTATTCCGTATTCTGGGCGGCGCGGTGCTGTCGGTGGGGCTGTTCACGGCCAGGGTGCCCGCCGGCCCGCTGACAGTCTTCAACAGCCCGCTCTGTGTTCCGGCAGTGCTGGTGCTGATCCTAGCCGTGGCGTGGCTCTCGCCGGTGTGCGCTTCCAGCGCGGGCATCAGCAGCCCGGATATCGAGGAGGAGGGCCGCTGGGGCAACCGGCTCTGGGCCTTCCTCATGGGGGTATGTCGGGATGACAAAAAGGCGCTGGATGTGCGGATGTACGACCAGTTCGAGTTTTTGAAAGATCACGCCGCCGTCTCCATGCCTGCCTTTGAGCGGGCCCGCAAGGGGAAATTCGGCATCCTGAATGCCACGGGCAACGCCGTTTCGGCTCTGCTCATGGGTCTTGCCTACCTCTTTGTATGCCTGAAGGCCTACGGCGGGGCCTTTGGTCTGGGCGCTGTGACCCAGTATGTGGGCGCAGCCACCAACTTTTTTGTGGGCATCGGCGGGCTGTTCACCGCCGTGGGCGACTGCAGATTCAACGCCCCCTACCTGAAAACGCTCTATGACTATCTTGACCTGCCCAACAAGATGTACAAGGGCAGCCTGACCACCGAAAAGCGGAGCGACCGCCAGTATACCGTGGAGTTCCTGGATGTCTCGTTCCGGTACCCCGGCAGCGAGCAATATGCCCTGCGCCACCTGAGCATGACCTTCAAGGTGGGGGAGCGGCTGGCCGTGGTGGGCATGAACGGCAGCGGCAAGACCACCTTCATCAAGCTGCTCTGCCGCCTATACGACCCCACCGAGGGTGTCATCCTGCTCAACGGCATCGACATCCGTAAGTACCGCTACGATGAGTACATGGATATCTTCTCGGTGGTGTTCCAGGATTTCAAGCTGTTCGCCCTGCCGCTGGGCCAGAATGTTGCCACGGCCCAGCATTATGATGTCGCCCGTGCCGCCGACTGCCTGCAAAAAGCGGGCTTTTCCGACCGGTTGGCCCGGATGCCCAAGGGGCTGGACACCTGCCTTTATAAAGATTTGGACGAGGATGGCGTGACCATCTCGGGCGGCGAGGCCCAGAAGATCGCCATTGCCCGGGCCCTGTACAAGGATGCACCTTTCATCGTGCTGGATGAGCCTACCGCCGCCCTGGACCCGGTGGCTGAAGCGGAAATCTACGCAAAGTTCAACGAGATCGCGGGCGATAAGACTGCAATTTATATCAGCCACCGGCTGTCCTCCTGCAAGTTCTGTGATGAGATCGCCGTGTTCGACCACGGCGAGGTCGTCCAGCAGGGCACCCATGAGGAACTGCTGGGGGAGCCGGATGGAAAGTATTACGAACTGTGGAACGCCCAGGCACAGTATTACACCGAAGAAAGCGCGTGAACCTGGCCTCCCTATCAGGGGAGCTGTCACCGGAGGTGACTGAGCGCTTTTTGGCCCTGATGTTCTGCACAAAAAAATCGGAAAAAACTGGAATTCCCGACGAAATCGGGTGCGAAAGCACAGCACTTTGGGCGAAAAACTTGACCCACATTGGCCGGACGTGTAAAATAAATCAATAGTGAGAAAAATCATGGACGCGAAATTTTTCCATGTGTGCGGCATTCCTTTGATCCCATGGGATGAAACAAGGAGGGAAGTTCGACCCAATGAAATGGAAATTCCAAACCGCGGGGCGGCTTCTGGCCCTGCTGGCTCTGAGCGGGGCCCTGCTGGCTGCCCCTTTGCCCGCGCAGGCCGCGCCCGGTGTGCTGACAGGCCTGACCGGAACCGGCTCCAAGCTGGAACTGGAGCTGACCGAGATGGAGCTGGAGATCACCGATGATGACCCCCGCCCCAAGGGCTACCTGTACACCAGCGGCCAGAGCGATTATTACTTCATCGTCTGGATGAGCAGCAACTCCAATGTTGCCACGGTGGATGGCGACGGCAAGGTGACGGGCCGCAATGCAGGCACTGCCATCATCACCGCCATCTCCGACCACGGCGAACGCGCCGCCTGCAAGGTGACCGTGACCCGCAAAAATGAAGAAGCAGCCAGAAAAAAGCCCACGCTGGATACCACCAGCCTGAGTCTTGTGCTGCAGTACAATGACCTGCACCCCACCCATCAGCTCCGGTTGACCAACAGCGACCACTCCTTCCTCTATGTCTACCAGTGGATGAGCAGCAACCCTGAGGTTGCCACAGTCAGCGACAAGGGGCTTGTCACGGCTCAGGCGGCGGGCACCACCACCATCACGGCAATGGTCTCCAACGGCCAGGCTCTGCGGTGCAGCGTCACGGTGACTTCGGATATCGGCAAGGTGACCCTGAACAAGAGTGACCTGCTGCTCCGCACCGTGGGCACCCAGGAACGTCTGACGGCCACCGTTGCGGTGGAGGGCGGCGGCAGCGTGCCCATTACATGGGTCAGCAGCAACCCCGGTGTCGTTACCGTGGATGCGGATGGCGTGGTGACCGCCATTGCCGATGGAGAAGCCAAGGTCACGGCCCTTTCGCCTGCCGGACGCTTTGACGTGTGCAGCGTTGTGGTGGGTATGGCGGCGGAGAAGTACGAATCTGAAGCCGACCTTGCCGACGAGCTCAAGCTCCCTGACCCCTACGTTGCCGTAAGGCTGAATAAACTGGCATAAAGAAAAAGTACCCGCCCATGGCTGTTTTAGACGGCTATGGGCGGTTTTTGCGTGTATGGAAACGGATGCGCTGGGAAAAACTTGCCGAAGAGGAATTTTTTGCAAAAAATATTTTGCGTTGCGTGTTGCGGTGTACCTGACACATCCGGCTGCCTCCGGCAGGTGAAAAAGGACAAAATGGCCCGAACGTTGTTTAAGACAGGGGGCGGATGCCCCACGGAGTGGCAAAATCTCTGCAAAAAAGGCGGCTGTCCGGCTTGAATGACACATTTAACAAAAATTTTACGTGAAGTGATTGAATTTGCAACTCTTGACAGAAGGCGGGACAAACCATTATCCTTTTATCAGAGGAAAGTATTTTATGTCGCCAGACGTTGGAATGCCTGGTGTACAAGTGTGTGTCAGGAGGGAAAGAATATGTCCAACTACCGGAACCGAATCGGGGAAGCCATTGCCTTTGCCCGGAACGTGGCGGGCAGATCTCAGCAGGAGCTTGCGGATATGCTGGGGCGGGACAAGCGCACCATTCAGAAATGGGAGCGGGGCGAGATCCGCATTGCGCTGGAGGATTTTCTGGATGTATTCGATACTCTGCACCTGCCGGTGGGGCCCTATGAAATGTGGATCCGGCATCCGGAACTCTTTCCGCGCGGCATGGAGGAGATCAAGGGCTTCAGCACCGAAAAGAAGCGGAGGACACTGGCGGATTATTATCTGCATCAGGCTGCACCGCTGGAGATCGAGCAGGAGTATTACATCCTGTTCGGCGACCACGGCAGCAACAGCTGCGGCATCCGGCAGGAGCTGCTGGCCAACCTGCAGACTCCGCTCCGTGACCGCAAACGGATCGTGAACCAGATCATCGACAACTACTATGAGGCCCGGGCCATCGGACATCTGACCGACCCGGAGGGCCAGCAGCCAGTGATGCCCATTCTGGAAGCCTGCTACGATGCCAGTGCACGGAGCGTGAAAGCCAACGAGAACCGGTACAGCATCGGCAGCATCGAGGACTATCTGGACGATGCGGAGAAACCGGCAGAAGAGTGAACCGAACAGCAGACGGCCATGTGCAGCCGCCTGCTGTTTCTGCGTTCGGCTGCCTGCGGGAAAATATTGTGAAATTTGCGGATTCCTGCTATACTTATCCTATTGATGAAAAAGAAGGGTGAGATAAATGGCATACAACATGGGCGGTCGGCGCTTCCGGCCGGTGGGCAGCGGAAAAAAGCGGACTGCGCCGCAGTACGGGCCGGTGGGCACAGGCTGCCCGTTTGTGGAGGAGGCCGTGGCGCGGCTGTACCGGGAGCAGAACGAGGAACATTTCTGGAGCCTGATGAACGCCCTGAACTATGCGCTGGAATTGCAGACCAAGGTGCTGGTGCCGCTGGATGCGGCGGTGGACCCCCAGAGCGGGGCCGCCCCCTGGGCACACCTGCCCATCCCGGAGGAGCGGGCCGAGGGCCTGCAGCCCTGGCTGCTCCACACCCGGAAAGAGCGGAACTATCTGCCGCTGTTCACCTCGGTAAAGAACGCCGAGGCGGAAAAGGCCAGCGCCACCCGCCCCATGGTGGAGCGCAGCCTGCGCAGCGCCATGGAGTATGCGCTGGAAACGGACGGCATCGATGGTGTGGTGCTGGACCCGTGGACAAGCTCTGCCACGCTGGATGTCTCCCTGCTCAGCGGGCTGCTGAGATCGGAGCGGGGAAGCGACAACCCCGGCGCTCAGGAGCTGGAAGCCGGGCACGCCGCCGCCCGGGCCGGGGATTGGCAGGAAGCGGCGGCCCGATACACTGCCGCTGCCGAGGCTGGCAGCGCCGAGGCGCTTTCTGCTCTGGGGGACTGCCTGTATTATGGCCGGGGTACCCGGAAGAATAAGACCCAGGCCCGGCGGATGTGGAAAAAGGCCGCGCAGGCCGGGGAGGTGCAGGCCATGATCGCCCTGGGGGATGACTGTGCCGCATCGGGTGGGGAGATGGCGGAGACCCTGCAATACTACCGCCGTGCCCAGAGCGCTGCCCGGGAGGTGCCGGACATCGCCTACACCCCGCAGGTCTGCCTGCGCCTTGCCCAGTACGAGACCCAGTACCTCTCCCGCAAAAAGGCGCTGCTGCAGGTGGCCGAAGCCGTGCAGGGGTTTCGGATCCTGCAGGCTGAGGGCGAAACGGATGCTGCCGACTGGCTGCGGGAGGCTGAACTGCTGACCGATCAGCTGCTGGCCGACGATAAAAACGCCTGAAACACAGTTTCTTTACATTTGTTCTAAGAAATCGTCATAGGAAACCGGTAAGATATTCAAGGAAATATTCTGCGCCGAAGAAAAGAGGACAAGCACTATGAGCAAAGTGATCGGAATTGACCTTGGCACCACCAACTCCTGCGTGGCGGTGGTGGAGGGCGGCAAGCCGGTGGTCATCACCAACGCCGAAGGCGAGCGCACCACCCCCAGCGTGGTGGCCTTTACCAAGGATGGCGAGCGTCTGGTGGGCGGCGCGGCAAAGCGCCAGATCGCCACAAACTCAGGCCGCACGGTGTCCAGCATCAAGCGGTACATGGGTTCTGATCACCGGGTGCATATCGATGGCAGAGACCTGACCCCGCAGGAGATCAGCGCCATGATCCTGACCAAGATCCGCCGCGATGCCGAGAGTTACCTGGGCGAGCCTGTGACCGAGGCCGTCATCACCGTGCCTGCCTATTTTGACGACAGCCAGCGCAAGGCCACTCAGGACGCGGGCCGCATTGCGGGCCTGAATGTTCTGCGCATCATCAACGAGCCCACCGCCGCCGCGGTGGCCTACGGCCTGGACAACGAAGCCCCCCAGAAGATCCTGGTCTACGATCTGGGCGGCGGCACCTTTGATGTTTCGATCATTGAGATCGAGGACGGCACCTTTACGGTGCTGGCCACCGGCGGCGATACCCATCTGGGCGGCGATGACTTTGACGAGCGCATCGTTGAGTGGGCTGTGGCGGAGTTCCGCAGATCTGACCGCATCGATCTGACCAAGGACCCCGCCGCCATGGGCCGCCTGAAGGAGGAAGCGGAAAAGGCCAAGAAGGAGCTTTCCAGTGCGCTTTCCGCCCAGCTGAACCTGCCGTTTATCGCGGTGGGCAAGGATGGCCCCCACCATCTGGATCTGAGCTTGGGCCGCCCCCAGTTTGAGATGATGACCGGTGACCTGCTGGCCCGCACCGTTCAGCCGGTGCAGAACGCCCTGCGGGATGCCGGGATTTCCGCCAGCCAGCTGGGCAAAGTCCTGCTGGTGGGCGGCAGCACCCGGATGCCTGCTGTGGAGCGGCAGGTCCGGGAGCTGCTGGGCTGTGAGCCCAGCCACACCCTGAACCCCGATGAATGCGTGGCCATGGGTGCCGCCGTGCAGGGCGGCCTGCTGCAGGGCGGCGGAAAGCTGGCCGGTGCCACCGGCGCAGCCGCGCAGGGCCTTGTGCTGATGGATGTCACCCCGCTGACGCTGTCCATTGAGACGCTGGGCGGCGTGGCCACCCCCCTCATCACCCGCAACAGCATGATCCCCACCCGCAAGAGCCAGATCTTTACCACGGCCCGCCCCATGCAGACCAGCGTGGAGATCAACGTGCTGCAGGGCGAGCGCCACTTTGCCCGCGACAACAAGAGTCTGGGCAAATTCAAGCTCACCGGCATCCGCTCCGGCTTCTCCTCCAAGCCCCAGATCGAGGTCACCTTTGACATCGATGTGAATGGCGTGGTCAAGGTGTCCGCAAAGGATCTGGGCACCGGCCGGGAGCAGAACATCACCATCACCGGCAGCACCAATCTTTCTGAGAACGAGATCCAGCGCGCCATGGCCGATGCCGCCGCCTACGAGGAGGAGGATACCCGCCGCAGGGAGCGGCTGGAGCTCCACAACCAGGCCGAGATGCTGGCTTACAAGGTGGATGAAGCCCTCTCCAAGTGCAAAAAGGAACTGGACAAGGACGAGAAGAACCGAGTCAAGAACGACCTTGCCAGCCTGCGCCGCTGCCTGCGCAAGGATAAGCCCGAAAAGATGAACGAGACCGAAGAAGCGAACCTCCGTCAGGCAAAATCCCAGCTGGAGGCCAGCGCCAACCACCTGATGGTGCTGTACAGCACGGAGCAGGATGCCGGCCGGCAGTAAGCGGGCAATTCCCTACTGAAAAACTTCGTTGAAAGGGTTGACAAACCCGGAAGAGTGGGGTATTATGTATGCAATATCACAAAAATGGCTGTGAAGAGAAGAGTAGGTTTTCGCATTGATCCTTCCAGAGAGCCCGGGCGGTGGAAAAGGGCAGGAAACAGGGAACTGAAAATGGTCTCGGAGCCGCGGGGGCGAAGTGCAAGAGTGCTAAGCCTGCGACGGGAGCGCCCGTTACAGCGTCCGGTTGTCGCGTTGCAAAACGCCGCAGCAGTGAGGCTGTCTCTGTGAGGGGACAGTAAACCAAGGTGGTACCACGGAAGTTTTACGCTTTCGTCCTTGTGGGTGTATGCCCGCTGAGGACGGAAGCGTTTTTTATTTTGCTTCCGGTGCAAAGGGTGCGGATTGTGCCGCACCGCACAAAAACATTTTTGTAAAAGTAGAGAGGGAAAACAAAATGTCTAAGATCACTCGTCGTAATTTTCTGAAAGTTTCCGGCGTGGCCGCTGCTGCCGCTGCCCTGACCGCCTGCGGCGGCTCTTCCTCCACCGCAAGCTCCGCCGCTTCCGGCGCTGCCTCCTCTGAGGCTGCCTCCACCGCTGCCAAGCTGGACAAGATCAAGGTCGCTGTTCCCAACGATACCACCAACGAGGCCCGCGCTCTGACCCTGCTGGAGAAGAACGGCTTCTTCAAGCTGAAGGCAGATGCAGGCCTGACCGCCACCAAGAACGATATCGAGGAGAACCCCCTGAACGTCAATGTGGACGAGGTCGAGGCTGCTCAGGTGCCCAACGTCCTGCAGGATGAGGACTACGCTGTCATCAACTCCAACTACGCCATCTCCGCCGGTCTGGACCCCATGACCGACGCTCTGGCCATGGAGGATGGCACCTCTGCCTACGTTAACGTTCTGGTCTGCAAGGAAGGCAATGAGGAGGAGCCCAAGATCAAGGCTCTGGTCGCTGCCCTGCAGAGCCAGCAGGTCAAGGACTTTATGACCGAGAGCTACGGCGGCGCTGTGGTCTCCGTTGTGGAGGACCCCACCGACGGCTATGATCCTTCCATTGATTATGACGCACTGAACGGCGAGACCGTCAGCTGTGCTGCCACCCCTGCTCCCCACTGCGAGATCCTGGAGGTCTGCAAGCAGATCCTGGCCGACAAGGGCATTACGCTGGACATCCAGGAGTACGATGACTATGTGATCCCCAACACCATCGTTGAGGATGGCCAGTGCGATACCAACTACTTCCAGCATCAGCCCTACCTGGACAACTTCAATGAGGAGAAGGGCACCCACCTGGTCTCCGTTGCCGGCATCCACGTTGAGCCCATGGGCATCTACGGCGGCAAGCAGAGCGACCTGAGCCCGATCGAGGGTTAAGCGAACTCCCCCAGTCACCTTGCGGTGACAGCCCCCTCGGGGAGGGGGCCTTTGCCTGACCGTTCTGTTTCAGGCTCCCTCTATGAGGGAGCTGGCAAATCCATAAGGATTTGATTGAAGGAGCTTATTCAACAGCAAGGAGCAATTTCTGTGATCGAGATCAAACACCTTTCCAAGACCTTCCAGATGAAGGACGGCGCAGTGAATGCGCTGAAGGACATCAGCCTGACCATCCCGGATGGCTCGATTTACGGCATCATCGGCATGTCTGGCGCGGGCAAATCCACGCTGGTGCGCTGCATCAACCTGCTGGAGCGCCCCACCGAGGGCAGCGTGGTCATTGACGGCGTGGAGATGGAAAAGCTCACGCCCGCCCAGCTGCGCCAGCGCCGCCGGGAGATCACGATGATCTTCCAGCAGTTCAACCTGCTGATGCAGCGCAGCTGCCTGAAGAACATCTGCTTCCCCATGGAGCTGGCAGGTGTGAAGAAAGAGGAAGCCGAAAAGCGCGCCAAGGAGCTGCTGGAAATGGTGGGCCTGCCCGATAAGGCCAACGCCTACCCGGCCCAGCTTTCCGGCGGCCAGAAGCAGCGCATTGCCATTGCCCGCGCACTGGCAACTGACCCCAAGGTCCTGCTCTGCGATGAGGCCACCAGCGCGCTGGACCCCAACACCACCCACTCCATCCTGACCCTGATCAAGGACATCAACCGGAAGCTGGGCATCACGGTGGTGGTCATCACCCATCAGATGAGCGTTGTGGAGGAAATCTGCGATCACGTTGCCATTCTGGACGGCGGCGTTGTGGTGGAACAGGGCGAGGTGAAGGAAATCTTCGCCAACCCCAAGACCGCCGCGGCAAGGCGTCTGGTGGCTCCCAACGGCGGCAGCGCCGCCCGCGACCTGTCCAGCTTTGCGCCGGACGATCATGTGGTGCGTGTGACCTTCAACGGTTCTTCCGCCGCAAAACCGCTGGTGGCAAGCCTTGCCGCCGAAAAGGGCATTCTGGTGTCGGTGCTCAGCGCCGATACCCGCGACCTGAGCGGCCAGTGCTACGGCTCCATGCTGCTCAAGCTGCCCGCTGATCTGGACGAAGCAAAACAGGCTGCTGCCTACATGCGGGCACAGCCCGGCATTACGGTGGAGGAGGTGACCGGAGAATGACCATTGCAGATTATGGCTTTGCCATCTGGGAGACCTTCTATGTGACGGTGCTCTCCACCGCGTTCTCTCTGGTCATCGGCCTGCCGCTGGGTGTGCTGTTGGTGGCCGGTGATAAGGACGGCATTCTGCCCCTGCCCGGCTGGCTGATGCACCTGCTGAATATCATCATCAACATCCTGCGCAGTGTGCCTTTCCTGATCTTGATGATCTGCGTCTTTCCGCTGACCCGTATCATCGTGGGCACCACCGTAGGCACCAAGGCCACCATCGTCCCGCTGGTGGTCGCGGCCTTCCCGTTTGTGGCGCGTCTGGTGGAGACCAGCCTGCGCGAGTTGGATGAGGGTGTGGTGGAAGCCGCCCAGAGCATGGGTGCGACCCCGTTCCAGATCATCACCAAGGTAATGATCCCCGAGTGCCTGCCCGGCCTGATCTCCAGCATGACCACGGCCCTGACCACCATTCTGGGCTACTCGGCCATGTCCGGTGTCATCGGCGGCGGCGGCCTGGGCAAGATCGCCATCGACTACGGCTACTATCGCTACAAGTACCTTGTGATGTTTGCGGCGGTCGTGCTGCTTATCATTCTGGTGCAGATCTTCCAGTCCTTGGGCACGCACCTTGCGACCAAGAGCGACAAGCGCCTTAAGAAATAAGCGGATATTGCATCCTGCAAAGCGCCTCAACCGCACGGGTGAGGCGCTTTTTTGTCATTTTTCGCAATTTGACAGAAAAAAATGTGTCAATTTTTGAAAGCAAAATGCAGTAAAAATTGCAAAATCCCTTGTCATGTGGGAAAAGGGCTGTTATAATAGGCATAGAATGCAATGCAAGTCTTCGCGATTTGCATATTTTTTACGGAGAAATTGCGTGAACAGTTTTCAGGAATTGGTCCAGTCCATCGACTGGGGCTCGCTGACCGACGCGCTTTTGCGCGTGCTCGGCGTCTTTTTATGCTTGACGGTGCACGAGACCTGTCACGGTCTTGCAGCCTATGCCCTCGGCGATCCGACGGCCAAGCGCGAGCACCGCTTGAGCTTAAACCCGCTGCACCATATCGACTGGTTCGGCTTGGCCGCCATGCTGCTTGTCGGCTTCGGCTGGGCAAAGCCCGTGCCGG
>OLJB01001549.1_pt1 | contig 10953 bp, 10 predicted proteins | sample 1601391 | NCBI WGS metagenome assembly OLJB01 (sample SAMN01915215, study PRJEB22387) | human gut metagenome | isolation source: stool | host: Homo sapiens | place: USA | reverse complement strand
TTTTTCTTTTATCATAAAGAATTTCTCTGCCAGCACATCTTCTCTTCCATATTCCCCACAAATCCTTTCGGCGTCAAAATGATAATCCATATTCAGACTGTGATAATATTGAAATTCATCATAATTACCATCATTGGCAGCACGATTCAGTTGTCGGATATTTCCTTCTAATACAATGGTTGTTCCAATATGACACGATTGGTCAGATGGTTCTTGCTTCAGTCGAACCAGGACAGAATTGGTTTTATAGGTTTTATCTCCAATCCGTAAGAAAACATGATTAAGATATAATCTTGTCTGATTGTTTTTTCGTTCTTTTTTCTCTATCTTCCCCTGTAAAATTGTCTTTTCATTTTCCGTCTGCCAGCCTCTGGAAGCATCTGTTTCTACAGAAAGGCTGGTCTCCTGCTCTTTTAAAATCGTCTCAATGGTATAGCTTTGCTGCTGCATATACCAGATTCTTGCAATTCCCAGCAGAAAAAATCCTATTCCAAGTACTGCTGTAAACCGGTATACCCTCCGTTTTCTTTGCCGCAGAGCATACAGCAGATACATCTGACACCCTGCCACAAAGCTGATAAGGATAACTTTTATGACCGTCGGAACAGACAGGCAGACAATAATACCACACAGGAACAATATCGTTCCATAGCATAAGGGGCGTTTTATAATTTCGATATAACCCCTCCTAAATATTTTTCTAAGGTGTTTCTTCTTAATATGTTACTTATAAGATACTTCTTCTTAAGACCTTCTCCTAAGGTGTCTCTTCTATTTGTGCTTCTGTAGATACCGTCTCGTTCTCATCTGCATTTACCACATAGTCAAGGTTCTGTTCATAAAGCTGGTCTAATGCAAAACTATCCCGGTAAACACCGCTGGTCTTTCCATTTACAGAAATCTGCACCTTACTGATGGTTGAAATCTCTGATAAAGAGTCTACAATAGAATAAATGACAATTGGCTCCTGTATTTCATAATTCTGATTCAGGAACGCCTCATCTAATGTAACATAGCAGATTCCATTGGTTGTCGTAACATTGACAAGATTTGTTCCTTCCGGAAGTGGTGCTTTCAAATTCTTATCATCCGGTCCCTTTAAAAGATTCTCCATAATCAGTTTTTCCATGGAAATATTACTGCTGTACTGTACTTCTTTTTCGCATTCTACCAGTCCGTTTCCATCAGCATTTGCATAATATAAATGTAATGTTGTTGTCTGAATGGAATTAATCTGTTTTCCCGGATTCTCAACAAAGCTTTCTTCTGTCATCAGTCCGATTACATTATCCCGGCTGTCTGCCAACGGTGCATCTCCCACATAAAAAGATACATATTTTACATCCGGAAGCTGTACCAGTGTCTTTACCACTGCTGCCCGGCACAACACCTCATCCGTAGACTGCATTTTGGAATAATTATCATTAAAGTAAAGGAACAGCTGATTGCTTTCCAGTGACCAGTCTGTAATTGTAACATCACCAGGAACCGGTTTCTGATACTCCACGCTATCCGTATTGGTGCACAACGCATCTAAAAGAGTGGCTATCATGTCCTCTGTCTTGCCCTCTTTTAAATCATATGGCTGCTCTACCACTTTTGTTTTTTCTTTATTCAGATAATAAATATGATACGCCGGGTCATCCGTCTCCTGTCTGCCACACCCTGTGAACAGCGATACCAGAAGGATAAAACCCAGCCATCCTGCAATTTTCTTCATGCCAGACCTCCTAGGCAATGTAATTCAGCGGAATCCGCACAGTAAAGAGCGTTCCCTCACCCTCTGTACTAAATACCTTAATTGCACCACGGTGCATTAATATTGCATTTCTTGTAATGGCAAGTCCAAGTCCGGTTCCACCTATTTCTCTGGAATGGGACTTGTCCACGCGGTAGAATCTTTCATAAATATGCTCTAAGGAATCCTCCGGAATACCGATGCCGGAATCCTCTACCTTAAGATAGAAATACTGATAATCTGCATTCAGGGACACATGTACCCAACCGTCTTCCTTATTATATTTGATTGCATTTTCCACCAGATTGGTAATGGCAAGCGTCAGCTTTACCTCATCAATTTCTGCTGTAACAGGCCGGAAGCTTTCCAACACCAGATCTACATGCTGTTTTTCCGCAATCGGTTTTAATCTCTTTAAAATCAAATCCAGCATCTCATTGATGTTAACTGACGTGATATTCAAATCTGATGCAGACTTGTCCATCTTAACCAGCGAGAGCAAATCATTAATAATTTTATTTTCACGTTCAATTTCATTTCCAATGTCTAACATAAATTCACGATACAGTTCTACCGGAACATCTTCCTGTCCATTCAGTGAGTCTGCCAGTACCTTCATAGAAGTAAGCGGTGTTTTCAGCTCATGGGACACATTGGACACAAATTCCTGTCTGGAGTCATCCAGCATCTTCATTCTGCTATAAAGTTTATTAAATTTTTCCGAAATCTGAACTGTTTCAGAATAATCCTTAATCATCAGCTCCCCATCACTGGTTCCATATCCATTCTGAATCTCAGCAATAGAGGATGCCATATTCTTCAACGGGTTTGTCAGACGAACGGATAAAAATACGCTGACTGCAAACAGTAAAACTGCCCCGAAAATCTGAAGCACTAATGCAGCATTTCTCATATATTCCAGATTGGCAAGAATACTATCTGTCGAAACACTGATAAGAAGCACTCCGATAATACTCTTCTCCCCTGACTCTACGTTATCTGTAGTCAGCGGAATAGTCATTTCCACATAATGATTATCCACATCATAATTCATAGAATCCTCACCGCGGAATGACTTTATGACTTCTTCTGAAATAATTGTTTTATCGGTATCCAGATCATAAGTATCTTTTATAATATGAAAAGAAGAATCTATCAGAAGAATTCTTCCATCATAAATACGTGACATCTGCTGCAACTGTGAAGTGATGCTTTCCGACTCCGCTCCATTGATATAATCTGTGGATACCATCTGGTTTGCAAGAATCTTTGCCTGACCAATTACATCTACACTCCGGTTAGAAACTGCATGTTTCTCATAAGCAGTTAAAATCCCGGTCCGGATTAAAATTCCGGTCAAAATACCGATCAGCATAAAAAGACAAATCAGCCGGAATTTCATGCTTTTCAAAAAATTACGAATACCTTTTTTTCTGTTCATAAGTCTGTACCTTCATCCTCTGCTTATCGCTGTTATTTCTGATAGAAATAACCTACACCCCATTTCGTATGCACATATTTTGGCTCACTCGGATTCGGTTCAATCTTCTCACGCAGTCTACGCACATGAACATCCACCGTTCTAACATCGCCCGGATATTCATAACCCCATACCAGATTCAGCAGATTCTCACGGCTGTATACCTTATTCGGATTCATAACAAGAAGCTCTAACAAGTCAAATTCCTTGGCTGTCAGATTAATCTCTCTTCCCTGGACAAACAGTCTGCGGCTCTCACAGTCTAATTTTAAATCGCCGCTCTCTATCACTTTGGAATTTTCTTCCTTCGGTTCACTGGCAACAGTTCTTCGCATAATTGCTTTGATTCTGGCTTTCACCTCAAGAATATTAAACGGCTTGGTGATATAATCATCTGCACCATATTCCAATCCTAAAATTTTATCCATATCATCGCCTTTTGCTGTCAGCATGACGATTGGCATATTAGAAAACTCCCGGATTGCCTGACACACTTCAAATCCATCCATCTTCGGAAGCATGATATCCAGTAAAATCATATCAAACTTATTCTCCTGTGCCAGACGCAGTGCCTCTTCACCATCATACGCACAGGTTACTTCCATTCCATCCTGTTCCAATGAAAAACGGATTCCTTTCACTATTAATTTTTCGTCGTCCACAACCAGAACTTTTTTTGCCATTTTACACCTCAGTTAACCCTTATATTATCTTTTATTTTTTCAAAAACGCCATTTTTAATTCCGGGAATATTCATTAAATCTTCAATGGTCTGAAATGCGCCATTTTTTTCCCGGTAAGAAATAATTGTCTCAGCTTTTGATTCTCCAATTCCGGAAAGTGTCATAAGCTGTTCCTTTGATGCAGTATTCAGATTAATTCTGCCATCCTCCGGCTCTGCTGCCGAATCAGCACTCCCTGTCTGCTGCAAAAGGTAAGCTTCCTGATCCGGCACCTTTATCATCTGTCCGTCAACAACCGGTTCTGCCTGATTGAGTGCCTCTTTTGCTGCAGCATCCTTTAAGCCTCCTGCCAGTTCTAATACATCGCAGACCCTGGCTCCTTCTGCCACTTCATATACCCCCGGGTGCACTACCTCACCGCAGACATATACATAACAAGAAGCCGGCGGGCATAAGACAGCTTCTGTAACCTCTTCACTCTCCATTTGCGTATCCGGCTCAAAATATACGGTATCTTCTTTTCCACATGCCGTATATATAATCCCACAATATAAAGCCAGAGCTAATAACCCGACTTTTTTCATCCGTATCACTCCCTTACATAAATTCTGTTATGTAAGAAAGTCCCCTAATGCTTACTGTTTTCTATTTTAACGAAAATTTGCCCTTTATACAAGTAGTATTTTCAAATTATTCCTGTGGCAGGCTTCCACCATTCCACAATGCCTTCATCTGCCTTGTAAATTCTGACCAGAACTCACCTGCATTTGCAGCATCCGGTACCAGCTGGCTGTTCTGATACTGCATAAAAGCTGCCTGTTCTGCTTCATCCCGGCTGGCACCTTCATCTGTAGAAATATGACCAGTCATTGCATGCAGGGTATCCACTTCTTCTTTTTCTATAAAAGCAGCAAAATCAGCCGCCATATCTTTTTCCCCCGAAAATTCATTTACCAAAAGGATCCCCGTTCTGGCAACCCCCTGCATCGGTGTGGTATCGTCTAACATCGGCAGCCCGCAAACGCCATAATTTTCTGCTGTCATCTTATTTAAATCATCAGAATCAATGATTGCACACAAAGATGCCCCCTGATTAAAATTCTCCACCACCTGATTTCTGTCAATTTCATCCGTATCAATTCCCACGGTTTCTGAAAGGTTTTTAAAGAAAGTTAATTCATCATTATATTTTTCTCCATATGTCGTCAAAAGGGTATAGTCCGTCTCATTCCATTCCACTTCAGTCCCCACAAATGGATAATCATAAAATCCATCTGCCACATTCCATTCCAGCAGATTTCCTACACCTTCTCCTAAAAGGTTATTCTGTCCATAGTCTAAAATTTCCGAAATACTCTCCGGTGCTTCCGGGAAATTCTCTTTCTGATATACCATCACCAGTGTATCAAAAAACAATGGGTATTCTTCTTCCGTTGCAACACCATATAAATACGCCTTATCTTTTGCATCATTCCAGGCAAGATACAAATCCGGATAGTCTTCTTCCGTCATCGTTGCATCATAAATCTGTTCAAGATAAGATTCCTCATCTACATAACGGATCCCCACTGCGATACCGGTTTTGGCATAATAATCCACTGCACACTGTTCAAAATAATTCCTGCAGTCTGCATCGCTGTACCAAAAGGATAGCTCCTTTTGTGCTGCTTCATATGCTTCTTTTGTTTCCTGCTCAGATGTTATCTGCTCTTTTCTGTCTGTTTTTAACTCTGTTTTCCCTGTTTCTTTGCTGCTGTAAAAAGCAGCCGCTGACAGCAGGATAACTCCCACTGCCAGCGTTGTTGTTTCTATGATTTCCTTTGTTTTCTTTTTCATATACCCTGCCTACATACGATCCAGTACGTTTTTCAGTTTCGTTATCATTTCATCCACATGCTCTTTTTCAATCACAAGTGGCGGCACCATACGGATTACATCTGCGCCGGCTGTTATAATAATTAAACCTTCTTTTAATGCTTCTGCTGCGATGGTTCCAACTGGTTTTGTGCTTACAAGCCCCTGCATCAGTCCCATACCACGGCGGGCTGTAATAAAATCATATTCTTCTACCAGCTTATCCAGTTCGCTTTCCAGATAAACTGCGATTTCTTTTACATGGTCTGTAAGCTTTAATTCTTCAAATAAGTCCATTACCTTACTGACCGCTGCTCCGACAAACGGATTACCTCCATATGTGGTTCCATGGTCACCCGGTGCCAAGGATTTCTCTGCCACACGTTCTGTCATGGCAAAAGCTCCTACCGGCACTCCACAGCCCAATGCCTTGGCACTGGTCATAATATCCGGTTTGATTCCATAATGCTGCCATGCAAACATTTCTCCGGTTCTTCCCATTCCACATTGGATTTCATCTAAAATAAGAAGAATATCTTTCTCTTTGCAGAGTGCTGAAATCTCTTTCATAAAGGATTCCTCTGCCGGATAAATTCCACCCTCTCCCTGCACGGTTTCAAAGATAATGGCACATGTTTTTTCTGTTACCTGAGCTTTTACACTTTCAATATCATTAAAATCAGCAAATTTCACACCACCGCAGAGTGGCTCAAACGGTTCTCTGTAATGGGCATTTCCGGTTACGGATAATGCACCCAGGGTTCTTCCATGGAAGGAATGGTTCATGGCTATAATCTCATGGTCTGCATGACCATCTCTGGTATAGGCATATTTTTTTGCCGCCTTAATTGCTCCCTCAATGGCTTCTGCTCCACTGTTGGTGAAGAAAACCCTGTCCATTTTGGAAACTTTTAAGAATTTCTCTGCAGCTTCCATAATCGGGACATTATAATAAAGATTTGAAGTATGTGTAATTTTATCAATCTGATCTTTCAATGCCTGCTTATATGCTTCATTGCTGTATCCTAACGCTTCTACCGCAATACCTGCCGCAAAATCAAGATACTTCTTTCCATCGGTATCATAAAGATATACGCCCTCACCATGATCTAATACCAGCGGGAAACGATTATAAGTATGTAATAATGCTTTATCTTCACAATCCATATATTCCTGTTTATTCATGATAAAACTTTTCCTCCGCATCTCCTAAAATTGCTGTTCCGATTCCTCGGTTTGTAAAGATTTCCAGTAACAGACAATGTGCAATTCTACCATCTAAGATATGTACTCTGGATACACCATTTTCAATGGCATCGATACAGTTATTTAATTTTGGAAGCATTCCGCCGCCAATATAACCATCTTCAATCAGCTTGTGTGCATCTGAAATCTTAAGTTCGGAAATCAGTGTAGATTTATCATCCGGATCTTTGTATACACCTTCAATATCTGTAAGGAATGCAAGTTTTTCTGCCTGTACGGCACGGGCAATTGCACACGCTGCATCGTCCGCATTGATATTGTAAGTATCATAATTATCATCAAGACCTACCGGGCAGATAATCGGCAGGAAATCTTTTTCGAGAAGATCATATAAAATCTTTGGATTTACTTCCTTAACTTCACCCACATACCCGATATCCTGTCCATTGGATAATTTCTTATTTACCTTCAGCAGTCCACCATCTTTACCGCTGATACCTACTGCGTTCACGCCAAGCTTTTCTACCATCTGAACCAGTGATTTATTGACTTTTCCAAGAACCATCTCTGCAATTTCCATGGTAGGTGCATCGGTTTTACGAAGTCCATTGATAAATTCCGGCTCCATTCCGGCTTTTGCAACCCATTTGCTGATTTCCTTACCGCCACCATGAACGATAATCGGTTTGAAACCAACCAGTTTTAAAAGAGTTACATCCTGGATAACGCTCTGCTTTAACTCTTCATCTACCATTGCACTTCCGCCGTATTTTACTACGATAATTTTTCGGTTGAAACGCTGGATATATGGCAATGCCTCAATTAATACCTCAGCTTTTTTCAATATTTCCTGCATACTGTTTTCTTCCATCTGTCCAATCCTCTTTCCTTTTCTTAAAAAGTCTTTTTTCGTATATTTTTTCAATCAAATCTTTTTTAAGAACGATAATCCGCATTTATTTTAATATAATCATAGGTCAAATCACAGCCCCATGCTGTTGCACAGGCTTCACCCATCTTCATATCTGCAATGGCAGTTACTTCTTTTTCAGATAAAATCTTAGTTGCCTCTTCCTCGGAATAATCTACGGCAACACCATCTTTAATAATCATCAGCTTGCCGGCTGCACTTTCAAAGTAAAGGTCAACCTGCTCCGGATCAAATTCCACGCCGGAATAGCCCAATGCACATAGGATTCTTCCCCAGTTAGCATCATGTCCAAAGATTGCAGCCTTGGTAAGGCTTGATGTTACTACGGATTTGCTTAAGATAACCGCATCTTCTTTGGATGCCGCATGCACTACTTTTACTTCAAATAAAGCAGTTGCGCCTTCGCCATCTCCTGCCATCATCTTAGCCAGTGCTTCATTGACATAATAAAGTGCCTCACAGAATGTTTCGTAATCTTCATTCTTCTCTTTGATTTTTTCATTGCCTGCAAGGCCATTTGCCAGTACCAGGCAGGTGTCGTTGGTGGAAGTATCTCCATCTACGGAAATCATGTTATAAGTATCTGTTACGGTACTGCTCAGTGCTTCCTGCAACATTTCTTTTGAAATTGCCGCATCTGTTGTGATAAAGCTTAACATGGTACACATATTCGGATGAATCATGCCCGAGCCTTTACACATTCCGCCAATGGTAACCTTCTTACCGGAAAGCTCTACCTCCACTGCAGCCTCTTTCTCATGGGTATCTGTTGTCATAATAGCAAGTGCCGCATTATGTCCACTAGTTAAATCACCACTTAATTTTTTACTCATCTGTTCAATACCAACACAGATACGGTCAATCGGAAGCTGTTTTCCAATTACTCCTGTGGATGCCACAAGAACTGCATCCTCCGGAATATCCATTAACTCTGAAGTTTTCTTTGCGGTATCTTTGCAATATCCTAATCCTTCTGTTCCGGTACATGCATTGGCAATTCCGGCATTTACTACAACTGCCTGTGCAAATGCACTGTTCTTTACAATGTCCTTATCCCATTTTACCGGTGCTGCCTTTACGACATTCGTGGTAAATGTTCCGGCAACTACACATGGCTCTGTGGAATAAATCATTGCCATATCTGTTCTGTCTTTATACTTAATACCTGCTGCTGTGGATGCAGCCTGAAAACCTTCTGCTGCGGTAACGCCGCCTTCTACTTTTTTCATAATATGCCTCCTGTCCTGCTTTCCTCTGTCTTTTATCTTAAGCTGTCTGCTTTCCAAATTTATTTATGGATTAAATACAGTTACATTTTCCGGATTCAAATCAAATTCATAATAATTCATATCCTTCCGGAATGTCCAGCCCATATTCTTCCAGAATCCATTGCCCAGCTCATTACTGGTAAATGCCACCAGATTTACTTTGTTGATGCCTTCTTTTTTCAATGCTTCCATTGCCATCATTGCCATTGCTTTTCCAATACCATGTTTCCGGTAATCCTCATGGACGCATACATGATAAAAGCATCCTCTTCTTCCATCCTGTCCGCAAAGAATAGCTCCTACGATTTTTCCATCCATACATGCCACGATACTGGTGTCCGGATTTCTTCGGATAAAACGTTTCACATTTTCTTCCGAATCATCAATGCTCCTGATACCAAATCCATGAATGCTCATCCAGAGTGCATGGACTTCATTAAAATCGTCTTCTATCATTGTTCTTAATATATATGTAGCTTCTGCCATATTCTCTCCTGCTTACGGGAACATCGGTACCAGTTCGAGACCTTCCGATTCCTTTAATCCAAATAATAAATTCATATTCTGAACCGCCTGACCGGCTGCTCCTTTTACCAGATTATCCAGCGCACCCATCATAATCACTCTTCCGGTACGCTCATCTACTACAAAGTTCACATCTACATAGTTGCTTCCTTCTACCCATTTGGTTTCCGGGCACACACCATCCTCTAATACCCTGACGAATTTCTCGTTCTTATAATATTTTTCATAAGCTGCACGAATCTCTTCTTTGGTTGGATAACTTCCGTCTGCTTTCTTTACCAGTGATGCGTACTCTGTTGCTAAGATACCACGGTTCATCGGAACAAGATGTGGTGTAAAGCTGATGGTAATCTCTTTTCCGGCTGCATAACCTAACTGTTCTTCAATTTCCGGTGTGTGTCTGTGGGTTGCCACGCCATATGCCTTCATATTTTCATTTACTTCACAGAACAGATTATTGACCTTTGCTCCACGTCCTGCACCGGAAGTACCGCTCTTTGCATCCACAATCAATGTATTGGCATCAATCAGTCCCTCTTTTACCAACGGATATGCGGTTAAAATAGAACAGGTGGTATAGCATCCCGGGTTGGCTACCAGTCTTGCATTTTTCACCTTTTCACGATTGATTTCGCAAAGTCCGTAAACGGCTTCTTCAATAAACTGTGGACTCTTATGCTCAATTTTATACCATTTTTCATAAGTAGCCACATCTTTAATACGGTAATCTGCGCTCAAATCAATTACCTTTGTCTCGGATAAAATCTTCTCATTCAATACAGAGCCAAGGAAACCCTGCGGTGTTGCTGTAAAGATAACATCTACCTGCTTTGCCAGCTCTTCTATATTATCATCGAGGCAGGTATCCTCTACAATTTCAAACATATTACGGTAAACATCTGCATACTTCTTATCTATATAACTTCTGGAGCCATACCACTTAATCTCTACGGAAGGATGTCCCATAAGAATCCTTACCAGTTCTGCTCCTGCATATCCGGTTGCTCCGATAATTCCTGCTTTAATCATTTTTACATCTTCTTTCTTCTTAAGATTATGGCACACACGAAATTTGTATGCCATTTACAGTGCATAATTATACATTCGTTTTATACATTATGCAAGTATTATTTTCTGTTTTCACGCTTTTTCAGTTAATTTGTGATTCTATAAGTCTTCTTTTATTAATATATTATCCGTTTTTTATACATAAATATGTACCCTTTGTATATAATTATGCATTTTTATAAGTATATTATAGATCGGAA
>OLJB01001542.1_pt1 | contig 11007 bp, 8 predicted proteins | sample 1601391 | NCBI WGS metagenome assembly OLJB01 (sample SAMN01915215, study PRJEB22387) | human gut metagenome | isolation source: stool | host: Homo sapiens | place: USA | reverse complement strand
AATGTGACGGTCGTTCCCGCATCCGAGTACTTGGCGGCGTTTTGCACGATCACGCGCAGAGCCTGCTTCACGAGCGCCACGTCGACGGGCGCGTCGCAGCGCGGGTCGCTGACAAGCGCAGCGTCAAAGGCCAGCCGATATGTGTGCGCGCCATCGATCATCTGCGATTCCTCGCATACCTCGCCGACCAGTGCGGCCAGGTTGGTATTCGCGCGCCGCAGGACCGTGCGGCCGGCATCGCCGCGCGCCAAAAACAGCAGCTGCTCCACGAGCTCTTGCATGTGCTCGCTTTCGGCCTTGAGGGATGCGATGGACTCCGCCAGCACGTCCGGGTCGTTTTTGCCCCAGCGGTCGAGCATGTTTACGTAGCCCTGAATCACCGCGATGGGCGTGCGCAGTTCGTGACTCGCGTCGTTGACAAAGCGCATCTGCTGCAGCTTGGCCTCTTGCATCTGGCGCAGCAGGCGGTTGAGTGCGACCTCGATGCTTGCCAGGTCGGCGTCGCCGGTGGTGACGCTCGGCGAGTCGACGCTTGCGCGCTCGATGGCCTGCTCCAGTGTTTCCATTTTGCCGCCGGCGAGTTGCATGCGGCCGAGTTCGTCCACGCGCAGGGCCAGATCGTTGAGCGGCGCCATGGTGCGGCGCACGCGGCGGGCGCCGCCGAGCATGTTGAGCACGCTGATGACCTGCCAACCCACAACGACAAGGTAGAGAGGCCATAGCGTGACGAGGTCCTGCGCGAGGGGGAAAGTCTTGGTGGTACGCGCAAGCTCGACGGTATAGGTGAGCGTTGTCAGGTCCCAGCCGCGCGCGGGCGTCAGCGTCATGCCGCGAACGGTGGCGCTGGGGATCCATCCTGCGGTAAACGCGCCGTTGGGCAGCGTCTGGTTGTATCCATAGACAAGGATCGCCGCCACAATCACTACTAGCAGCAGGTCGAGCCAAACGTAGCTCATCAGGCGGCGCCACATATAGCTCCAGTTGATGGCGCGGGCGATGGAGGTGACGCGCTTGGCCTCGGCGTTACGCGCGGCAGACATAGCCCACCCCGCGCACGGTCTGGATGATGCGGGCGCCGCCGGCGTCCTCGATCTTGGCGCGTAGATGCGCGATGTGCACGTCGACGTTGTTGGTGTCGCCCATGTATTCGTAGCCCAGCGCTTCGTGCGCGATGCGTTCGCGCGTGAGCACGGTCTCGGCATGCGCCATAAGCAGGGCGAGGACATCGAACTCGCGGGCCGTGAGCGCAATGGGCGAGCCGCCGACCGTGACTTCGCGGCGGTCGGGGTCGAGCGCAACCGAGCCCACGGCGAGCGTGGCGGGGGAGAGCGAGGCGGAAACCTGGGTCGAGTCACTGACCGGGGGCATCGCAGTGGCGCCGACACCCGTGCCGCCTGCCGCGCCCGTCCCGATGCCGCCAACGCCCGAAGCCGCCCGCACGGCCTCCGAGCGCTTCAACGCCACGCGGATCCGTGCGAACAGCTCCTCAATCGCAAACGGCTTGGTCAGGTAATCGTCGGCGCCGGCATCGAGCCCGGCCACCTTGTCCATCACGGCATCGCGCGCGGTGACCATTATCACCGGCACATCCTTGTGCTTGCGGACGCGCCGCAGGACCTCCATGCCGTTGAGCTGCGGTAACAGCACGTCGAGCAGAATCAGATCGTAGTCGCGCTCCAGCGCCAGGTCCACGGCGGTGCGGCCGTCGGCGGCGTGCTCCACCTGGTAGCCCTCGTGCTCCAGCTCGAGCGTCACAAAGCGGGCGATTTTCTCCTCGTCCTCTACGATTAGGATCCGTGCCATGCGTGCCCCCCGTCTGCGATTACTTGTCGTCGTTGAGATTTTGTTTGATGTCGTCCGCGGCATCGGCAGCGTGATTCATAAGGTTGTTGATGCTGCCGGGCACGTCGCCGTCGCTGTCGATGCGGTAGCGCATGCCAAAGAACAGGCCAATCAGCATCAGCCATATCGTGGCGCCCCAAGCAAACAGCGCGACGATGGGGATCAGGATGGGGATGTTGAGGATGATCGCATCGCGGCGCGTGGCAATAAACTTGGTGCCCAGGCTCAGGCGGAAGAGCTTTTTGAGGTACTCCCACACGCTGTCCATCTTCTTGGAGAAGTCGGTCTTTTCGCTCGACTTCTCGTAGGCGGCCTGCGCGGCGACCATCTCGGCCGAGGGCTCATCGACCGGCACGGACTCGGTGGCGGCGTGCGCCGACGTGGTTTGCGTCTTGCCCTGCGACTCGAGCCAAATGATGGCATCCAGAACGTTACCGTCGGCGGCGTCGAGCGCGGCCTTGGCATCGGTGTAGCTCACGTTGCACTTGGTGCGGATGGTTTCAACTTTTTCGAGGTCGTCCATGACCTGTCCTTTCGTTCGATGGGCGCGACGCCGGGCGATCTGCCCGGGCGCGAGCGTTGCGTTCGGCGGCCTGCGTGGCGCCGCCCCGCCCTTGGTCGAACTCTATAGTGCAGGTTATAGATTAAGCGATTCTTGAGCCAAGATTAATGTTGGATGAGTTTTTGGGTGGCGGTGGGGAAGGGAGAGATGCCTTTCTGGATAGCTAGCAGCGAGGTCTAATACTTTTCCCGAGAAGTGAACGAGCTAAAACGGACCCCCGAAGCATCGACACTTTAAAGGTGCCGTTTCCTGCGGTTTCAATGCTGAAATCCCACGATTTTGCCGCCGAAAAATGCGGCTGTTTCAGGGGTCCAAAAACAGCCGTTCACTTCTCGGGAAAAGTATTAGACCTCGATAGCGGGGGATGGGGTGCCGGTGCAAAACGGCGTCAAGGGTTGGTCGAGCAGGCGGTTTCTCCATTGATGTCCGCACGACATGTGACGCTTGCCCTGCCGCCCTGCTCTGCCGCGGCGGCATGTACCCAAACAACGGTCCTCTAAGGAGTTCGATATCGATGAGTGATAACACCAAGCATCTCGCAAAGAAGTGCGTCAAGAACGCGGGGCCGTGCCTCGCGCTGTGCCTTGCCGGCGCAACGGTCGCGCTGCTGGCTGTTCTGGGGCCGTTTGATGTGCTCCGAAGTGCCAGTTCTCTGCATGTTTGCATGGCTCTTGCCGGCGCCATGATGACCGGCGGCGTGCTCGATCTGGTTTTTTGGGTGCTTGACCCGTTTGGATGGAAGAACGAAGGGTAAGCCCTAAGGGATGGAAGGGCTGGAACGGTTGGCTTAGTGATCGTGCAGAATGTGGGCTAGCGACTTACAGGGAAGTGGTAATCCGATGACGGTCTATGTAACAGGCGATATTCATGGCGGCGCTGACATGCAAAAGCTCCGCGATTGGGAGCTTGGGGATAGCCTGGCGAGCGACGACTATCTCATCATCGCGGGCGACTTTGGCTTTCCCTGGGACTTTTCTACCGAGGAATGTGCCGATATTGCTTGGCTGGAGTCGCGCCCCTACACCGTGCTGTTTGTCGACGGCAACCACGAGCGTTTCGATCACTGGGCGGAACGCCCCATGGAGTTGTGGCACGGTGGGCTGACGCAGCGCCTGTCGGATACCTCGCCCATACGGCGCCTGACGCGCGGCGAGGTTTTTGAGCTCGACGGCTCAACGGTCTTTACCATGGGCGGCGCCACGAGCGTGGACAAGGAATACCGCATTCCGTATTCCAGCTGGTGGCCGCAGGAGCTGCCGGACGAGCGCAACTTTGAGGAGGCGCGGGCAAAGCTCGACAGCGTGGGCTGGACGGTCGACTACGTGATCACTCACACCTGCTCTACGCGCATGCTTTCGTCCACGCTTTATCCAGCGTCCGGCTGGAATTGCCCCTCCGTTGATCGGCTTACGGCATTTTTCGATGAGCTGGAAGACCGCTTGGACTACAAGCGCTGGTACTACGGGCATTTTCATCGGGATACCAACCCGGCCGAGCGTCACACCGTGCTCTACGACTGCATCGTTCGCTTGGGCGACGAACTCCAGCCCTGGGATGTTGCGTAGGGGCGGGGTGGCTGGTTACTCGACCGTTACAGTGATGTTCTCCCGATGCGCGCGGATGACGTTCCAGCTAAAGTGCTCGACCAGCTGCTCGGCAGAGCGCGGTGTGGCGTCCGGCGCGATGCCTGTTTGCCCGGCGAGCCAGCCCAGTAGTGCCTCGGGCGCGCCAAAGCGGGTGCGGAGCTCGCCCAGGTCCAGGTCGCGGTCGCGCTTGGAAAGGCGGCGGCCATCCGGCGACATGAGCAGCGGAATGTGCGCGTAGTGCGGCGTGGGAAGTTCCAGCAAATGCTGCAGGTAGATTTGGCGCGGCGTGGAGCCCAGCAGATCGCATCCGCGCACGACCTCGGTGACGCCCATGGCAGCGTCGTCGACCACCACGGCTAGCTGGTAGGCAAAAACGCCGTCGCTGCGGCGCACCAAAAAGTCGCCGCATTCGGTGGCGAGTGCTTCGCATTGGGCTCCATACGTGCGGTCCACGAATTCGATCACATCGTTTGCGAGGTCGTCGACGGCGGGTACGCGCAGGCGCGTGGCCGGAGCGCGCAGAGCGCTGCGGCGGGCAACCTCCTCGGCAGAAAGGTCTCGGCAGGCGCCGCGGTAGATGGGCGTGCCGTCGCTCGCGTGCGGCGCGCTCGCGGCGTGGAGTTCGGCACGCGTGCAAAAACAGGGATAGGTGAGGCCGGCGTCTTGCAGCTGACGCAGGGCGTCCTCGTACAGATCCAGGCGATCGTGCTGGTAGTAGGGGCCTTCGTCCCACTCCAGTCCCAGCCAGGCCAGGTCGTCAATCAATTGAGTGGCAAGTTCCGGGCGCTTGCAGCGATCGTCCAGGTCCTCGATGCGCAGCACGATGCTGCCGCCTTGGCTGCGGGTCGAAAGCCACGAGCACAGGCAGCTGAACACGTTGCCCAAGTGCATGCGGCCCGAGGGCGACGGGGCAAAGCGGCCCACGACGGGGGTGGGCGCTGCCGTTGCTGGTGCGTCCGCGGCGTGTGTTGCTATGTTGCGTGCGTTGATATCCATGCGGACGAGTATAGCGCGGGGCGCGGTGGGAGAGACGCTGCCGTGGCCTGCAAGTTGCCGAGGCCGCGCGTTGCGCGTGCCGGACCACCGGCTCGACAGCTCGATCGCCGCCCGCCAGCCCAACCCCTCAAACGACAGAAACCCCGGCAGCTCTTCGCAACTGCCGGGGTTTCCGCGGAAAAGGGGGACATGATCCTCGAGCGAACGACAAAGGGGCAAACCGTTTTCGCTCAACTGCTTTATCCCCCTCGCTCGCCGGCTTAATCGGCTCACGCCGCGCCCACACAAAGCCGCTACACCTGTGACGGAGCTATGAAGTGGTATCTATTGCCGGAGCGGGCTATGCCAAGGAGTGTCCCAGATTGCCGGCAAATAAGGAACGTCCCCAGGTGGCGGCCGCGGGCGTGACTTTCGTCCCGTTTGATACTCCGCTGACCTAGATGTTCGTCACATGAACCCGCAAACGTGGGACAATGACGCTACTGGTATCACAGACAAAGGATGTGCCTATGAACGCCCCCGTTGCCAAGACCTGTCGGCAGCGCTGCCCGTTTGCGCGATTTGCTTCCATTTGCGCGCTCGTCGCGCTTGCATTGCTGCTACTGCCCGCCGCCGCGCACGCCGACGGCTACTCCATGGCCCAGACCTATATCAGTGCCACGGTCGAGGCCGATGGATCGCTGACCGTTGTCGAGGGACGCCAGTTTGATTTCGACGACGACATCAACGGCGTGTTTTGGGAGATCAATACGGGCTCCAACCAGCAGGGCGGCACGGCGGGCGTCGACGTGCTGAGTGTCGAGGAAGAGGACACCGCGTTTAACAAAGTCGATAGCGCGAACAAGGGCGACTCTGGCGTCTACACGGTCGAGCAGACCGGTGACGGCGTAAGGATTAAGGTGTTCAGCCCTCACGAGAGCGGCGACAGCGCAATCTACTACGTGAGCTACACCATGACCGGTGCGGTTATGAACTGGGCCGATACCGCCGAGCTCTACTGGAAGTTCGTAGGTGACGGCTGGTCTGCGGATTCCGATGACGTCGAGATGGAAGTGTGCTTCGCGAATGCCGCTGCCGGGACGGCGGCCGTCAAGGGCGATAACTTCCGCGCATGGGGCCATGGTCCGCTGACGGGCGACGTGTCGCTCGATGAGGACGAGCCCATGGTCACCTATACCATTCCCTGCGTGCGCCAGGGCGAATTCGCCGAGGCACGCATCGCCTTCCCTAGCGACTGGGTGCCGCAGCTTGCCGCTTCGGGCGAAGAGCGCATGTCAACGATCCTGAGCGAAGAGAAGGAATGGGCCGACGAAGCTAACGCCCGCCGCGCTCACGCTCGCATGATTGCCAATGCACTTGCCGTGCTAAGTGTTGTTGCGGCGGTGGCCTTTACCGGCACAATCGTTATGCTCAAGCTGCGCAAGCGCAAGCCCAAGCCGCTTTTCCAGGACGAATATTTCCGCGATGTGCCTTCGGCCGACCATCCCGCCGTGCTTTCGGCCCTCATGAGCTGGAACGAGGTGCCCGATCGGGCATATATCGCCACGCTCATGAAGCTCACTGACGACCGTGTGATCAAGCTGGAGCAGGCGACCGTGACCAAGGCCAAGAAGGGTCTGTTGGGGCGTGAAAAAGAAGAGCAGACGTATCGCGTGACGGTGAGTGATGCGGGCTGGAAGTCGGCCAAGGGCATTGACCACATGGTGCTCAAGGTCTTCTTTGCCGGTACTAAGCCTGACGAGAACGGCGATCGCTCGCGCACGTTCGACGAGCTGCAGCACTACGTCAAGCAGCACGCTACACCCGTGGGCGACAAGCTCGAGGACTATCAGAACACCGTTAAGGGCAAGCTGGCTGATAGCGAGTACGTTGCCTCGGACGGCATTGTTGCAATGGTGTTTTGCCTGGTTCTTGGTATCCTGATTGCCTTTGTTCCCGTGGGATCTATCTTCTTTACCGATGGCGCACAGGCGAACATTACCGCCGCGGTTATCTCGGTGCCGATTGTGCTGGTGGGTATCGGCGTGGGCCTTACGTTCCGCCGCTTTACGCCGGAGGGCGCCGAGGTGGCGGCTCGCTGCAAGGCACTTAAGCATTGGCTCGAGGACTTTACGCGTCTAAAGGAAGCCGTCCCCGGCGATTTGGTGCTGTGGAACAAGCTGCTGGTGATGGGCGTTGCCCTGGGCGTTTCGAAAGAAGTGCTGCGACAGCTGGCCGAGGCCGTGCCGCCCGAGGTGCGCGAGGCCGACGGCTTCTACGACAATTATCCCTGTTACTGGTGGTACTACCATCATTACGGTATCGAGTCTCCGCTCGATTCGTTCGATGACGTGTATCACGAGAGCATCCGTGAGCTGGCGTCGAGCTCCGACAGCTCGAGCGGCGGCGGAGGCGGCGGCTTCTCTGGCGGCGGAGGCGGCGGCGTCGGCGGAGGCGGCGGCGGAACGTTCTAACGGTCGTAAATCATGGGATGGGCTTTTCTCGACAGCCGTCGGGGAAGCCCATCCCATTTTTATGCGCTACCTACGAAGACTGTCCCCAACGACTAGTCACTGGGGACGTTCCTAAATGACTAGGTATGGCTGCTGGGCCTAGGCTGTTAGGTCGAGTTCGTAGAGGAAGCTTTCGCGCGGCATGTCGTGACGGCGCTCTTCGCGGTTGGCGCGGTGCGTGGCCGCGCGCTTAAAGCCGTGCAGCTCATAGAACTTCCACGAGCAGTTGGAGTCGGTGTACAGGTGCGCCCTCGTCGCCCCGCGCGAGGACAGGTACGAGACTGCGGCGTCGAGCAACACCGAGCCAACGCCCAATCCGTGGACATCGTGATCAACGGCAAGCAGCGTGACCTCGTTGTCGTGTGGCAACGGGCTGCTTTCGAGCAGGCGGTTGTTGGTTCGGATGGTTGCGCGCACAAACGATAGATACTCGGCGCAGGCATCGGGCTCCAGCTCGCGCATTTGCGATAGCAGCGCGCGTTCGGTATCCATCCAATGTTCCTTAACGGTGGCGCCGGAGCTTTGTCCCGCACGCGCGAGCGCAATGCCGCGCGCCTGACCGTCGATTACGGCAACCTGCGAAAAGGTCGACGACGAAAGGCAATAGGCGAGGTCGCACGCGGCCTCAAGGCGGTTGTACTCATCGTTATCCGAATTGTTATGCCAAAGCTGCTGCAGAATCAGCGCGATGGCGTCGAAGTCTTCGGTATCAAACGGTCGGTAGAGAACCCGCGAGACCATGGTGCCTCTTTCTTTTGCGGATGCATATCGAGCACAGTTCTACCACGCTATTGGCATCTAATTATGGTGCCCCTGTGTTCCATGAACTCACCGTGCCCGGTGCCGTGCCCATCCCCTCCGCTCGCAAACTTTTTCTGCACATGCGTCCGTTGCGGGGTGCATCGATGCGCTCGATGCGCTACATTAAATCAGTATTTTCAATGCCGCTGCGCGAGCGCTGCAGATCGACGTATCACCGACTCACAGAGCACGGCGGCGTACCAGACAGGAGGACTGCATGGGATCTGATGTGAAGATCGCACGCGCGTTGATCTCGGTTACCGATAAGACGGGCGTCGTCGATTTCGCACGGACGCTGGTCGATGACTTTGGCGTCGAGATCATCTCTACGGGCGGCACGGCTCGTGCCATCGAGGACGCGGGCGTTCCCGTAACCCCCATCGAGGAGTTCACGGGCTATCCCGAGATGATGGACGGCCGCGTTAAGACCCTGCACCCCAAGGTTCACGGCGCGCTGCTGGCCCGCCGCGATTCCGAGCAGCACATGCAGGAGGCCGCTCAGCACGGCATTAAGCTGATCGACCTGGTCGTCGTCAACCTGTACGAGTTCGAGAAGACCGTCGCCAACCCTGAGGTCACCTTCGCGGATGCCATCGAGCACATCGACATCGGCGGTCCCTCCATGCTGCGCTCTGCCGCCAAGAACGCCGCGAGCGTTACCGTCATTTCCGACCCGGCCGACTATGATGCCGTCCTGGCCGAGATGCACGAGACCGGTGGCTGCACCACGCTTTCTACCCGTCGTCGTCTGCAGGTGAAGGTCTACCAGACCACCGCCGCCTACGACACGGCTATCTCCCGTTGGCTTGCCGCCCAGGCAAGCGACGTGGCGGACACCTCTGCCAAGCTCGAGATTTCGCTGGAGAAGGTCGACGACCTGCGCTATGGCGAGAACCCGCAGCAGAAGGCTACGGTCTACCGCTTTGCCGAGGGCTGCGAGAACACCGCGAGCTCGCAGTTCCCGCTCGTTGGCTCCGAGCAGATCCAGGGCAAGCCGCTCAGCTACAACAACTATCTGGATGCCGACGCCGCTTGGAACCTGGTCCGCGAGTTCGACGAGCCGGCCTGCGTGATCCTCAAGCACCAGAACCCCTGCGGTTCCGCCGTTGCCGAGGACATCACGGCCGCCTACGACCGCGCCTTCGCCTGCGATCCCAAGAGCGCCTTCGGCGGCATCATCGCCTGCAACCGCGAGGTTCCCTATGAGCTGGTCGAGCACTTTGCCGATCAGAACAAGCAGTTCGTCGAGGTTATCATCGCCCCGAGCTACACTGCCGAGGCGCTCGAGCGCATGTCCAAGCGTCCCAACCTGCGCGTGCTGGCTACCGGCGGCGTGGACCACGGCGCCCAGGTGGAGCTGCGCTCCGTCGACGGCGGCATGCTGGTGCAGGAAGTCGACCACGTGACCGAGGACCCCGCGACCTTTACGTTCCCCACCGACCGCAAGCCCACCGACGCCGAGATGGCCGAGCTCGAGTTTGCCTGGAAGGTCTGCAAGGGCGTCAAGTCCAACGCCATCCTGGTCTCCAAGGATAAGGCCGGCATTGGCATGGGCCCGGGTCAGCCTAACCGCGTTGACTCTGCGCTGCTTGCCTGCGAGCGCGCCGAGGACTTCTGCGAGCGCGAGGGCGTGGAGAAGGGCGGCTTTGCTTGCGCAAGCGACGCGTTCTTCCCGTTCCGCGACAACGTCGACGTGCTTGCCGCGCACGGCGTGACCTGCATCATCCAGCCCGGCGGCTCCAAGCGTGACGACGAGAGCATCCAGGCCTGCAACGAGCATGGTATTGCGATGGTCTTCACCGGAGCCAGGCATTTTAGGCACTAGAGGCTTTCCCAAGCACCCGACCTTGCCCCTCAAACCGTCGCTTGCGTACATTTAGTACGCGGCGCTCCTCTTTCGGGGCAATCTCGGGCACTTGGAAAACCCTTAATGGGATGTTTCTCTATCCCATTAAACTGTTCGGTCGCCTGACCATATCGTCAAAATAATCTCTGCAAAAGACGGCTGCTCCGTTTGGAGGGCCGTCTTTTTGGTATAAGAGGACGGAATGACTAACACGAAAGGTACAACCATGCCCCAGATTGATGATGCCGAGCTGTTTGGCAATGCCGAGGATCAGCGTGCGTACGAGGACTTTTGCGCCAATCAGGAGGCGGTCGAGAAGTTCACGCTCGACAAGCCCGCGCTTGTCTGCCGTTGGCGCATGTCCAATAAAAAGGTGCCCATGCTCAACCGCCACATCCGCGCGCTGTCCGAGCGCCTGGTGCAGGGCGAGCTACTTACCCATAACATGCTCAGCTGGGCCAAGCAGCACGTTGAGTGGTCGCTAGCCGAGGGCGATTACACCGCACACGACGGTGTGCTCATGCTGGTGATCGACATCAACGGCAACGCCGCCATGACGGTGGGGGAGTACGAGCCGCTCGCCGATACGTCGGCCAAGGCGCTGCGTGCCCGCTCCGCTGAGGCCCGCTCCGAGGCTGACGAAACTGGCGTGGCGCCCGAGCTGCTCGCCGCCGTCAACAACGGCGAACTCGCCTTTGTGGCGCCGGCGGACGAGTGCCTGTGCGGCACGGCGACGCTCATCGAGCAGCTGGCCCAGACCAAGGGCATCCCGGTCACGCGCGTAGATATTCCCGCGCAGCTTAAGGGCGCGCTGTTCCTGGTGAGCGACGAGCACGGCGTGGTCCCCGCAACCGAGACGGACGCCGCCGAGGCCGACGCCGC
>OLJB01001537.1_pt1 | contig 11019 bp, 10 predicted proteins | sample 1601391 | NCBI WGS metagenome assembly OLJB01 (sample SAMN01915215, study PRJEB22387) | human gut metagenome | isolation source: stool | host: Homo sapiens | place: USA | reverse complement strand
GGCGGATTTGTTATTTCAATTGTTTTATATCGCAAAAAGAGATATAATAAATATAGTATCAACTAGAAATTAATTGTAAGAGAAGCTGCATGAAGATAAATATTTATTATGATGGAAGATGTATGCTTGATCAGATATTTCCGTTTTAATGGGCTTTTTGATTCTGAACAGTTACAAAATAATTATATATATGAGGTGACAAAGATGAAAGATGACAACTGTATTTTCTGTAAACTGGCAAATGGGGATATCCCGACCAATTCAATCTACGAGGATGATGATTTCAAGGTAATACTCGATGCAAGTCCTGCTACAAAGGGACATGTACTTATCCTTCCAAAGCAGCATTATGCAAATATTTTTGAGATTGAGGATGAGACACTTGCCAAGGCAGCAAAGCTTGCAAAGAAGATTATGACACACGAGAAAGATGTGCTTGGCTGTGAAGGCTACAACCTGGTACAGAACAATGGAGAGGTGGCCGGTCAGACAGTATTCCATTTCCATATGCACCTGATTCCAAGATATGAGTCAGATGACAACAAGAATGTCATAGAGTGGAACCATAAGGAGTTCACTGATGATGAGATGAAGACAATCTGTGATGAGATGAGCATGTAATAGCTGCTAATAGTTACACATTATTAAAAAACAAAAAGCCCGGATATGCAAATGTAGTTCATATCCGGGCTTTTCTTTTCTATGACGACTTCTTCACCTGAGAGTTAATCAAATCAATGATAGTGGCGATGGAATCCATCTGACCGCTTTTTGCCATGGCATCCTTATATTTATCCCTGTTGCCGTACACTTCTTTTACTGCGCTAAGCAGAGAATCCTTTGTGAGCTCCTCCTCCTCGATGACATATGAAAAGCCCTGCTTTTTGAAGGATTTTGCATTTAATACCTGGTCTCCGCGGCTGGCAGCAGCAGAAAGAGGAATCAGGATGTTTGGCTTGTGCAGAGCAAGCAGCTCGCAGATGGAGTTGGCTCCGGCTCTTGAAATAGCCATGTCAGCCAGAGCAAACATGTCGGTGAGCTCAGCATTGGCGTACTCAAACTGTGCATAGCCTGTGATTCCGGCAAGCTTGTTGTCCAGATTGCCCTTTCCGCAGAGGTGAATCACATAGAAATCCTTTAGTAGTTCAGGAAGAATCTCACGGACAGCTTCATTAACCTTTTTAGAGCCGAGGCTTCCTCCGATGATGAGGATGACAGGCTTATTGTGGTCAGGAAAATTACAAAGCTTTATGGCATTTTCCGCAACGCCGCTAAAAAGCTCGCGTCTGATAGGTGATCCAGTGAGCACAGCCTTGTCTGCAGGCAGATATTTCATGGTCTCAGGGAAATTGCAGCAGACCTTTTTGGCACCCTTTATGGCGATTTTATTGGCAAGTCCCGGGGTGATATCCGACTCGTGGATGATGGCAGGCACATGGCAGTGCTTTGCGGCAAGCACGACAGGTACGGAAACGAAGCCACCCTTAGAAAATACTACATCAGGCTTGAGTTTTTTCATGAGGCTTACAGCCTGACCATAGCCCTTTAACACGCGGAACGGGTCTGTAAAGTTCTTCCAGTCAAAGTATCGGCGCAGCTTTCCTGATGAAATGCCGTGGTAAGGAATCTTCTGGGCTTCGATCAGTCCCTTCTCCATTCCGTTTACTGAGCCAATGTATTCGATATCGTATCCGGCCTCCTTAAGTGCCGGCATAAGAGCTATATTTGGAGTGACATGACCTGCAGTACCGCCGCCTGTCATAACTATTTTCTTCATATATATGTATCCTTTCTTGCATTCCTGTTTGTCTCATATTTATATTATACTCAACACAATAAAAGTCAATACCAAGTTACCGGTGAAAGTTTGCCCTGCAATACCAAACAAATGTCGAAACTTGCGACCGATAGGAACTGTTAAGTTCAAGTGAATTGGTTATAATAATCAATAGTACATCATCCTGCGTTATAGGTTAAGTTAAATTTTGAACGATGTATCGGAAAAAGAATAGTAGGGAGGACACATTAATATGGAATTATCAATGGACAATATGGACATCATAGCGGGAGGCATACTTGCGATAATGCTTGCACTTTTCATGCTGACAGTCATTGTGACCTTGTTCGCACTCTCACACAGGATAAGACTTTTGAGCAACGAGATTTATAAAATAGAAAAACAGGTGAGCGACTACATAGACGAGCTGTCGAGAAGCGAAAGCGACAAGCTGGAGATAGAGCATAAGGCACATCAGAATGGGGTGATTTCTTCGGTGCTTCAGGAGATTTTTCCATGAAATTTGACAAAATGCTATTACTGTGATATTATACCGATTGTAACAAAGTTGTAACAAATGCAACATAGGTGTAATAAACTTAACAAAAACAACATATACTACACCATATGGAGGATTATATGAAGCTAAACAAAAAAGTAATCGAGAGCATTACGGTCTGTGGATTGTGCGCTATGCTGACGGTTACCGCGGTTACTAACAGCGGACGCTCTGAGGTCAAAGCAGAGGATAAGGTGCTAGCAAACACTGGTTTAGAGCATACTGGTTATAATAGTTATGCCGGCGTAGCAGCGACTCTTTTTGATTATGAGAAGAGCCTCACAGCAGAGAATGCTGTTACAGTAGAAAAAGAAAATGTTGAGATGGTGGCAGCAGCACAGGATGCACAGCAGGAGGCACAGCCACAGCTCACACAGGAGCAGCAGGAATGGCAGACAAAGCTTATGCCAAACGTTGAAGAATCACTCAACGTAAGAGCACAGGCCAATGAACAGTCAGATATTGTTGGAAAATTATATAAAGGAAGTGTGGCAGACATCGTAGAAAACGATGGCACATGGGCTCACATCAAGTCAGGAAATGTAGACGGATACGTTAATGTTTCTTACTGTGTGACCGGAGCTGACGCACTAAGCTATGCTTACGACACATGCGGAGAAATCGCCACAGTAAATACAGACGGACTTCGTGTGAGAGAGGCAGCAGATACAAACAGCAAGGCCTTAGAGGTAGCTGACCAGGGCAAGACCTATCAGGTGGACCGCGCAGCACAGGCACAGGATGGCTGGATTGCAGTAGTAAGCGATTCACAGACAGGATATATCGCAGCAGATTATGCGACACGTTCCCTCAACACAAGAGTGGGTATCACAATTGAAGAGGAACAGGCTCAGATAGCTGCACAGAAAGAGGCAGAGAGAAAGGCCGCAGAAGAAAAGGCAGCCGCAGAGGCAGCCAAAGCAGCACAGAAAAATACATCAGAAAATACTTCATCAAAGAAGGCTGAGACCACACAGGGCGAGGCGGTAAGTGCAGGAGCAGATGACCTGACACTGCTTGCAGCAATCATCGAGTGCGAGGCAGGCGGAGAGAGCTATGAATGTCAGCTTGCAGTAGGAGCGGCAGTCATCAACAGAGTAAAGAGCAGCTCATATCCAAACAGCATCTCAGGTGTTATTTACCAGAAAGGTCAGTTTGGACCGGCATCATCAGGAAAGCTCGCAAGAAAGCTTAGCGGAAGCATTTCTTCTTCATGCTACAGTGCAGCACAGGAGGCAATGTCCGGAGTGGACAACACAGGAGGATGCACATCCTTCAATGACCACGGCTCAGGAATATCAATCGGAAATATGAAGTTCAGATAATATACAGCCGATATAAAGAAATAACAAAGAGGCTGCAAATCAACAAAGCTTGTTGGTTTGCAGCCTCTTTAATTATTTGTACGGCGTAGTTTTACAGTCAGAGCGTCAATGCTTCAAACCTCTTGCAACATACCACAAAATAGAGTAAAATGACATCATTATAGCAACCTACAGATATAAATTATAGCAACCTGCATCTATAAACGATGCAAATAAAACCCAGGAGGCAAGAGCAATGCAGTTAAAGGGACGAAACTTTTTAAAACTTATGGATTACACTCCGGAAGAGATTACTTATCTGATTGACCTCTCACAGGAGCTGAAGGAAAAGAAGAAAAAAGGCATCAGACATGATGACCTCACAGGCAAGAATATAGCGCTGATTTTTGAAAAGACCAGTACCAGAACTCGCTGCTCTTTTGAGGTAGCGGCACATGACCTTGGAATGCATGTCACATACCTTGACCCGAGCGGTTCACAGATAGGTAAAAAGGAGAGCATCGCCGATACAGCGCGCGTGCTCGGCAGAATGTTTGACGGAATCGAGTACCGTGGATACGGACAGGAAATCGTGGAGGAGCTGGCTGAATACGCAGGCGTACCGGTATGGAACGGTCTGACAAATGAGTTCCACCCGACACAGATGATAGCAGATATGCTTACAATCCGTGAGCACCTCGGCAGACTCAAGGGCGTGAAATTTGTATACATGGGCGATGCAAGATACAACATGGGCAATTCACTCATGGTCACATGTGCAAAGCTTGGCATGGACTTTGTGGCATGCACAAACAAGAAATATTTCCCAAATGATGAGCTTGTAAAATACTGTAAGGACGTTGCAGAAACAACCGGCGCATCAATCACACTCACAGAGGATGTGGCAGATGGCACAAAGGACGCAGATGTCATCTACACAGATGTGTGGGTATCAATGGGCGAGCCGGAAGAGGTATGGGCAGAGCGAATTAACGACTTAAAGCCATATCAGGTAAATGCAAAAGCATTTGAAAATGCAAAGGATAGCGCAATCTTTATGCACTGTCTGCCTGCATTCCATGATTTAAAGACCACTATCGGCAAGCAGGTCTATGAGAAGTTTGGACTGAGCGAGCTTGAGGTGACAGACGAGGTATTTGAGTCAGAGCGCTCAGTGGTATTTGATGAGGCAGAGAACCGTATGCACTCAATCAAGGCTATCATGCGTGCAACACTTGCTGACTAGTACGGCAAGCAATGACCGCAACAAAAGATTGATGGAAAGCTAAGGAATAAAGTATGAAGGAAGAAATACTTAGGCTTCTACGCAGCGCTGACGGCTATATTTCAGGGCAGGAGCTATGCAACCGGTTCGGAGTATCGCGCACAGCCGTGTGGAAGGCCATAAACCAGCTAAAGGAAGCCGGATATGAGATAGAAGCACAACAGAATAAGGGCTACAGGCTCATGGCAGCGCCGGATCTGATGACAGAGGCAGAGATAAAAAGCCTCATGCATACAGAATGGGTGGCAAAGGAAGTGCTGTATTTTGATACAATAGACTCCACCAACACCAAGGCTCAGGAGCTTGCCGAAAAAGGCTATCCGAGCGGAACCTTAGTTGTAGCGGACAAACAGGAGTCAGGAAAGGGGCGCCGCGGCCGCAGCTGGGTATCGCCGTCCGGCACAGGTATTTTCATGACACTTATGATAAAGCCTGATATCAATCCGAACAATGCATCCATGCTCACGCTTGTGGCAGCGCTTGCTGTCGCAAAGGCAATAACAAGCGTTACCGGCGAGGAAGCCCTGATAAAGTGGCCAAACGACATTGTGATAAACGGCAAAAAGGTGTGCGGCATACTCACAGAGATGAATGCGCAGTTTGACTATATCAACCATATTGTTGTAGGTATCGGTATTAACGTGCACAATGAGAGCTTTCCGGAGGAAATCAGTCAGATGGCGAGCTCACTCATGATAGAAGCAGGTGGCAAAAGATTTCACCGTGCGCAGATAATCGCAGAGACCATGTCATACTTTGAGCAGTATTATGACACATTTTTAAAGACGCAGGACCTTTCAGCCCTCGTCAGGGAGTATGATGAGCTGTTGGTCAACAGGAACAAATCAGTAAGGGTACTGGATCCGAAGGAGCCGTTTGACGGAAAAGCGATGGGCATCACGCCTAAGGGCGAGCTGATCGTGGACACATGGGAATCGCGCAAGCTGGTTTCAAGCGGAGAAGTATCAGTGAGAGGAATATACGGATATGTCTAAAGAGGTAGTACTTTGCGTGTCAAACGCATATCAGAAAAAATATTATCTGAACGAGAATTTTAACGGACTTCCACAGACAATAAGGGACGAGCTCAAAATCATGTGCGTCCTGTATACAGAGGATGTGGGAGGTATACTGGAGCTGGTGTTTGATGAGGACGGAAACCTCGATTTCAGAACATCCTGCAAGGAAAATGACTTTTTCTATGACGAGATAGGAAGCGTGCTAAAGATAAAGCAGTACCGCAACGAGCGAAGAGAGCTGCTCGAGTCGATAGAGACGTATTATCGCATAGTATTTTTGGGAGAAGGACTCGAGGAGGAATAACAGATGATTTTAGCACTGGACGTAGGAAATACAAACATAACATGCGGCGTGTTTGATGGTGACAGGATAAAAGCGAGCTTTAGAATTACAACTAAAATGCCACGTACATCGGATGAATATGGCATGCTTTTGAGCACTCTGCTTGAAAGAAATCAGGTAGGCATGGACGACATACATGATGCAATCATATGCTCCGTTGTACCGAATATCATGCATTCACTGCAGAATGGCCTCATAAAATACTTCAATATCAGGCCGATAATCGTGGAGGCGGGCATCAAAACAGGCATCCGTATCGCCACACCAAATCCGCAGCAAATTGGTGCAGACCGTATAGTAGACGCCGTAGCTGCATATGAATTATATGGAGGACCTGTTTTGGTCATAGATTTTGGCACAGCAACCACCTACGATATGGTCGATGAAAACGGTACCTTCATGGGAGGAATCACAGCACCGGGCATACGTATCTCAGCCAAGGCACTCTGGGAGGATGCGGCAAAGCTTCCTGAGATAGAGATTAAAAAGCCTGATAATATCCTCGGAAAGGACACTATCACCAGCATGCAGGCGGGACTTGTGTATGGACAGATAGGACAGACAGAGTACATCATCAACAAGGTAAAGGAAGAAACAGGCATGTACGATGCAAAGGTTGTAGTGACCGGCGGACTCGGCAGAATAATATCCAATGAGACAGAAAACGTGGATGTATACGATCCGGATCTGACATTAAAGGGCATAAACCTCGTGTATCGCAAGCAGAACCGCAAGGGAGTGAAGTAATAGTATGGATATTCATCAGATACGAAAGCTTCAGATAGGAAGTGTGACACTCCCAAACAACCTGATACTGGGACCTATGGCAGGCGTGACAGACCTGCCATTTCGCTTATTGTGCAAGGAGCAGGGAGCAGGCCTTTTATGTATGGAAATGGTCAGCGCCAAGGCAATTTTGTACAAAAACAAAAATACAGAGTCGCTTCTTTCAATAGATGAAAGAGAAAAGCCTGTTTCACTCCAGATGTTTGGCTCAGACCCGCAGATAATGGCTCAGATAGCAAAGCAGATAGAGGAAAGACCGTTTGACATACTGGATATCAACATGGGATGCCCGGTGCCCAAAATCGTAAACAACGGTGAGGGCTCAGCACTCATGAAAAATCCGATCCTTGCAGGTCAGATTATAGAGAGCATAGTAAAAGCGATAGATAAGCCGGTCACCGTAAAAATACGAAAGGGCTTCGATGATGAGCATGTCAACGCAGTAGAGCTGGCGCATGTAGCTGAAGAAAGCGGCGCAAGTGCAGTCGCAGTGCACGGCAGGACCAGAGAGCAGTACTACTCCGGTAAAGCCGACTGGGACATCATAAGGCAGGTAAAAGAGGCTGTCTCAATACCGGTCATAGGAAACGGAGACCTGCTTTGCGCAGAGGATGTCATAAGAATGCAGGAGCAGACAGGCTGCGACGGCTTTATGATAGCCAGGGGAGCGCAGGGCAATCCATGGATTTTCTCACAGATACTGCATTACTTTGAGACCGGCGAGCATCAGGAAAAGCCATCCTTTGAGGAAGTACGCCGGATGATACTGCGCCATGCACGCATGATGATAGAGTTCAAGGGCGAGTACACGGGGATACACGAGATGAGAAAGCACACAGCGTGGTATACGGCAGGATATCCGCATTCATCAAGGCTGCGCGCGGCAGTGAATACGGTGGAGAGCTTAGAACAGCTTGAGGAGCTTTTGTATAAGGAAAAGCTTAAAAATTGAAATCGGTCAAATCCTTGACAGCGTGGGGATTTTCAATTATAATACACGCGTTAAAATAGGCTTTAAATTTAGTATGTGAAACTTCCCACATTCAGTTTATCGAAGTTACCGGCATAGCATACAGTTTATTCCTCAGAAAAATATGAAGTTAACCACGGGAACGAATCGCGGATAGAGGGTTTTTCTTTGCTGCGGGGTTTCCGTTGCCGGGGGTTATGGAAACCCGTGGCAGTTCATATTTTGTCTTCGGAATATACTGTATACTTTCCGGTATTGAAGACCTTGGTGTGGGAAGTTAATATACTAAATGAGTACAATAAATATCAAAAATAAAAAAAGAAGATAGAAGGGTAAGAATCATGGATAACAAGAAAAATATTCTGACATATGCAGGTCTTAAGAAGCTCGAGGATGAGCTTGAGCAGTTAAAGGTTGTTAAGCGTAAAGAGGTTTCCCAGAAGATCAAGGAGGCTCGTGAGCAGGGTGATTTATCTGAGAATGCTGAGTATGATGCAGCTAAGGATGAGCAGCGCGATATCGAGGCTCGTATTGAGGAAATCGAGAAAATCCTTAAAAATGCAGAGGTTGTTGTTGAGGAGGAGGTTGACCTTGACAAGATTTCTATCGGATGTAAGATCCGCATCTTAGATTGTGAGTTTGATGAGGAGCTTGAGTACAAAATCGTTGGTTCAACAGAGGCAAACAGCTTAAAGGGCAAGATTTCAAACGAGTCACCTGTAGGTAAAGCTCTTCTTGGAAAGAAAGTCGGAGATACTGTAACTGTTGAGACTCAGGTAGGAGAGCTCACATACAAGGTACTCGAGATCCAGAGAGCAGAAGAGAACTAAAAGAGGTAAAAAATGGCAAATCAGAATAATAACAAGGGTGGACAGCAGCAGGACGTAAACCAGCTCCTTAAGGTCCGCCGTGAAAAATTACAGAATTTACAGGAAGCAGGAAAGGATCCATTCCAGATTACAAAGTACAATGTCACTCATCACAGCAGCGATGTAAAGGAGCTTTACAATGCTCATGAGGCTGAGATTCTCGGTGACAGAAAGGCTCCGGATGTTGAGGGCTTGGATGACGCTGCAAAGAGAGAGGTAATCAACAATGATTACAACGAGAGAAGAGAAATCATGGATGCAAAGCCAATCGAGGTAAGCATCGCAGGACGTATGATGTTCAAGCGTGTCATGGGTAAGGCTTCTTTCTGCAATATTCAGGACTTAAAGGGCAATATCCAGGTATATGTGGCAAGGGACAATATCGGAGAGGACTCATACGCAGATTTCAAGAAATCAGATATCGGTGATATCTACGGTGTAAAGGGATTTGCTTTCAGAACAAAAACAGGTGAGATTTCAATCCATGCAGAGGAGATAACACTCCTTTCAAAATCACTCCAGATACTCCCGGAGAAGTTCCATGGACTGACAGACACAGACACCAGATATCGTCAGAGATATGTAGACCTTATCATGAATCAGGAGAGCAAAGAGGTATTTATCAAGCGCTCACAGATACTCAAGGAAATCCGTAACTTCCTTGCAGGCCGTGATTTCATGGAGGTTGAGACACCTATGCTTGTCTCAAACGCAGGTGGTGCCGCAGCAAGACCATTCGAGACACACTACAACGCATTGAACGAGGATGTAAAGCTTCGTATTTCCCTTGAGCTTTACTTAAAGAGACTCATCGTCGGAGGACTTGAGCGAGTATACGAGATCGGACGAGTTTTCCGTAACGAGGGCGTAGACACACGTCACAACCCTGAGTTCACACTTATGGAGCTTTATCAGGCATATACAGACTACGAGGGCATGATGGAGCTGACAGAGTCAATGTTCCGTTACCTCGCTGAGAAGGTATGCGGTTCGACAAAAATCTCATACAACGGCGTGGAAATCGACCTTGGAAAGCCATTCGCAAGAATGACAATGATAGACGCAATCAAGAAATACGCAGGCGTAGACTTCGACCAGGTACCTGATGATGCAGCCGCAAAGAAGCTTGCAGACGAGCATCATATCGAGTACGAGGAGCGCCACAAGAAGGGTGACATCGTAAACCTTTTCTTCGAGGAGTACTGCGAGAAAGAGCTTATCCAGCCAACATTTATCATGGATCACCCAATCGAGATATCACCTCTCACCAAGAAGAAACCAAGCGACCCTACAAAGGTAGAGCGTTTCGAGCTGTTCTGTAATACATGGGAGATGTGTAACGCATACTCAGAGCTCAACGACCCAATCGACCAGCGTGAGCGTTTCGCAGCACAGGATGCCAACGCAGCAGCAGGCGATGATGAGGCAGAGCACACAGACGAGGACTTCCTCAACGCACTTGAAATCGGTATGCCGCCAACAGGTGGAATCGGATACGGAATCGACCGTCTTGTAATGCTTCTGACAGATAGCCAGGCAATCAGGGACGTATTACTGTTTCCGACAATGAAGTCACTCGGTGGTGTAAAATCCGAAAATGGTGTAAGTTCTAAAGAGGTTTTTACACCAAATTCAGAGCCTGAAAAGATTGATTTCTCCAAGGTAAAGGTAGAGCCTTTGTTTGAGGAATTTGTCGATTTCGATACATTCAGCAAGTCTGATTTCCGTGCTGTTAAGGTTAAAGAATGTGTAGCAGTACCGAAGTCCAAGAAGTTGTTACAGTTCACTTTAGACGACGGAACAGGCACAGACAGAACCATTTTAAGCGGTATTCACGACTATTACGAGCCGGAAGAACTGGTTGGAAAGACAGCAATCGCTATCGTGAACCTGCCACCGAGAAAGATGATGGGCATTGACTCTGAGGGTATGCTGATTTCAGCAGTACATGAGGAAGACGGTCACGAGGGACTGAACCTTCTGATGGTAAATGACAGAATTCCGGCAGGTGCAAAGCTCTATTAAGAAGTACCGTTTTACCTTACAAAACGGGATGTACTTCATTTGTGAAAAAGCTCTGAAAATACACAAATACACCAAATTTACA
>OLJB01001529.1_pt1 | contig 11037 bp, 18 predicted proteins | sample 1601391 | NCBI WGS metagenome assembly OLJB01 (sample SAMN01915215, study PRJEB22387) | human gut metagenome | isolation source: stool | host: Homo sapiens | place: USA | reverse complement strand
GACCATCTCCACGAGTATCTTCCAGACCCAACACATCAGCCATATCGCTCGGCAGATTATACAGAACCTTGATCTCACCATTCTCGGTCACGGTATTGATATCAGCAACTTTTGCAACGGTAAACTCAACACCTTCAATTACATACTGAGAAAGTGCCTCCTCCGCTGTCTGATCCTGCTTACCAGTAGCCTTAAAGTTATTCAGCTCAATACCATCCTCCTGTGCTGCAGTCATATCGTACTTACGCAGCGTAATGGAACCCTTCCTACTGGTGTCAATGATATCTTCCGGAGCAGCCATAACACCAGCGGCGGGCGTCAGTGCGAATGCGGCTGCCATCATCATGGCACCGGCCTTTTTGATACTATTCTTGTTCATGCTTTCATTTCTCCTTTCTTTGTGATTTTTATCCATGAACACACCAGTTACACGGCCCTGCGGCCGCCGCATCTGCGGCAGGAATCACTGGTGGAATTCCTCTTACATAAAATCATCGGGATCGTCTTTTTTTTGCACCTTCCGACGGATCACCAGTCCAATCGTCAGAGCTACAATTCCGATCGGCAATACAATCCGAAGAATCTCTTCTAACTTAGAAAGAGAACTCTCCGTAACAACAACCGCGCCCGGATCATCCGATCCGTCTGTCGGTTCGATATCCGAACCAAGCGTTGCATCTTCCGATGCATTCGTTCCTTCCGGATCCGGTGTTGTCTCCGAAGACGTTTCCGTCTCGGCCTCTCCCATCGAAGTGTCTTCCGGCGGATTTATAACCGTAATCTCACCGTCATCCGATACGGTCGATACCGTATCGACCCGTTCTGCGAATACCAGGTACCGTTCCGGTCCGCCGCCAATCACATAAGGATGGCACGAAACCAACGTTACCATATCCTTCCCGGGCTGAATCAGCACGTCCGACGAATCGGTCGGCTGAACAATCTTGATCCCCGTCACCTGATAGGTGAGGGTCTCCCACGGATTCGTAATGTAGATCTTAGATCCTTCCGACATCCGATCAATATACTGAAAATAAGCACTGCCCTGATACCCGCGATGTCCGGCGATCACACAGTTCGTACTGTCTCCACCCACCGGCATGCTGGTCTGCGACAACACCGCCGCACCCTTTGACAGATTGCTCATCGAAGCCCCTAAAAACAAAGGAAGCCGAACCTTCATATCCGGAATCTCAAGATATCCGATCACCGAACTGTTGTCGTTCAACGACACCAGATCGATCGGCGACTGTTCATAATCCCAGGCATCGGAAATATGCTGTCCATTCGTAATCAGATCCTGATTATAATCCAGCATCGCCTGGTACAGATCCGGCAGTAACACCTGCTTCAGCCGCGCGATTTCCGCTCGGATCGCTTCTTCATTCTCCGGTGACTCCTGGATCACACTCTGAAACTCATCTTCAGAATCCGAAGCATCCGGCGCTTCCGTTACGGACGGCTCGTCCGACGGCGTCTCCTCAATTTCATCCGGAACGATGATTTCCTCCTCCGGCACTTCGGTTGGATTCGGATCCTCTCCTGCTGCTTCCAACGCTTCGTCCCTGCGGGACATAAAATCGTCAATGATCGATTGTACTTCACCCTGCGTCTGCCATGCCCGAAAATTCGGGTAAAAAAAGATGCCGACGCCACCCAGCACAAGAAGAAGACCCAATACCGTCAGTAATATTCTTTTCTTCATGCTGTACCTCTTTTCCCACACCGTCTCACCCGGACGGCCCAAAATGAAAATCGCTCCACCCGATTTTCCCTCTGTTAATTCACATTGTACTCGTTTTCGAACCGATTTGCAACCAAAATTTGAAAAATTTGTGAACAATGTGTCGTTTTTATTTCCAACCCTTTCCAGAAGCATCTTCCAGATGCAGGAAAAACCGACGGCTTTTCCGAAAAAAAGACACACGGTCATTCAAGGGTTCCAAACAAACGTGTGTCTTCTTTTTACACTCACCTAGAAAGGAGGAAGATTGCATTCTTATTATAGCCCTGGCCTGACCGACCGTCAAGCAGAAATTTCCACATTTTTCAGCAGAAAATATAAAAACAGACGCTACAACCAATACATTCTATACAATCGATACAAAAAGAAACGAACAAAGCAAACATACGCCTTACGGCAGAGGACATATGCGTTCCGCATCGAGAGACCAATTGTAACGGATTTGAAAAATCCTGACGCTTCGCTTGACATTCCGGCTGCGCCGGATCGGGTGAAAACGTGAAAACAAAAGTTCGTATCTTAATAAGAAAAGGAGAATCTCATTATGAAGACAAACAAAACATTCGGAAAGAAAATCGTTCGCACAGCTGGTACCACCTTTGAAAAACGCCAGAATTACCTCTGGTACGTCAGAAAACACGACGCACAGGCATTCCTGATGCTGAAACGCGAAACCAACAACGAACGCGACCCGTACGCCGTTGCCGTGATGGCACACCTGAAGGATACCGGAAAAACCGTAAAGATCGGTTACCTGCCGGCAAAAACCGCTTTCTGGGTTGCCAAACTCATGGAGGAAGGCAAAACCGTACGCGCAAGCCGTCTCAAAGACGCCAACAAAAACCCGCTGCCGTACGTAATCGGCAGAACCACCCTAGGCTGCCAGTTCCAGCTGAACTATGAGCTGCCGGAAACCGCACCGGCAGCCGCAGCTGCTGTCCCCGCTCTCGCAGAAGCATAAAACGATCAAAAACAAACAAAACGTCGCAAAAGCTCCGTCGAGAGGATTTGTGTAAAATCAAAACATCAGATGTCACAGCGAGCATCGAGTTGGCACGCCGATCACCTGTGATAAGAAGATAGAATACGGGAGTACCCAAACGGGTACTCCCTTTTTTTCTAATCGCATACAGCTTAATCGAACATCTTCTACGTCTGTAACCTATCAGGATTGTAAGGACACACAAATTGTGTTACGATACACATAACCATCGACAGGTTCTCTTTTTTTCTATGAGATGAGAAGCATCCTTCGGATCGGGTACAACGTGTGAGAATGTGTGAGAGCTACATTTCCTTTCGTTTCGCTTTTGGTTCCAATGTGTTCTAACCGACGACGTTGTGTGAATACAAATGCGTTCCGCATTTTTGCGGGAGAGAAAGCGTAATTGAGACGTTTGATTCTGACACATATCCTGGCTGCCATCCAAACATCAGCCAAACCGGAATCTTACCACCGTGTCACAGCAATGTGGCCGTACGTTGAACCAATCGGACGATTGTGGGGACAATCCGCATGGACAACATGCACCGATCTGGGGACGCAAACAGAAGAAAGAGGGAACATCGTATGGAGAAAAATGAATATTTACGTCAGCAACGTGCAAAACGAATCGCCGACCTTCAGGGGAAATGCGTCATCATTACCGATGCGCCAAAACGTCCCGGTCAGATCCTGTACTATCAGAACCAGGAATTGTGCAACAAAGGCTACTGGACAGCGTTTCTTGCAAACGCCAAAGGCTTTGCCTCAGAGGAGGAAGCCAATCACGTCCTTGCAAAATTAAAGTACAACAATCCCAGGCTTACCTGGATCAGCTGAGTCACAGGCCAGCGGGCCGTGACTCTTTTTTCCAAACCATACAAAGGAGAAACCAAAGCATGAACAAAAACAAAATTTTACTGGACAGCAACCGAAAATATCAGGTCAAACTGTCTACCCGTACCTCAGAAACCATTGGCTGCGTCCATTTCTTGCATGGACTGATGGAAGACATCACCATGTACGAACCCCTGGAAACCTTCCTGAACACCCATGGCTACCAGACCATCCTTCAGGAAATCCCAGGCTGCGGCAACATGAAAGACCTGACCGATTGGACGTTCCAGGAAATCGAACGCCAGATCGTCGAAATCATGCAGGAATGGAAAACCGAGGGACAGCCCTACTTCCTGGCAGGCTTTTCGTTGGGTTCCTTCCTGATCCGGGATGCCTTATCCAAACAGCTGCTGAACAAAGACCATACGGACTTAACCGGCGTCATTCTCATAGGAACCGGCAACAAATCCCTTCCGGAACTGCTGATTGGAAAAGCCCTGGCCAAATCCCGGATCGACCGCTACGGCCGTGACAACACCACCGGTGTCGTTGATGACCTGCTTCTCGACAACTACAACCGCGCGTTTCCGGAACCCGGCGGACACAAATTCCGTTGGCTGTACAAAGACGCCAAAGCAAGAAACGCCTTTAAGCCCGGACAGCCGGTGACCCCCGGTTTCTTTCTGGAACTTTTGGAAGCCATGCAGCGCAGCCAGAAAGACATCGGAACCTTACGTTCCACACCGATGCTGCTGCTCTCCGGAGAAGACGATCCGGTCACCAAGAACCTGCCAAAGCTGGCCCATTGGTTCCAGGACCGCGGCGCCGGACCCATCACCTCACTGGAAATCAAAAACGGACGGCACGCCATCTTAAACGATGCGTGCAAAACCGAAACATTCCAGGCACTCTTAAATTTCCTGAATCTCTATAACGATACATTGCCTATCCGATAACCGGCAAGCCGGCGAGTGGGTAACCAGAGATTTTCTCCTTTCTTCTTATCATAGTTTTTCGACTGTCATCTGCCCGATCCCCAACGGGCAGATGATTTTTTATATTTCCTGTATTGACAATACAACCTACATCCGCTACAATGAACATTGTCGTTCCGACAATGTCGGGAGGATTGTGTGCAAAAACAGAACCTTGTCAACGGCCCAGTCAGCCTACAAGGGATACGGCGGATATGACGTCTGCTTCTTCGGGATACTGAAGAAACCAGACGCGGTTCAAACCAGCAATGTAAGAACCAGAGGAACAGATGCGTCCAATCATAAGCCGTATGCGCTGTGTACATCGAACGTCCAACGCAGCTGTCACGAGTCGGCGGGAAAAATGTCAAGCCAGCCCAATTTCGGTGGGTGGTGAAACGGCCAGTCCCTACTCCGGTTGGAACCCGGAGCCATACTGGTTTTTCCAAAGGAACCGCTTGCCAATGATACCCTGGAAACAGGGAGTATAAGACAAACCAACAGCGTGTAATCCGCAAGGCGAGGCAGAATTTGAAATAACAATGCAGATATTGGGTATGTCTGAAAGTTTCTATTTCTGAAAGACGCGGATGAAATGTGGGTGTCAATCCCATTCGGGTACGGGATCCGGATTCGCCGGATCCGGGGCATACAGCATAGGAAGGAACAACCTATGCTCAGGTATGTCTCCCCGGTGGCGGAACAGACCGCAGATGTATATTGGTCAGGGGAAGCTCTCTGGATTTGCTCTGTAGGGGCGGCGATTGCTGCCTCTACTTTTTTTCAATTGCTCGGTGTAACCATTGCAGCATTCTTGAAATACTTTTTTCTAAGGCGGCGAGTTTCCTACACTCGCCGCTTTGGACAAAGCCTACACTTAATCGTCAAGCCGACGGGTGTTCAATTACCACTATTGGAATGTAGCGCAACGGATAGAGCATCGGTCTTCGGAACCGAATGTTATGGGTTCGAATCCCATCATTCCAGTTGGGCGCAGCAGATCGTATGTCCCGTGCCAAACCACGATTTGTTGCGTCACAAAAGCCTTCCGTTTCCGCAGGTACGTCCCTGCGGCAAAGCCCATCCTCATGATGAGGCGAAATCAAAGGAGACGCCCTGGCATCCGGCAAGTTCGCAATAGGATGCTGTAAGCCCTTATCGTATAACGGTAATACAGCTGCTTTGTAAGCAGTCAATGGAGGTTCGAATCCTTCTGGGGGCTTTCGGACACCTCGTCCGAATCTCCGGGAAACCCCCTCTCCCCCAACTACATAGGATTTTCCCGGATTTGCTCTTGTGGCGGAATCGGCAGACGCGCCTGACTCAAAATCAGGTGGTGGCAACACCGTATCGGTTCAAGTCCGATCAGGAGCAGTTTCGTACCTTCGTCAAGTGGTTAAAACACAGCCCTTTCACGGCTGGATCGTGGGTTCGAATCCCGCAGGTACGACGGACTGGCAGATCTCCAATACAAGGCCGTGGAATCTGTCAGTCATTCGATTTATCTCCGGACGAACCGCCCTGCAGGGGCGGTTCTTTTTTTGTCCAATCCGCGAGGGCTGTTTGTCCAATTCTTTTCGAATTTTGTCCAATTACGTCCATGAACCCTTATAAAATAAGGCTTCCCCTGTCCAATTGAAATAATAAAACTGTCCGAGTGCTAAAACAAATACAAAAAGGAGGTCTTTTCGATGCAATATACCTATCGCGAACATACCTATCTCGTCACCATATTACCAGAGGATCCCTATATCCCCATAGATGGTACCCATGACGCCATATGGGAGAAAATCCAGAAAGACATTCTCACCAACAATCACACAATCTCCGTCACCGACACCAACGGTAAGAAATGGACGCTGCTGGCATCCTGTATCAAAGGAATCGTAACGTATTAAGAAAGGATCCAAACCCTATGAAAGTTATGAAAACGTCCAAAGACATCTTCACCCTTCCGGTATCTGAATCCGAAGCCGTTTGCATCACCACCAACGGCATCATCAAAACAAATGGCCGCGCCGTTATGGGCGCCGGAATCGCTCGCCAGGCCAACCAGAAGTACCATCTGGACGAAGAACTTGCCCGGCACCTTCAGATCGCAGGGAATACCCCGCATCTGTTTACACAGCGCGGGATCCGCAACTGCCGGCTCATCAGCTTTCCTACAAAACACGACTGGAGAGATTCTTCGAACTTAAACCTGATCCGAACATCTGCCAAACACCTGGTCAACATCGTAAACCAGCAGAACCTGACGCGCTGCTATCTCGTTCCACCGGGCTGCGGCCTGGGAAACCTGGACTGGGATGTTCAGGTAAAGCCGGTACTGGAACCGCTCTTTGACGATCGGTTCGTGATTGTCCTTCGATGAAAACAACAAAAAAGACAGGCCCCTTACAGGGTCTGCCTTTTTTACGGGCGTACACCTGAAGATAAGAAAGGAGAAATTCGCTATGATGACTGTAAGGATTATGGATCAACAGAAAAACGTAAAGGAAATCAAAGGTGTCACCCGCATCTTTACCATTCCGGTAAAAGATGTCCCAGCGTTTCTGTATTATGAAACCGTCAACGATCAGGCTGGATACGGAACAAAAGTTCCCTTCTCCAAAATCAAATACTGGGACGCCCGCGCAACCGTCAAAGGTGCCAACATCCAGCTGTAACGGAGGTGAACGCTCTATGAGATCAAAACAACAACTGCTTGCCTTTCATAACCTGACAAAGCTGTTGCAATACCTGTACCTCGGGGATACCATCACCATCATAAACGCCATTCAGGTACGCCTCACCATCCGGATGAACCCGGAAACCTGCGGTTTCGAGGTTCGAAACGAAAACTTCCCGGAACTGGGCTTTCGCCCATTTACGGAACAAATGACCGTTCCGGTGCTGTTCGACATCATCGAACAACTGAAAACACAGCCAGCTGAACGTCCGGCCAGCTTCCGTACCCGTTGGGACGAAATCAAAACCATTACAGACATGAATGTCAGCCTGAACCAGCACAAGCTGGAACAGATTCAGCATCACCTGTAACCGCAACAGGATCGCTTCGGCGGTCCTGTCCTTTTTTCAACCAGCTCTTGCCCTTTTACCACAACTTCAGACAACCAACCTTCGGATCTGCGTGAACGCAGCGAAAGCACAAGCAAAAAAAGGAGAGAATCAACATGAACGGAAAACAGATGCGGAACTTAAACGAAGAACAGATGTTCGCTACGCAGTTACATGAACTTTGCTGTAACAAGGATCACAACGATCAATGCAGCTGGTTCTATGAAGGCAACGATTGGAACGGTTATGCACACCGCCACTGGTTGGAACATGCCCGCGCCTTAATGGCCCAGAATGTGACCATCGAAATGGTCAAACTGGTTCGTGACCACATGTGGTAAACAACACAGCCCCAAAACTTACTACTTTCTGGGCTGTGAATAAACCATAACAAAATACGGCCCAAAAATGGGACATGATAGAGACCAGAAAGGGATAAACCATGCACGATCGAAAAGACATTTACCAAAAACTTCATATGGACGAATTTCCAAATGTTTCGGAATTCTCAACCGAAACCTTAACCGTTACCGACCTGTTCATCGGAAACGATGTCCGGTCACCCTTTTATCAGAAGATCATCGGATTCTTCACCTACAAGAACAACAACTATAAGTTCCTGTATGACCGAAACCACCGAAACATCTCGGAACTTCATTGCCTGATCCAAAAAACAACTCATAGAATTCCTTATGAAGTTGAAAAAGAAACCGATTTCGGAATCTATGGCTGCTGGGATTACACATTGGAAGAACTTCGAAACGAATTTCGCCAGGAAGATGTCGAACTTAAACAGCTGATCAACAAATTAAAAGATCGTTTTGCATAACATCCAGACGAACACCGTCCCACCCGGGCGGTGTTCTTTTTTTCTTCTTGAAAACCTTTCCATTTTTGATTATACTGTATATACAACCAATCACGATGCCCGTGGTGAGAAAACCTAAAATTCCTACATGTTACGCTTTCTCATTTCCCGGTTTGAATGTCACCGCTTTTCGGTGTCGAGTGGGTGAGTGAAGAAAAATCATCATAGAATGTGTCAGAATAAAAAATATCATGAAGGAGGTGATACATATGATGATGTACTTATTAACCTTACTTGCAACAATTATCAGCTTCATCACATGTATCGTACACCTTTGGATCTGTGTAGGTGCGAACGCATGGAAACACGATTCCGGTACGTTGCACCGCAGAAAGAAATACATCGGCGTGCTGATTCATCTCGGCATTACCATCGCATTGTTCGTAGCCTGCGGAAACATCGCAGAAAGCGTACTTATGGGATAAACCAAGAGACCGCTGCCTTACCACAGGCGGCGGTCTTTTTCTAATGAATCTCAACTTCGGTCAGAAGTTCGATTCTCCTCGAAAACTTCGGCACATCGTTAAAAACGGTGTGCCATTTTTTTCTAACACATGCGCAAAACACCTGTCATCCGACAGCAAAAAACCATACGGGTGCCAACACGAAGAAAGGAGGTCGTACCTATGACTATGCCCTATTTTGAAGACTGGTTGGAACTCGGCGAAGAAATGCAGCGCTTTGAACTGGAAGAGGATTATAAGAATCATCCGGAACAGTATGAAGAGGAAGCCGATTCAGAAGCATCTTAACGAAAACCCCTGGCAGACCCGCACGCGGGCTGCCTTATTTTTACGCGATTGCAACGGTTCATCCTGGCTACGTGTCATTTATGACAAACGCACAGCGTCGAGTGAGAACATGAAGCAACGAAAGGGAAACATCAGAAAGGAGAATCTCTATGAACTTACAGGAACGTATGGTACAGACTATTCAAACAGCAAACGAACACGAACCCATTCGGATCGAATTTGATTCCATCAAGAAAGCAGTTACTGGAAAGGTGACTTATGACGCCGCATGGTTCCGCCAGCAGAAAGGCAAGACCATCTATGGACCCGTCAGATACAACGATGGCTACTATCCCATCATGCTTCATTCCGAAGACCTTGAAGCATCCGAGGAAGAGCTTCAGGATACCATCGAAACCATTGTTGTCGCAGCCTTAATGCTTCATGTAAACCCGATGCGCAGAGAAGACATCCCAGAAGCGTTCCGTCCCACGTTCTGACAAAGGAGGCACGCCATGAAACAGCTGAAAAAAGGACAGACTGTCCGGATCGTGAAACATTCTTTCGCAACGGGAAAAATCGGAACCGTAAACGGTCAGAACCCCATCACAGGACGATGGATCGTAAAATTCAAAGATAACCCATTCAGCTTCGGCTTTTCCGAAGAGCAACTGGAACCCATTTCACCGGAGGGCTAACCCCTTCCGGTACATCCATTCGAAAGGAGCTGTATTATATGTATCAGGACTATATTTTACTGGTAGACTCCGGCAGACCGCGCCGCGGCAACACCGCAGGGCGCTACCGGGTATCCGCAAAAAACAAAAAACAGGCCGTGGAACTGCTGCGAAACACCATCGGCTTTGGGAAAATCCAGGTGTACATCACCACAAAAGAAAACACCCTGCCGCCAAAGGCGGTTGTACGGGAAGTCTGGGTAGACGGAAACCATCAATTCGCGTACACGCAGCCTCGTCACAGCCTGGATCCCTTCCAGCCATAAACCACAGAAAGGATTTTTCAACATGAACCTTACACAAGAAGAACGCGACAGCGTCCTGTTCTACCAAGGTGCAACGTCCGCTATTTCAAAAAAACCAAAACCCTTACAGGCATTTTATGCCATTCCGAACATCTACGAACTGATGAATACCTTCCTGTTCCCGGGCTGTGCCAACGAACGCGCCCGGTTCCTGATGGAACATCGAACCGTAAATCTTACGGCCATCAACCACATGTCCGAACTGCTGCTCGTATACAAACAGCTCTATCAGGCTATGTGCAAACAGGCAAGCCCTGCCGTTATTCGAACCTACCACACGTACCGAAAGGACCGTATCAACACCCTGATCTACTTAAAACCCGGCACGTTTCCGTCGTTTTGTTCCACATCCACAAACGCAAACATCTCACCAGCCTATCGAAAAAAGGCAGGACTGCTGCTACTGGAACTTCTCGTACCGGATACGGTTCCGCACCTGAACTTCCAGGAAGTCTTCGGCGCGGCAAACACAAAACCGGACGAACAGGAAATCCTGTTCCCACCGTTCCTGACGGCACGCCTGCAGGAACGAAGGTTGACGCCAAAAGAAGCAGCGTTTCGAGACTGTAACGGCGAACCGCCGAAAGCAAAATACCTGGTACGTCTCGCAGAACCGGCCAACCGGCCGCTGCGATCGGTAACCACCGATCGGATCCTGGATCCGAACAGCCTGGACACTGTAAAACAGGTTCTTAACACCTTCCAGCAGGGACAAACACCGACGCCGGAACAGGAAACCACTTACGTTCAGTGGAAAGATGACCTTCAGGTTTATCCAATGCGTCGTAAAACCCCTTGCTTC
>OLJB01001526.1_pt1 | contig 11059 bp, 8 predicted proteins | sample 1601391 | NCBI WGS metagenome assembly OLJB01 (sample SAMN01915215, study PRJEB22387) | human gut metagenome | isolation source: stool | host: Homo sapiens | place: USA | reverse complement strand
GTAACAAGGTAGCCGTACCGGAAGGTGCGGCTGGATCACCTCCTTTCTAGGGAGATACGTTCTTAGAGAGACAAACTTTAACTCGAATGGAGGGCAGGAGCCCGTCCGGTAGATGTCCGCCCGGAAGTCCCCGCAGCACCCGGTCCCCGGGGTCGCACCCGCGTACCTTGAGAGCCGCATAGCGATAGGAGAGAGATGGAAGACTTGTTTCTTCCAGACTCGATTCTTTTCTGCGATTTATCAGACAGAATGATAGCAATCATTCATCCGATCCAAACAAGAAGAATTCACTTATACATGAGTGAGGAGCATCTGATCGCGAGCACAGTGAAAACTGTGCCGCGGTATGAGATACCCGAATTGCGACATACGAGCGCTATTCATGATATCGATTAATTAACTTTAGCGACACGTGGATATCCCGCGGGCCCGATGCGGTCCCGCAAGATACCACGGGCGCACGGCGGATGCCTTGGCACAGGGAGCCGATGAAGGACGCGGCAAGCTGCGATAATCCCCGGCGAGGAGCACACATCCTTCGACCCGGGGGTCTCCGAATGGGCGAACCCATGCACAGCGGTGTGCATATCCCCACCCCGAACACATAGGGGCGGGGAGGACAACCCGGGGAACTGAAACATCTAAGTACCCGGAGGAGAGGAAATCAATCTCGAGACTCCCCGAGTAGCGGCGAGCGAAAGGGGACCGATGGCCAAACCGTCGAGCGGGCGTACCCGGCAGGGGTTCCGCCGACGGGGTTGCAGGGCCGCGCATCCGGGGGCTGCCGCCCCCGGGCGCAGGTCCGGCTGGGGAGCGGAACGGCATGGGAGGGCCGGCCGCAGCGGGTGAAAGCCCCGTACGCGAACCCAGACCGGACGGCGCGACGCGGTCCCTGAGTAGGGCCGGGCACGTGAAACCCGGTCCGAACCTGGGTGGACCACCATCCAAGCCTGAGTACTACCCTGTGACCGATAGCGCACCAGTACCGTGAGGGAAAGGTGAAAAGCACCCCGGGAGGGGAGTGAAACAGTACCTGAAACCGTGCGCCCACGAGCAGTCGGAGCACCTATACGGTGTGACGGCGTGCCTTTTGTAGAATGAGCCAGCGAGTCGCTGGCGCGGGGCGAGGTTAACCGAAAGGGAGCCGTAGCGAAAGCGAGCCTTAACAGGGCGACTTGAGTCCCGCGCCGCGGACGCGAAGCCGGGTGAGCTATCCGTGGGCAGGCTGAAGCGGGGGTAAGACCCCGTGGAGGGCCGAACGCACGTCGGTTGAAAACGGCGGCGATGACCTGCGGATAGGGGTGAAAGGCCAATCAAACCCGGAGATATCTCGTTCTCCCCGAAATAGCTTTAGGGCTAGCGTCGCGCGTTCACCGCCGGAGGTAGAGCACCGGATGGACGAGGGGGCTTCGCCGCCTACCGAATCCAACCGAACTCCGAATGCCGGCGGCCCAGAGCGCGGCAGTCAGAGCATGTGGGCTAAGCTGTGTGCTCGAGAGGGAAACAGCCCGGACCGCCCGCTAAGGTCCCCAAGTTCCAGCCGAGTGGCAAAGGATGTGCGTCCGCCCAGACAACCAGGATGTTGGCTTAGAAGCAGCCATCCATTCAAAGAGTGCGTAACAGCTCACTGGTCGAGTGGACATGCGCCGACAATACACGGGGCTAAGCTGGACACCGAAGCGGCGGGATTTTATCTATATAGAATCGGTAGGGGAGCTTCCCATGGGCGGCGAAGCCGCCGGGCGACCGGCGGTGGAGCGCATGGGAGTGAGAATGCTGGCATGAGTAGCGAGAGACGAGAGAGTAACTCGTCCGCCGTGAACCCGAGGTTTCCTGGGCAAGGCTAATCCTCCCAGGGTCAGTCGGGGGCTAAGGCGAGGCCGGTAGGCGTAGCCGACGCGCAGCAGGCAGACATTCCTGCACCGCGCACGCGGCGCTACGACCGACGGGGCGACGGATGGGGGTGGCTCGGCGGGGTTCTGGACGTCCCCGTGATGGAGCGCGGCCCGCGGACCAGGGAAATCCGGTCCGCATTGAGGGCGAGGCTCCGGACGAAGCGACTGAGCGAAGCGAGTGAGCCCGAGGTCCCTAGAAAAACCCCTAGGCAGGCGCGTGCGCGCCCGTACCGCAAACCGACACAGGTGGGTGGGTAGAACATACCGAGGCGATCGGGTCAACCATGGTCAAGGAACTCGGCACAATGGCCCCGTAACTTCGGGAGAAGGGGTGCCCGCGCGTACGTGAACCGGCTTGCCCGGGGAGCGGAGGCGGGCCGCAGTGGAGAGGCCCAAGCGACTGTTTACCAAAAACACAGGACTCTGCAGAAGCCGCAAGGCGACGTATAGGGTCTGACGCCTGCCCGGTGCCGGAAGGTCACGCGGAGGAGTTAGCCGCAAGGCGAAGCCCCGAAGCCAAGCCCCGGTAAACGGCGGCCGTAACTATAACGGTCCTAAGGTAGCGAAATTCCTTGTCGGGTAAGTTCCGACCTGCACGAAAGGCGCAACGACTTGGGCGCTGTCTCGACCATGGACCCGGTGAAATTGCACTGGTCGTGAAGATGCGACTTACCCGCGGAAGGACGGAAAGACCCCGTGAACCTTCACTGCAGCTTGGCATTGGCCGCTGGTCCCGCGTGTAGAGGATAGGCAGGAGGCACAGATCCGGAGGCGCCAGCCCCCGGGGAGCCGCCCTTGGAATACTGCCCTCGCGCGACCGGCGTCCTAACCCGAGGCCGTCAACCGGCTCGGGGACCGTGCCAGGCGGGCAGTTTGACTGGGGCGGTCGCCTCCTAAAGGGTAACGGAGGCGCGCGAAGGTCCGCTCGGGACGGTCGGCAACCGTCCTTTTGAATGCAAGAGTACAAGCGGGCTTGACTGCGAGGCCCACAAGCCGAGCAGGTGCGAAAGCAGGCTCTAGTGATCCGGCGGCCCCGAGTGGGTGGGCCGTCGCTCAACGGATAAAAGGTACTCCGGGGATAACAGGCTGATCTTGCCCAAGAGTCCACATCGACGGCAAGGTTTGGCACCTCGATGTCGGCTCATCGCATCCTGGGGCTGTAGCAGGTCCCAAGGGTTGGGCTGTTCGCCCATTAAAGCGGTACGCGAGCTGGGTTCAGAACGTCGTGAGACAGTTCGGTCCCTATCCTCCGTGGGCGCAGGAGAATCGATGGAGGCTGCCCCCAGTACGAGAGGACCGGGGTGGACGCACCTCCGGTGAACCGGTTGTCGACCAACGGCACGGCCGGGTAGCCGCGTGCGGCGCGGATAACCGCTGAAGGCATCTAAGCGGGAAGCCGTTCCAGGGATTAGTTCTCCTTCCGGTAAGGGCCCAGGTAGACTACCTGGTCGATAGACGGCAGGTGCAAGGACGGCGACGTCCTCAGCCGAGCCGCACTAATCGCCCGAGCTCTTCCGGAACCGCACCTCGCGGCCCGCGGGACCCAGCGCTCATAGGCGCGGTCCGGGCACGAGGATGCCCCCGAGTCGATCTTTCCTATGCGCCATGCGGCCCCCAGGGCACGTGAGACAGACACCGGACACCGTAACGGTGGGCGCCGCCCACCGGTCAGCGGCCAGAGCATGGGGGGCACGCCCGGTCCCGTTCCGAACCCGGAAGCTAAGCCCCATCGCGCCGAGAGTACTGCGGGGTCAGCCCGTGGGAGGCCAGGGCGCCGCTGACCGGTGGACGGCACCGAGCCGTACGCTTGAACTTGGAAGGGGGAGGCCTCGCGGCCTCCCCCTTTTTTGCGTTTACGGGCTTTTGTCTCACATAGTAGCTGTGTTTTATAACCCTCGTTTGTCGCATCTTCTGCGAACGGGCTACAATAACTTAGTCTGTGCGATATGGAGGTGAACATGGCTGAAGCTGGTATCGGCGTTGATATCGTCGAGATTTCCCGCATGAAATCAATTCTTGAAAAGACGCCGTCGTTTGCTCGGCGTGTGTTTACCGAAGAAGAGCGTGCGTATTGCGATGCATCATCGCGTCCCGCTGCTCACTATGCGAGCCGCTTTGCTTCGCGCGAGGCGGTACTTAAAGCTCTCGGCACGGGTTTTAGTCAAGGCGTGGGTCGCAAGGATGTTTCGGTTACGCGTGATAAACTCGGCAAACCGAAGGCGCTGCTTTCGGGCCGTGCTCTCGAGATCGCTCAAGAACTGGGTGTTGTTGAAGTCGCTCTTTCCATTACGCTTACAGGAGATTTGGCCGTTGCGAATGCCATCGCGATTACCGAAGATGCTCGGCCTAAGCCAAAAGAGGAAAAGGTGAGCACCAAGAAACGCGTAGCGCAGACATTTAAAGAGGCTCGCTCTGTTTTAGATGAGCTTGAGCAGCTGCAGAATTCAGCATTGACGGAGCACCTGGGCGATGCTTCGCAAGATACGCTAGGAGCATAGATGAAACCGGTTTTGAGTACCGAAGAAGTCGTTCGTCTCGAGGATATCATCGAACGCGAAGGGACTTCGAAGGCCGAGCTTATGGAGCTAGCGGGTGAGTTTGCCGCCAACGAGGTCTTGAAGCTCAATCCCGATCGGGTTCTCGTTCTGGTCGGTTTTGGTAATAATGGCGGCGACGGTTGGGTTGCCGCCGATATTCTGAGCCATAAGGGTGTGGACGTGGATATCGTTTCTCCGGTTGAACCGGATGAGATTCCTGCTGCTCTGGCACGTCATGTTGCTCGTCGTACTGCCGGCCGCGATGTGCACGTTTGCGTCGGCCCTTCGCGTGACGAACTCGAGGTTTTGATCGATAAGGCCGATGTTGTTGTCGATGCCATTTTTGGTACCGGTTTCCACGGGAATCTGCGTGCGCCGTTCTCCATCTGGATTCCTACGGTCAATGAATGCGCCGATTGTGTCGTATCCATTGATGTCCCCTCGGGCCTGAATGCCGAGACGGGCGTTGTTGATGACGACTGCATTCGTGCCGAGCATACGGTGACGATGATTGCGCCCAAGATTGGTCTGTATAGCGCTGATGGCCCTGAGTATGCTGGCGATTTGATCTGCGGCAATCTTTACGACCGTCTTGACGAGGTCATCGATGATGTCGACCACGCCGCCGAGATTGTCGAGCCCGGTGACTTAGTTGATTACTTTGCCCCACTGCCTACGAATATCGATAAGTATTCCCGTGGCTCTGTGCTTATTGTCGCCGGATCTGCGCAATATCCTGGTGCTGCCATTATGGCGGCCAAGTCTGCAGCTCGCGCGGGTGCTGGTTACGTGGCAGTCGCGGCTCCTGACGCCTGCGCCAATCTTATTCGCATGGCACTTCCTTCGATTCCCGTCTTTGCTATTCCGTCTGATTCCCGCGGCTCCTTTGGCGCCGCTGCGCGCATGACGGTGTGCGAGATTGCAAAGAAGTACAGCTGCGTACTGTGCGGTCCCGGTATGACGACGTCTGCCGGCGCTATGCAGGTGGTTTCGGGCTTGCTCGAGCTTGATGTACCGCTTATTTTGGATGCCGATGCACTCAACTGCCTTGCTAAGATTGCCATTGACGGTATTGATAGTAACCCCGAGATGTATCGTCGCGAGCAGCCGTTGGTTATGACGCCGCACTATCGTGAGCTTTCGCGTCTGGTTGCCGGTGACGAGGTGAACGACCTTGGTACCGCGATTGCAGCCGCGCAGAAGGTTGTCTGGGCTGCAGGCTCCGACAATCTGGTGGTCATTGCCAAGGGGCCGACGACGGCTATCTGTGGCGTTGAGCGTGTACTGCTGCCGCTCTCGGGTCCGGCTTCTCTGGCAACTGCCGGTTCAGGTGATGTTCTCGCGGGTATTTTGGCCGGCACGCTTGCCACCATGCGCGACGAGATGGATCGTTGGGAGTTGCTGTATTCGTACGCCGTCGCACTTCACAGCTACGCCGGTTTTGCCGCGGCGACGGAGTATGGTGAGAAGAGCGTTATCGCGACCGATCTTATCGACTTGATCGGTCCTGCCATGGAGCTGGCGGCAAAGGATGCGCTCGAAGATCTGGGAATCATGGACGAAGGGTCGGATGACTAATCATGAATAAAGCCGATTTGACGCGCTGGTCCTGGGTCGAGATCGACCGCGGGGCGATCCGTCGCAACACGAGGGCCTATAAGAATTTGCTGAATCCACGTCAGCGCCTGTGCTGCGTGGTTAAGGCCGATGCTTATGGTCATGGAGCTGTTGAGTGCGCCAAGATCATGTATTCGGCCGGTGCCGACATGTTTGCCGTGGCGACGGTTAACGAGGGCGTTGAGCTCCGACAGGGCGGGATTACGAAACCCATCCTCATCCTAAGCGAGCCGCCTATCGAGGCCATTCCGACGTTGCTCGAGTTTGATATCATGCCCTCGGTCTATACGTCTGACTTTGCTCTTGCGTATGGCGAATGTGCCGTCGCGGCGGGCAAGGTGGGCAAGTATCATCTCGCCATCGAGACAGGTATGAATCGTATCGGCGTACACTACACACAGGTGCTCGACTTTGTCCGCGGTATTAATTTCCATCGCGGTATTCAGTGCGACGGCGTATTTACGCACTTCGCCACGGCCGATGAACCTTCGGGCTGGGACTACAAGCTGCAGTGTCAGCGCTTTACCGAGGCCGTTCAGGCCATTAAGGATGCGGGTTTTGAGTGCGGTATCGTGCACTGCGCCAACACGCCGTCCTCGATGCTCGACCCCTCGATGCATTTTGATATGATTCGCGCCGGCGTTGGCTTGTATGGCATGCAGCCGTGCGAGCTGAGTGGCCGCGTGATGCAGCTTGATCCCGTTATGAGCGTCCATGCGCGCGTGACGCGCGTGGCACACCCTGCGATGGGTGAGGGCGTGGGCTACGGTTTTACCTACCGCGTACCGCGCACGCGCGTTCAGATCTGCACGCTGCCGATCGGTTATGCCGACGGCCTATCGCGTACGCTTTCCAATCGTATGGATGTGCTGTATCGCGGCGAGCGCGTGCATCAGGTTGGCAATATCTGCATGGACCAGTTTATGGTCGCCATTCAGTCCAACCCGGCACACGAGATTCCCGAGGCCGAGTATGGTGACGAGATGATTATTGTCGGCCGCGATGGCGATGCCGAGATCACTATGGACGAGATGGCCCGACTGCGCGGAACGATTAACTACGAGGTCGCCTGCGGCTTTGGCATGCGCCTCGACAAGGTCTACGTGTAGGAGTCGCCATGGGCGTCATGCACATCCCTGGCCATACCCATCAGGCACCACGTGAGGTCGCACTCGAGGAAATTGAGGCCGTTCTGGGCGATTGTCACCTCTGCCAGCTCTACCAGTCGCGTCACAATATCGTGTTTGGCGTGGGAAACCCCCGCGCTCGTGTGATGTTTATTGGCGAGGCGCCGGGCCGCAATGAGGATTTGCAGGGCGAGCCCTTTGTGGGGGCGGCAGGCGAGGACCTCAACGGCATTTTGTCGCTGGCGGGGCTCAAACGCGAAGACGTCTACATTGCCAACGTGCTTAAGTGCCGCCCGCCGGGAAACCGCAATCCACGTCCCGAGGAAGTGCTGGCTTGCTCGCCGTTTTTGCGTGAGCAGATTCGAAGCATCTGGCCCGATATTATCGTGACGCTCGGCAACCCCGCGACGCACTTTGTGCTTAAGACCGAGATTGGCATTACTAAGCTGCGCGGCAGGTTCCACCAGATGGGGCATTTTGTAGTAATGCCCACGTTCCATCCGGCAGCAGCGCTACGCAATCCGGCGTGGCAGGAACTGCTGGAGGAAGACTTTAAGATGCTGGGCGACTATCTGGAGCGACATCCCGCACCAGAGGACGCCTCGGAATAATAAGGAGCATATATGTCCCTGGAGCGCCTGGGGGTAGGTACTTACAAAACGACTTGCGCTGCCGATACGGAGTACTTTGGCGAGCTAATTGCACCGTGCCTTGAGGACGGCGATGTGCTCATCCTGACCGGTGGCCTGGGAGTGGGCAAAACTCACTTTACCAAGGGCGTCTCGCGCGGGCTGGGCGATGGGCATATGGTTACGAGCCCTACGTTTGCGCTCATGGCCGTTCACGATCAAGGCCGTATTCCGCTGTTTCACTTTGATCTATACCGCCTGGAGCATGCCTACGAGCTCGAGGATACGGGCATTTTCGATGTGCTGGGCTATGAGGGTGCTTGCCTGCTGGAATGGGGCGAACAATTCCAAGACGAGCTGACGGATGAGTATCTTTCGGTGACGCTCAAGCGTGATGAGGGCGACAGCGATGTGCGAACGATAACGCTCGAGGCGCACGGTGACCGCGCAATGGAGCTTTCCCATTTGATTGATAAGGCTGTACAAGATGAGCTTGCATAACGACAACGCGCTGGTGGTGGCGCTCGATACTTCGACCGACATGCTTGCCTGCGCGGCAAGCTGGATTGATGGGCAGACGGGCGAGACGAAGCTCGTGAGTGGCGACCACATGTGTCGCCGTCACGCCAACGTTGAGCTCGTGAATACCGTTGATGGCGTGCTGGCTCAAGCCGGTCTGGATCGCAGCGATGTTGGTTACTACGTGGTCGGCCGCGGCCCGGGGTCGTTTACGGGTGTGCGCATCGGCATCTCCACTGCCAAGGGCCTCGCGCGCGGTGCCAATGTTCCGCTGCTGGGCGTGTCGACGCTCGACGCTTGCGCTTGGACGGCGTGGAAGGCTGGCGTGCGCGGCAAGCTTGGTATCTTGGCCGATGCTATGCGCGGTGAGGTATATCCGGCGCTGTATATGCTGGTCGATGAGGGTCCCGAGCGTCAATTTGAGCGCGAACACGTGGTCAAGGCCGCCGTGGCGCTCGATGAGTGGCGCCAAGCAGCGGACTGGGACCAGGTTCAGCTGACCGGTGACGGTCTCGTGCGCTATGGCAAGCTGCTGGGTGAGGACGAGACCGCCCGCTGCGTGGAGCGCGACCTGTGGTGGCCTTCGGGCGAGGGCTTGCTGCTCGCGCACGCTGCGGGTGACGGCGATCCGGCTCGCGTCCTGCCGATTTACACGCGCCTTTCTGATGCCGAGGAAAACGAGCGCAAGCGTCTTGGTCTTGCCGAGAGTGCGCAGAGCGAAATTACGGGCGTTGCCGATGAGCTCGCCGGTCGTCATCTGCAGTTCCGTCCCATGGGCGCGGCGGATGCCGAGGGCGCGAGCGCGCTAGAGGCTGCCTGCTTTGAAGGTGCCGGACACAAGGCGTGGACGCCGGGCATGTTCCTGTCCGAACTGGGCGAGGACGTCGCTGCGCCGCGTAGTTGGTGGGTGGCACACGACGACGGCAAGCTGCTGGGCCTTGCCGGCGGTATGGTCGTGGACGGTGATGTGCAGATTCTGGATGTCGCCGTCGACCCGGCACATCGCCGCGAGGGCATTGCCCGCAAGCTGCTGTCGCACGTGAGCTATGATGCCCAGATGCTCGGCTGCACCACGGCTTCGCTCGAGGTCGAGGACGGTAACGAGGGGGCGATCGCGCTTTATAACGCTCTGGGCTTTACCGAGGCTGGCCGTCGCCGCGGCTACTACGGTGTCGGCAAGGATGCCATCGTCATGACGGCGCCGCTGCCCCTGGTGCTTCCGGTCGACAATGCTTCGCCCGAGCCGACGGCGGCAGAGCAGCGCGTATGGCCGCTGCCTGCGCCTGGGCGCTCCGAGGGGGAGCGTGCCGAAATTGAGCGCCGCCGCCTAGTGCTCGCTATCGAGAGTTCCTGCGACGAGACGGCCGTGGCGATTATCGATGCGGATGGCAATATGCTGGCCAACCAGGTGTCGACACAGATTGATTTTCATGCCCGCTTTGGCGGCGTGGTGCCCGAGATCGCCTCGCGCAAACACGTTGAGGTGATTGTGAGTGTCGTGGATGCGGCGCTCGAGGATGCCGCAGCATCGCTTGGTCTTGAGGGTGGAGCCATTGCCCCCAGCGAGCTTGCCGCCGTGGGCGTGACACAGGGTCCGGGCCTGGTGGGCGCCCTCGTGGTGGGCGTTGCCTTTGCCAAAGGCTTTGCCTACGCTGCCGGTAAGCCGCTCGTATGCGTCAACCATCTGGAGGGGCACCTGTTTGCCAACCTGCTGGCGCAGCCCGACCTCAAACCGCCGTTTATCTTTACGCTTGTCTCGGGTGGGCACACCATGCTCGTGCACGTGAAGGCGTGGGGCGACTACGAGGTGCTCGGTGAGACGCTCGACGACGCCGTGGGCGAGGCCTTCGACAAGGTGGCCAAGGCGTTGGGCCTGGGCTATCCCGGTGGCCCCATCATTTCCAAGCTGGCCGAGACAGGCAATCCCCGCGCGATTGATTTCCCCCGTGCGCTCAACAGCAGGGGAGACTATCGTTTCTCGCTTTCGGGCCTTAAAACGGCCGTGACGCTCTACATCGAGCAGGAGACCAAGGCCGGGCGCACGATTCACCTGCCCGATCTGGCAGCTTCGTTTGAGGCGGCTGTCTTTGACGTGCAGTACAAGAAGGCCAAAAACGCATTGCACGCTACCGGATGCAAGGAATACTGCATCGGCGGCGGCGTCTCGGCCAACCCGCATCTGCGCGAGATGATGATCAAGAAGCTTGGGCGTCAGGGGATTCGCGTAACGGTGCCGCCCTTGTCTGCCTGTACCGATAACGCCGCCATGATCGCGGAGGTCGCTCGCCGTAAATTCGACCGAGGTGAAATCTCGCCGTTCGACGTCGACGCCGATCCGAACATGACGCTGTAGCTGGTACGGCGCGGTCCCCGGACGGAGGGGCCGGATATAAGGTTTCCTGCTCTACAGTCCTGCGCAAGACGAAGGCCACATTAAGTGGCCTTCTTTGCGTGCGGAACTCGCGATAAACCTTATATCCGGCCCCTCCGTCCGGGGACCTTTCTGTATCGATATAGCTTCTGAGCTGGTTTGGCGTCGACAACGTCCAGCAAGGTTAACAAGCCAGCGTCGAATTTCCAGCGTTCTTTAGCTGAAAGAAAAAGTTGGTGTGCGGAGCTTTGCTCCGCATTTGGGATGGGAGCCCCTCGGGAGCGGGCGGGCGTATACAAGGTTTATCGCGAGTTCCGCACGAGCCGGAGAGCACTTAATGTGCTCTCCGTGCGAGCAGGACTGT
>OLJB01001516.1_pt1 | contig 11108 bp, 7 predicted proteins | sample 1601391 | NCBI WGS metagenome assembly OLJB01 (sample SAMN01915215, study PRJEB22387) | human gut metagenome | isolation source: stool | host: Homo sapiens | place: USA | reverse complement strand
CATTGTCAAAAGCAGTGGCTTATTACAAAGAAAAGGAAGGACGTGGTGCTATGAGCGAAGCAGTAAGACAGTATGCAATGGAATATGCAAAAGAGTATGCAAAGGAATATGCCAGGGAGTATGGTGAGGAACAGAAGGAAGAGGGGATTCTTCAGGGAAAAAATAATATGTTGTATTCATTGGTTTCAAAGGGAAGGTTAAAAATAGATGTAGCAGCCGAAGAGGCAAATGTCAGCCTTGGAGAATTTGAAAAATCGATGGAGGAAGCAGGATATAAAATTCCTGAATTGGTATAGTTTAATAGTTACAAGATACGTTAAATATAGACCCGGTTTGCATAAGTATGTGCAGACCGGGTTTTTATAATAAAAATGCAATGTATGATACAAAAAGTTTACAACTGACATATATACTCATTATAACAATATGGAACACAAAAAAGGAGAACCACATATGGATAAAAGGGGTAACATATTTTCACGAAATATGAGATTATTTGCAGCAATTATGACACTCATCGAGGCACTTGTCCTCACATCATTCACAGGCTGTGCCGGTAAAAAGGTGGATTATGGTGTGGACACGGAGGTAAAGGAGCAAAAGAACGCTTCTAAGGTATCTGATTTAAGGACTGACAAGCCATGGGTCGAAAATATAACTGTCCAGACAAAAAAAGGAGATGTAACCCTGGGAATCGATGCCAAAATACTGGTGCCGGATTGTGAAACCATGCATGTTGTTGGAGTGGAGGATGTGAAGCTCGATACAGAGTACAAGAAAAGGTTTTTAGATGCGTACTTTGGTGGTGGAGAGTATTATTATCATGATTTAGAGCATTATACAGTTGATGAATTGAATTCTTATATAGATTTAAAATCCAGGGAGCTGAATGAAATGAATAGCAGGGATGATGTGGATGATAGTACAAAACAGGAGCTGGTACAGCAAATGGAGCAGGATTTATCAGGTTATCCAAAATTCCAGCCTACTGGTCCCCGATCTGCAACAATTGCTTCTGATTTATAAAGCTGTGATGAGTATGCCGGCTATAAAGGAGATACATTTTGTGAGGTAACATTTAAAGAGCATTGGGTAAATGCTTATGTCTTTAAGCTCGATGGAAAATATTACGGACCACCTTCATTTAAGGAGGAAAATTATGATAATGTCTCGCAGACATTTCAGGAGGATAATCTGACAGACAGTGCCGGAGCTGATGGAAATGAATGTACAAGAAGTGCAGCAGAGTCAAAAAAACTTGTGCAGGACTTTATGGGAAAGCTTGGACTGTCAAATCAGGTTGAGCGTGGAGAGTGCGATTGTAACTGGCTGGGATTTAATAATGGGGATGAAAACTGGGAGAGCCGCAGTAACACATTGTGGGGATATGTGTATTCGTATGGAACAGGCATTGATGGACAGGTTTTTAAGGATAGTTTTGATTCATCAGAATGTGACTCTATGCTTCGCGAGGATACGAAAGACATTACATTGGGTGACAGTATTCAGCTAACTGTTACAGACAATGGAATAATTGATGTGGTTATAGAATATCCGGTGAGTGTGACAAGCATATCCGGCAGTGTGGAGATGCTTTCTTTAAAGAATATAGAGCAGATAATTAAGGAGCAGCTAAAAAACAATGCCGACAAATATGAGCTTGAGATAAACAAAAGCTTTAACAATATGCAGCTTACATATTTCAGGCTGAAAGATAAGAATGAAACTGCAAAATACAGTTATGTGCCTGTATGGTCATTTTCGCGGCTGGTTGATTCACAAAAGAAAAATGTGATACTTGTAAATGCAATAGATGGCACAATAATCAATTCCGAGGATGTATTTTAAAATTTATGGAGAACTATTATGGGAAAGAAGAAAAAAGCAATTATGACACTCATCGAGGCACTTGTCCTCATATCACTCGCAGGCTGTGCCGGCAAAAAGGTAGATTATGGCGTGGACACGGAGGTAAAATCCCAAAATGTGGTAAGCAGTGTAAAGGATATTGACACCAATACAAGTTTTAATGATGAACTTACAGTAAATATGGGTGGTACTGATGAAAAGGTGAAAATCACGGCAGATATCAGAGTGCCGGAATGTGATACCATGTCAGTCACAGAGGTAGAGCGCATACCTTGTACCAAGGAGTTCAAGGAAAAGGTGATAAAGGCATATTTTGGTGATTCACAGGTCTATTATTACGACTATGCGCACATGACAAAAAAGGAGCTTGAGGAGATTATTGAGACTCTTGACAGGGACAACAACAGTCTGTCGGATGATGCCTCTGAGGAGATTTTGAAATGGCATGATGATATGAAAACTGAGTGCACAAAAGCACTTGAAACGGCAGCTGATGTGTGGACAGAGGCCACAGAATATGATTCCTGTGATGATTTTGTCGGAAAAATAGGTGATACCTGGTTTCACCTTCAGTTTTCAAGGCCAGATGATGACAACAGTGTGCTATCAGGCATCCAGAGCTATCCGCTTGACAGATGTGTGAAAAGCGTTTCAGATGGGGATCCGGATGAGAGGAGTACTAAATTTGATGATGGCTATGTGAAGCAGTACTATGGACCAAAATCACTGAAAGAGTATGACACGGTGAGGTATTTAAACGGTGACTTTATTGATGGAGACCTGCCGGTAAGCGATGTCAATGAGGCAAATATTTCGTTTGATGAGGCAAAGAAGAAAGCAGGTGACTTCATGCAGGCAATAGGAATTGAGTCAATGATTAAAACAGGAGAAAGCGACTGTGAATGGGAGGGATATAACAAGACTGAGGATAATGTATATAAGGAGGGGGATGTGCATAGAGCCATATGGGGCTATGCGCTTGAATATTCGCTTGGCGCAGATGATGTAGTGTATTCAAAATCACTGAATGTATTTGATTATTCAGCTTATAACAAATTTTGTCCTATGGACTGTCCTGGTTATGAGACAGGCAGTTTCAATGTAAATGAATATGGTGTCTATAGATTTGATATAGCAGAGCCGGTAAGCATTGTGAAAAAACAGCAGAAGGTGGAGCTCTTACCGGTGTCAAATATTTATAAGATTGCAAGAAATGAGCTTGAAAGCCACCCGGATAAATATATTGTGGAAGCGGATACACAATATCGTTATCTGACACTTGGCTATATCAGGGTAAAGGACAGCTCAGATTCACAGAGATTCAGCTATATCCCGGCATGGAGCCTTGAGCTGCTGCAAAGAGGAGAGGTCGAATCGTGTCCGGTATTTGTAAATGCAATAGACGGAACAGTGATTGAGCCGGAGCAGATATTCTGAATCAGAGAGAAGTGTGCATGGAGACTAAGGGAAATTATATAATAAAAAATGCAATACATGATACAAAAAGTTTATACATGGAGTTACATTTTTAGATAATAGATCAGGTTCATATTTATTTGGAAAAGATGTGGAAAATATATGATTAATAAAAAGAAAAAATATATAGGGCGTTTGACACTTGCCACTGCAATTACCTCTATTTTGTTTTCAGGATGTGGGGCGGCACAAAAGGAGCTTGCACAGACGGACAGAGCTTTCTACGAGAAAATATCATACCAGACAGTTACGGTACAGAGCGGTTCACTCACACCGCAGACTACCATCAGTCTGAGCGCGCAGGGCTATACCAGGTTTTCCTATGGTGCGACAAACACGGAGCTTACGCTTGAAAAGGTAAATGTGGCAGTGGGTGATCATGTGAAAAAGGGCGATATACTGGTGGCTTTTAAATCCGGGGAGATACAGAAAAAGATTGAGGACTACAGCGGGCAGATCAGTCAGAATAAGCTTCTGGCAGAGCACTACAGGGCTATTATGAAAATCGATGATACTCAGGATTATTCAAGCGATATTGCCCAGCTTGATAAGGATACAGAGGTTGCGTAGCTTTATCTTGATGAGGCTAAGGAAAAACTGTCGAGATATCAGATCACGGCATCCGAGGATGGCACGATCACAGCAATGAACAATTCGCTTTTGGCGGGAGTTTTTGAACCGGGCAGCAATCTTATAACAGAAATCAGCGGAAACGGCAATTACGAAGCTGACAGACCGGAAGGTTATGACTTTAATGTAGGTGATGTATACACGGCAACAGCATCTGATATAGAGTTTGAACTTAAGGTAAAAGAGGTGGACGATAAAAAACTTGTTTTTGAACCGGTATCGGACATGTCGGCAGTATCGGATGCACAGATATTTTCCATGGAAGTGACGCGCCCTGCTATAGAAAATGCTGTGTATGTGCAAAAGGACGCAGTACATGAGAAGGATGGCAGGTATTTTGTATACACACTGGATGAGAATGGATACAGACAGGCGGTATGGATAAGTGTCGGAGATCAGGTAGGAGACTACCGGATCATCACAGAAGGACTTAAAAGCGGGGATGAGGTGGTTTTGCAGTGAAGATCAGAAACCTTTTATCAATAAAAAAGCTGGCAGTATTGGGGATATGTGTGTCGTTTTTGGCAGGCGGCTGTGGAAAAATGACAGAAAGCAGCATTCCGGAGCTTGAAGAACCTGTAGCGTTAAATGAAGCCTATAGACCTGTGGAATACGGTACGATTGGCTCCATACAGGTGCTGATGGCTACCGCAGTTCCTAGGGATTACTGCAATTACTACAGTGCCAACGTAAACATTTCACAGATATATGTGGAGCCGGGAGATACAGTAAATGTAGGGGATGTGCTTGCTGTCTGTGATGTGGATGAGGCAAAAAAACAGTTGCAGGAATGTAAGGATGCGCTGGTGCATGAGAATGAGACATATGAGATATCCGCTCAGATCTCGGATACGCAGATCAAATTATGGGAGAGTCAGGCTGCGGATACGGACGAATTTTCAACAGAACAGATTGAGAAAAAAGAGAGCACAGAAGATGATTACAATACGCAGATTGCCACAGAACAGGAAAATCAGCGGTACGATAAGCAGCTTCACGAATACCGCGTGCAAAAGATCAATGAGCAGATGGCTTTATATCAGCAGATCGTTGATGATGGAACGCTTAAGGCAGTCCACAGCGGTCTTGTCACTTACACTAAGAAGCTGACAGATGGAAGGTCTGCTGCGGCATACGAGAATATAGTCATTGTCTCAGATACGGATGACCTTGTGCTGGATATAAAAGATACAGCCATAAATGAGTACAAATACAGTGATTATGACAAGAAATATGTGATAGTCGATGGCGAAAAATATGATGTCACCGAGTCTCAATATACATCAGAGGTTTTGGTACTTTCGAAGATAAACAACCGCTATCCGGATGTGTGCGTGGAAAGCAGGGAAAAGCCGTTTCTTACGGCAGGACAGATGTATCCGGTATATTTTGAAAAGACAAAAGCGGACCAGGCACTTGTCGTGGGAAAAGATTCCATCTATAAGGAAGGCGATACCAGATATGTCTATGTGAAAAATGATGAGGGCGGCCGCGAGAAACGCATCATAACAACAGGTGAGTCTGATGAAAACTATACACAGGTCACAGAGGGCTTAAAAGAGGGGGAGCTGGTCTACTATAATTCTACAGATCAGGTTCCGACAAAGTATAGCAAATATACGGTAACAAGGTCTGATTTTGATATAGCAAACTACGGTGTGCGCTACAGCAGATCTGACGCAGGGACGATAACCGAAACCTGTGATTATGAAGGGCAGATCGTATCGGTCAATGTGAAGCAGGACGATACGGTAGAAAAGGGGATGCTGCTTTACGTGGTGGATACCGGAGAGGGCAAAGCTGCCATAACAGAGGCGAAAAATGCGATCGACTCGGAGAATGAATCCTATGCGCAGAAGATTGCTGATTACGATAAACAGATAAAAGATTTATCTGAAGGTGGTAGCAGCGCAGAAGAAAATAACCGGCAGGATGAAAAGCCGGATACAGCATATGATGAGCAGCAGTTGAAACTGAATTTACAATTATTGAATCTGCAGAAAAAACTTGCCTGTGCAGACCACACCTATCAGCTTTCCCAGCTACAGTCAGCATATGACAGCATAAGCGCAGGAAATGACGGCAAAGGAAATATTTCAGTATATGCCAAAAATGATGGAAAAGTTTCAAAGGTGAGTGTCAAGGCAGGAGATAATGTGGAGGAAGGCTCAGATATCCTGCAGATAACCGGAAATTCCACGGACGTACTGCTGGTTCAGGTAAAGGATAGCAATAGCTATAAAGTATATAAGGACAATATAGCAGATGTGGGAGAGCGCGTATCACTTGAGCTGGACGGTACAACGATCTACGGAAGCTGTATCGGTTTTGCCGGTTATGGCAGGGAAGCTCAAAAGGGATATGTAAATCAGGATGATAAAGGTGTGCATATTACCGGAAACACAGATTCGGGATATGCAAATGCAGCATTTTATATAAAACTTGACAATGGAATACCGGATGATCTGACCAGGGCATCTGCTGTAAAGTTTTCTTATGTTTCTTTTAAAAAGGTGGTAGTGGTGCCGACTTCGATCATACACAAGCAGGTCAATCCTATGGACAAAGATGATATATCATACTATGTGTGGAAAATTGATGGGGACAGCGTGGTAAAGCAGCCGGTAATATTGGGCGATTATACATCAGGCAGCAATACACTTGTGCTTTACGGTATTGATGAGGGCGATGAAATATGTTTGGCTTCGTAATTAATAAATTAAAAAACAGAAAATGGTTAAATTTGTGTCTGCTTATGGGAGTGGCTTTGTTTATAGCACTTTTTGTGTGCCACTCTATGTTTGAAAAGGGTGCGGGAAATCAGATACTTGACAGACTTTTTACGGATCATGCCACACAGCAGAATGAGTTTCCTGCACAGATGAGCCGCGAGGGAACATATGCGGTGGCAGATTATCCTGATTCGCAGTCAGTACTTGATAAGCTGTCAGGATACGAGCAGAAGTGGACTGAATATGTGGATATAAACAAGGTTTCCTCACAGCAGCTTATCACACTCCCAGGAGGACGCGCGGATACAGAGTTTGGAGGACCTAACAATTATTTTACAATAGGATATCTGCCGGGACTTTCGGAGTACGCGGATGTTGTAAAATCTCAGACTGGCACAGCCACATTCGAATGCTGTATAAGCGAAAAGACAATGGATCACTACGGACTTGTAGCAGGTGAAAAAATCTATTTACATGTACCTGATGGCAGTGGGAAAAAGGAAATTTCTTTCGTAATATCACAGATCTGTCGTGAAAAAGATATAAACAATCCATATTGGGCCAAGACGCTTTCGGATATGGGCGATGTGATATTTGTTTCGCAGGATGTTTTTGACGAAATGATGCAGTATTACAGCGAGGACAATATCAGCTACAGTGATTTTATCATGCTGGATTACAGGCAGATCAACACGGAAAATGCCTCACTTTATGACGGGTATATGGAGCAGTTTAAGGATCCTGACAAGCTCTACAATGACAACATCCGTGATACGCTGGAGCGCTTTTTTACACAGCAGAAGACGATAAAGCTGATGCTTTGGGCGTTGGAGCTGCCGTGTCTTGTGCTTTTGATTTTATTTATAAGAATGATATCTGTACAGATACTTTCGCTCGAGCAAAATGACATACTTGTTTTAAGAAGCCGCGGTGCGACAAAATTACAGGTATTTATTTTGTACTTACAGCAGTCGGGAATAATAGCGTTTGCGGGCTGTGTACTCGGAATAGTACTCGGATATATAATGTGCCGGGCTGCCGCATCTACAGACGGATTTTTAAGATTTACGGCAAAGGATATAAGCACTTACAAATTTGTATGGCAGATGCTTGTCTATGCGGTGGCAGCGGCAGTTATCATGGTGCTGTTTATCACAGTTCCGGTGTGGAAAAAATCAAAGGATGCCATATCAGAGCGCAGCAGTAGGGGACGAATATCAAAGAAAAAGCCTCTTTGGGAGAAATGCTTTATAGACGTTATACTTTTGGCTCTGTCAGCATATCTGCTTTACAATTACAACAAGCAGAAGAGTACGCTTGCGATATCTGTTCTTGAAAACAGGAGCATAGATCCTGTCATGATACTGGACAATTCGCTTTTTATATTTGCAGCGGCACTTTTGTGCGTAAGACTTACCGGACTTATTATTCTGCTTGTGGACAGGCTCTTTAAAAAGCATTTTTCTCCGGCAATGTATGCATCATTTTTACAGCTAAAACGAACCAGATACAATCAGGGATTTCTGGCAGTATTTCTTATCATGACAGTGGCCGGCGGTATTTTTGACGCAAATATGGCGCGCACCATGAACAGCAATATGGAGCAGCGTATCGTCTACAATGTGGGCTGTGATGCGATATACAACGAGGATTTCAGACTCAGGATACAGTACAATAAAAATGGCTCTGTAAACTGGATGTATGACGAGCCTGATTTCGGTAAATACGAGTCGCTCAAAAATGAGGGCATCTGTGACGGTGTCACGCGTGTGCTTGAGGACGAGAGGGTAGACATTTCCGCAGGCAGTGGTTCGGTTTCGGATGCATATCTTATGGCGATAAACACAAAAGAATTCGGTGAGACTGCGAAATTGCAGAGTGACCAAAATGATGATATTAATGACGCTCACTGGTTCAATTACCTGAATGAGCTGGCAAAAGAGCCGGACGGAGTCATCATTTCCTCAAATCTGGCAAAAGATATGGGACTTAAAGTTGGTGACAGCTTAAATTACTCAAGGTATGTACCGGAGGCTGTCGATGATGATCAGATCTACGCATCCGAGAATGCAAAGGTATGTGCCATAGTAAAAGGTTTTCCGGGCTACGAGCGTTACACCTATGAGACAGATGCAGAAGGAAATGTGACCGAGCAGGAGAAATACCTGATCGTTGCAAATTATGCTACGGTTGTGGAAAAGTTCGGCATGACACCGTACAGTGTGTGGATGAACCTGTCAAAAGGAAAAACGGTGGATGATATATACAAAAATTTAACATCCGCGCAGCAGCTTATAGACGAGAATAAAAACTCAGCCACAGTGCAGATCACAAACGGTATGTTTACATTAAGTTTTATACTTTCACTGATAGTGTGCTCAGTAGGATTTTTGCTGTATTGGGTTATGACACTAAAACAGAGGGAGCTGCAGTTTGGTATATACCGCGCAATGGGAATGAGAATGAGAGAGGTAAAAGCAATGCTTTTAAACGAGCAGATATTTTTATCATTTCTGCCGCTTATTGCGGGAGCAGGCATAGGTATAACTGCAACAGCGATGTTTGTAAGGCTCATATCGATCATATATCTGCCGCAGAAACACAATATCGGAGTAAATGTATATATTTATCCATCTGATATGCTGGAGCTTACAGGAGTACTTTTCGTGGCTGTAGCCGTATGCTATGTGGTTATCAGCAGACTGCTTAAGAGTATGAAGATAGCACAGGCACTAAGGCTTGGAGAAGATAGTTAGCAGATAAAAATGATTTTGTGGTAGTCGGTAGAAAGTTTTTATAGCATGGTAAATGAGGTCGTGACATATGGAAAATGCGATAATTGCTCAAAATATAAAAAGATATTTCAAGGCGGGAGATGGTACAACAGTCCACGCACTTGACGGAGTATCCATGGAGATAAAAAAAGGAACACTTGCCATCTTAAAAGGGCGTTCCGGCTCCGGAAAGACCACACTTCTTAATATCCTTAGTGCGCTTGATATGCCGACAGAGGGAAGTGTGCAGTTTCTGGATAAAAATCTCGAGCAGATGACCGAGAAAGACCGGGAAATGCTAAGGCGGTATGAGATGGGATTTGTATTCCAGTCTATAGCACTAATTCCCACGATGACGGCATATGAGAATGTGGAATTTGCCCTTAGACTTGCAAAAAATAAACGTCAGATACAAAAGAATTTGACTGATATGGATAATGACATTGGAGATGCAAAAACCGATGTGATAAATGAGAATACGCATGACAGAGTATCAGAGCTGCTCGAGCGTGTCGGACTCTCAAAGCGCATGAACCATATGCCGGAACAACTATCGGGAGGTGAGCAGCAGAGAGTTGCGATAGCGCGCGCTGTGGTTCATCGCCCGAAGGTGGTCTTTGCGGATGAGCCGACAGGAGCACTTGATACCGCTTCTGGATTTGAAGTCATGCGATTGTTCCGTGAGTTGATAGACGATGAGGACATCACAATAGTTATGACCACGCATGATCCGAACCTGATGGAGCTGGGAGATGAAGTGTTTGAGCTTAGTGACGGCATAGTAATTTAAATTAAAAGGGAGAAAACCAGATGATAAACTGCGATGGACTGGTAAAAATATATGAGACAGACGATAAAAAGGTGATGGCACTGGAGGGGCTTGACCTGACGGTGGAAACAGGGGAGATGCTTGCGGTAATAGGAAAATCCGGCAGTGGAAAATCCACCCTTTTAAATATGATAGGAGGACTGGAAACACCCACGGCGGGAGTACTCACTATCGACGGAAAAGATATTTCCACATATTCAGAAGCTGAAATGGTGAGATACCGCAGGGACAAGGTGGGCTTTGTGTGGCAGAAAAGTGCCAAAAATCTGTTCCCATACCTGACTGTGCTGCAGAATGTCGAGGCAGTGATGATGTTTGAAAATACCGGAAATATCGATAATTTACAACACGGAGAAATTATAAAAAAACGCAAGGATAATAATAAAAGCTATGCCCTTAAACTGTTAAATGCAGTGGGATTACAGGAGCATAAGGATAAGCTTCCGGCTCAGCTATCGGGAGGAGAGCAGCAGCGCGCAGCGATAGCGGTGGCACTGGCAAATAAGCCGGACATACTGCTTGCGGATGAGCCTACCGGAGCCGTGGATACAAGGACTGCTGATACAATCTATGAGCTGTTTCATAAGCTGAACAAAGAGCTTGGTATAACCATCATCATAGTCACACACGATATGGCACTTGCAGGCCGTGTAGACCGCACAGTGCTTATATCTGACGGAAAGGTAAGCACGGAGAAATTGAAGAAACACCCTGCAATGGAATATACGGTATTGGATAAGGCACACAGGATAAAACTCACTGATGAGATGCTTGAGGCAGCGGGGATAGAGTCTAATA
>OLJB01001515.1_pt1 | contig 11118 bp, 6 predicted proteins | sample 1601391 | NCBI WGS metagenome assembly OLJB01 (sample SAMN01915215, study PRJEB22387) | human gut metagenome | isolation source: stool | host: Homo sapiens | place: USA | reverse complement strand
GCAGCTATCTGCGCACCACCGCAGTCTACACCCGCACCTTCAAGGCGCCCACCCAGCCGCTGGCCGGCGGCCGTCTGTATGTTGAGATCCCCGCCGCAGCCCTGAAGGCTACCGTGCGCATCAACGGCAAGGACGCCGTGACCCATGAGGGCGGCTACTCCTGCTTCCGCGCTGACATCACCGACCTCTGCGTTGCCGGTGACAATGAGATCAGCATTGAGGTCAGCAACGAGGACACCCCCACGATGTACCCCGCCTCCGCTGACTTTACCTTCTACGGCGGCCTGTACCGCGGTGTCAACCTGATCAGCGTCCCCGAGACCCACTTTGATCTGGACTATTACGGCGGCCCCGGCATCATGGTCACCCCCAAGCCGACCGAGGACGGCGGCGCGGACTTCACCGTGCAGGCCTTCGTTACCAATGCCGGCGACGACTTCACCGTCCAGTACATCCTTGAGGATCCCTACGGCTGGGAGATCGCCGGTGCCGTGCGCCCCTCTGACAACACTGCTGTCACCCTGCATGTCCCCGAGGCCGTTCTGTGGAGCATGGACGAGCCGAACCTCTACACCGTCACCGCCCGTCTGAACCGCCGCAACGAGACCTATGACGAGATCATCCTCAACGCCGGTGTGCGCAGCTTTGCGGTCACTCCTGACGGCGGCTTCTCCATCAACGGTGTGGCTACCCCGCTGCGCGGCGTTTCCCGCCATCAGGACCGCCTGTACAAGGGCAATGCCCTGACCGCTGAGGATCATTACGAGGACGCGCAGATCATCAAGGATCTGGGCGCCAACACGATCCGTCTGGCCCACTATCAGCACAGTCAGGACTTCTACGATGCCTGCGACCAGCTGGGCTTCGCTGTCTGGGCTGAGATTCCCTTCATCAGCGTATTCAAGCCCGGTGACGCTGCCCATGAGCATTGCCGTCAGGAGATGAAGGAGCTGGTCATTCAGAACTACAACCACCCCTCCATCATGTTCTGGGGCATCTCCAATGAGATCCTCATCGGCGGCATCAGTCAGGAGCTGGTCGATCGTCACCACGACCTGCAGAAGCTGGTCAAGGAGCTTGACCCGACCCGCCTGACCACCATCGCCCATGTTTCCCACACCCCGACCGAGGGCCCCATGCACCACATCACCGATCTGGAAAGCTACAACCACTACTTTGGCTGGTACGGCGGCAAGATCGAGGACAACGGCCCGTGGCTGGATAAATTCCATGCCGAGCACCCCGACATCTGCCTTGGCGTGTCCGAATACGGCTGTGAGGGCATCGTGAACTGGCACAGCAGCAACCCGCAGCGCAAGGATTACAGCGAGGAATACCAGACCATGTACCATGAGCATATGGCGCAGGTCTTTGAGGATCGCCCCTGGATCTGGGCCACCCATGTCTGGAATATGTTCGACTTCGGCTGCGCAGCCCGTAACGAGGGCGGCGTCGGCGGCCGCAACAACAAGGGTCTGGTCACCATCGACCGCAAGACCCGCAAGGAGAGCTTCTACCTCTATCAGGCGTACTGGTCCAAGGAGCCGATGGTTCACATTGTGGGCCGCCGCTACGCCCAGCGCGCTGGTGAGACCATCGAGGTCAAGGTCTACTCCAATCAGGACGAAGTAACGCTGTTCCTGAACGGCAAGGAGATCGGCAAGCAGCAGGCTCACCGTATCTTCCGCTTTGAGGTTGCCCTGCAGCCCGGCTTCAACACCCTGATGGCCATCACCGAGGATGCCCGCGACTGCATCACACTGGAAAAGGTCGAGAAGGAACCCGCCAGCTACGTCCTGCCCGAATTCACCGAGCATGTTGAAGGTGTTGCCAACTGGTTCCAGCAGGTAGGCAGCCTGGATCTGGATGCCCCGATGGAATTCCCCGAGGGCTACTACAATGTCAACGACAGTCTGGACGAGCTGTCCCACAATGAGGAAGCCTTTGCCATCGTGACAAAAGCCGTTAAGCTGACCACCAACTTCTCCATCGAGCCGGGTGTCGGCATGTGGGATATGCTCAAGAAGATGAGCCCCAAGGTCATGTGCGAGATGATGCCCGATTCCTCCTTGGGCGACAAGTTCCTGAACAGCATCAACGCCCAGCTGATCAAGATCAAGAAGTAAAATCCCGTATAGCATCCCATTGCCGTATGCCGGAATTGCCGGCATACGGCTTTTTTGTTAGTAGGAATACAAAAAGCAATGCGCACACAATTCTCAGAGAGAGTCGTGTGCGCATTGCTTATGCAACGGTTATTCGCCGACCGCTTTGTTGGTCAGCATCGTCCAGACCAATTTCGGCATTGAGGCGCTGCCCATGCGGGCGGGCTGCTCACCCAGACGCAGGACCTTGTGCTGTGTTGCATCAATAGGCAGCCAGACGGGTACATCGGTGCCGTTGGGGTCACCGTGCTTTGCAAAGTTTGTGAGGTAGCTCACCATCTGAGCGCTCAGCACCTTGTCCTGAGCTGTGAAGGGTCGCCAGCAGTGGTCGAGCGTGCCGAACCAGTACCAAAGATCGCTGCTGTGCCATGCACCGCAGGCGTCACCGGGCAGCTGACGGTCAAAGAACCATTCGTAGCTGGCCGGGCCGTTCTGGGCTGCCTGCGTGCGACACCAGTCCCCTGCCATTTTATAGAGGATAGGCGGCATCATGTCCTGACTGGTCACGCCGATCAGGTACGGGATATGCCGCTGCTCCCCTGCAGCGACCACCTCGGTGGCGGGCTTGCAGATGAATACGCCGTCCTGCACCGGACCATTGGCCGACATGCTGTTCTTGCACTCTTTTTTGGCAGCCTGCCATGCTGTAAACAGCTCGGCAACGGACAGCTTACGGAATGCATCCAGATCGGCACAGTCGGCCTTTTCCATGACCGCGTTCCAGAAACCATACTGCTCTGCCGCGGGCTTGGCAGTCAGCATCTTCGAGACACCGCCGCCGCTGCTCATAACTGCCTTGGCGAACAGACCTTCCGTCAGCGGACTCAGGCAGAGCTGCTGCACGCTCATTGCACCGGCGCTCTGCCCCATGATGGTGATGTTGTCGGTATCGCCGCCGAAGGCCGCAATGTTGGCACGCACCCACTGCAGGGCCGTCAGCTGGTCAAAAAGCGCATAGTTGCCGGTGTGGCCGGCCTCCTGCTGCAGCGCATCCAGACAGACAAAGCCCAGAGGGCCAAGGCGGTAGTTGATGGTCACGGCTACGCAGCCCTTGGTGGGCCACTCGGGCCCGTCAAAGTGCTTTTCGTGGCCGCAGCCGCCGCTGAAGCCGCCGCCATGAATGTAGAAGATGACCGGCAGCTTGCTTTCCGGCCCGGCATCGGCGGGGGTCCAGATATTCAAAAAAAGGCAGTCCTCGCTGTAGGTATAGGTCTCGCCGAGTCGGAACTCCTTATAATAAAAGGCTTTTTCCGGCATCTCGGCCTCGTTGTAAAAGGAGCGCGGCTGGTAGCAGCAGGCACCGTAGGCTGTAGCATCATAGACGCCGTCCCAGTGGGTCACAGCCTCGGGGTAAGTCCAGCGCTCGGCCGTGGCGTAGCGGATCCCCTTGTAGGCAGCCACGCCGGACCACTGGCAGTCGGTGCCGCAAATCGTGCCGCAGGGGGTCTCGCGCAGATATTTTTGCTCGCTCATAAGATCAGTTCTCCTTTTTGTTGTAGGCGCTGGGCATCCAGGGGTGGGTCTTTTCCACCTCGTTGTTGTAGTCTTCCAGCTTGCGCATCTGCTCCACCACATGGGGCATATCCATGGCGGCTACAGCCTTTTCAAGGATGGACTGTCCCTCATCGGCAAGGCGCTGGCGGGCGGCCGCATCAGGGATGGCGGTGGTCGGCATATGGTCGCTCTGCTTGGCAAAGCAATAACCGATGGCTGCACTCTGATACGCAAGCCCGAACAGGTCATTAAACGGCGCACAGCTCTGCTGCATCGGCTCCGCATACGCCGTGGTCAGCGGAATATCCTCCAAACGGCCCATGATCTGGTATGCCCCGACTGTGATGGCGTGGAAACAGTCCATCGAGGTGAACAGATCCTTGGCCAGTTTGCCTAGCTGCTGGCTCAGGTCCATATACAGGATGGGGACGCCAGTCTCATCAAAGAAATCCCGCACCATGGGGCTGCAGGTCATGTGGGCAGGGCCATGGAAGCTGATGTAAATCTGCCGCTTGAAGCCCTGACGCAGCAGACTGTGGGCGATGGCGGACAGGTAGTCTATCCCCTGCCGCACGCTGACCTGCACAGTGCCGCGGCCCGAGGCGGTCGCCCCGGCATAGAAATACGGGAGTCCGGTCAGCACAAGGCCGTCACAGGCCTCGGCCATCCGCAGGGCGTATGCCTCGCTGATGACGGTCTCGCTGTCCAGTGGAAAGCCGCCGTGCATCTCGACCGTGCCGACCGGCACAATGATGATGTCGTTATGCTGCAGATATTCCTCGACCTCGCTGTTGAGCATCTTCGGCAAAATACGAGTTCTCATAGTCGTTACCTCCAATCAAGAAAGGGGCTGCGCAGGATTGCCGCACAGCCCCGGGATCAGGCGTTATTCAGCGGCAGGGGTTTCCTTGCCGGATTTGAAAGCGGCCATCTTAGCGCGCACATCAGGGGTGATGTTCCAGACAAAGCGGAAGGCGATCCAGCTGCCCAGAATGAAGATAGCGGGAATCAGCACGACCAGCGCCTTGATGCCGGTCAGGGCACCCGCGGTCTGGGTGGCAGCGCCGGCCTGATAGCCGATCCAGCCCAGCGCCAGCACGGCGGCGGAGTTGCCCACAGTCTGGCCGATGCGGCGGGTCAGGTTGAAGGTGCCGTAGATGGAACCCTCGGTGCGCTTGCCGGTGATCATCTCGTTGTAGTCGATGGCCTCACCTACCAGACCCCACTGCATGTAGATGGACACGCTGGCAAGACCCATTGCGATGGAGCTGATAAGCATGTAGGCGATTGCCGGGACGGAAGCAACCATCAGTGCGCCGAACAGCACAAAGTAGATGGCGGAGGCTGTCAGCAGGCAGATGCGGATCATACGCTCCAGACCGACCTTGTCGGCGATCTTGGGGGTGATGATCAGTGCCAGAATACCAAGAGGCATGCTCACGGCGCTGGCCATGCTCATCATGCCGATGTTGCCAAGCACATCGCCGTACATGTAGGTGCCCAGCGTGCTGCTGACATACTGCATCGTGCAGATGCAGATGCCGTGGATGCACAGCGCCAGAAACGGCCGGTTTACGCGGAAAACATTCAGAATGTCGGTCAGCTTAACGCTGTCATTGCTCTCGCTGGGGGCAACACTGACATGGCGCTCTTCAGTCCAGGCATAGTGCAGCATGCAGAACACAAAGCCGACAATGGCGCAGAGGGTCGCACCGATGCCGAAGGCCTTGCTGGTATCGCCGAACTTGGCAAGAAGCTGGGGCATGATGATCATCGGGATGATGTTGCCGATCATGCTGCCGAAGCCGCGGGCGCTGGACAGGGCGGCGCGCTCGCCATCGGTATCTGCCATGGCGGACAGCATCGAGCCCATCGGGATGTTGAACATCGTGTAGAAGCCTTCATACAGGATCTTGCAGAAGAACAGCACGACCAGCATCGTGACGCCCTTGAAGTAGGTGGGAACCGTGAAGAAGATGATAAAGGTGATTGCCACGCAGGGGGCGGAGCGGAGCAGCCAGGGGCGGAATTTGCCGTCCTGACCGTGGTGCTTTGCAAACACCTTGTCCATCAGGGCGCCCATCAGCGGGTCGTTGACGGTGTCCCATACATTCCAGACCAGCAGCATCGTAGCCAGCACAACGGTGTTGACCTGCAGAACATTCGTGTAGTAGCGGGTGACGATGGAGCCCATCAGGGCGAAGGTCATGCAGCCGCCCAAGTCACCGCAGGCGTAGCCGATCTTGTGCTTCATGGACAGACCGCTCGGGGTCTTTGTCTTTGCCATAATATCCTCCTTTTTGGATGCGGGTTACAATTCCTGTGCAGGATGCCGCAACACATACCTGCTTTTGTTGTCCTTATTATACAGTGCAAAAAAAGAAATACAAATTGCAAAAATGACAATCAATATTGCAAATCCAGCAATTTTACTGTATACTATATCTGAATTACACAAAGAGAGAGGATAATTTTTGTGAAGCTGCACGAAATCGCACGGCAGGCCCGGGCGCTGGGCATCGCCATGGGAGAGAACTCCAGCAATCGGGAGCGGCAGGAAAAGCTGCTGGAGATGCTGCATTTCAACTCGGGGAACTTCTATCAGGAAATTGAGATGGACGATCCGCTGGTGCAGACGCAGGAGGATATAAGTACCACGGAGGATGTGGTGGGGCTGCACAGCCATGTCTACTATGAGATCATATTTATCCGCAGCGGCAACCTGCAATATCTGATCGGCACCCGCCGCTACCGGATACAGCGCGGGGATATATTGCTTATCGCGCCTGGGGTCAGCCATCGGCCGTTGTTTCTTGAACGCCTGCAGGAAAAGTACGCCCGTATCGTTGTCTGGGTCAGCCCCGCCTGTGCGGAGCTGCTGCGCGCACAATGGCCGGATCTGGACGAATTGAACCGCCTGCCCTGTATGCTGCGCACCGGTGATCTGCCCACCGACAGCATCGCCGCCTATGAGGCTGCGTTCCGCCGCGGTGTGCGGGAGTATACGGCCGCAGAGCCGGGCTGGGAGGCTGCGGTATTTGCCAATACCCTGCAGCTGTTTGTATCGCTGCGGCGGGATTTCGGCAGCGGGCGTGTTGCCCAGCCCGCTGCTGAAAAGCGGGAACTGCTGGACGAGATCATGTCTTATGTCGAGGATCATCTTGCCGGGCATATCACGCTGGATGACACGGCCCGCCAGTTTCATGTCAGCGCCAGCACGGTCAGCCAGCTGTTCCGCAAGCGTATGGGGGTCAGCTACTACCGTTTTGTGACCCGGCGGCGGCTTATTGCTGCTAAGACGCTCATCAAGGAAGGCACCGCATTGGATACTGTGGCTGAATCCGTGGGCTTTTCGGACTATTCCGGCTTTTACCGGGCCTTCAAGCAGGAATACGGCATCTCCCCCACCCGCTTCAAAACGCTGTGACCGTCATAGGGAAACAATCTCAAGCAAAAACAACTAAGAGGCATCGCCGGAAAAGCGATGCCTCTTAGCAGATTTGGTGTTATTTGCCCAGATGCCAGATGTCGCGGTCGTACTCCGCAATGGTGCGGTCGCTGGAGAAGAAGCCAGCTTTCGCAATGTTGATAAGGCACTTGCGCCGCCAGCCCATCGGGTCGCAGGCGTAGTCACTGAGCGCCTGTCCCTTACGCACCACATAGGCGTTGAAGTCCGGCAGGGTCTGGAACCAATCCTTGTGGATCAGCTCATTCTGCAGGCGCTTGAGGTTTTCCTCATGCCCGGCGGCCAGCATCTGCGGGCTGGTCAGGAAATCCACGGCGCGGCGGATGTTGGGGTCGCCCTCATACCACTGGGCAGCAATATAGTCCCCGGCGTCGTAGCGGTGGATGACCTGATCGGAGGTCTGACCGAAGATGTAGATATTGTCGTTGCCGACCTGCTGGCTGATCTCGACATTCGCGCCGTCCATCGTGCCAAGGGTCAGTGCGCCGTTGAGCATGAACTTCATGTTGCCGGTGCCCGATGCCTCCTTGGAGGCAAGGCTGATCTGCTCGGACAGATCACATGCAGGAATCAGCTTTTCAGCTGCCGTCACATTGTAATTTTCGACAAACACCACCTGCAGCCAGGGGGAAACCTCGGGGTCCTGCGCAATGACCTTGGACAAGGTCAGCAGCGCATGGATGATGTCCTTGGCGATGATGTAGGCCGGTGCCGCCTTGGCACCAAAGATGCTGACCAGCGGCACAGCGGGCAGGTGCCCTGCCTTGATCTCATAATACTGGTGGATGAGGTAGAGCAGGTTCAGCTGCTGGCGCTTGTATTCATGCAGGCGCTTGGACTGAATATCAAAGACAGCCTTCGTGTTTACCGTGACATTCTGGGTGCGCAGCAGCCAGTCTGCCAGCTCCTGCTTGTTGGCGGTCTTTACGGCGGCCAGCTCGTTCAGCACGACCTCATTGCCTGCAAACGCCAGCAGCTTTTCCAACTCGGCGGCATCCTTGCGGAAGCCGGAGCCGATGTGCTTTTCCAGTACCTGTGTCAGGCGCGGGTCGCATTCCAGCAGCCAACGGCGGAAGGTGATGCCGTTGGTCTTGTTGTTGAACTTCTCGGGGTACAGCTCATAGAAGCCGTGCAGCTCGGAGTTCTTCAAAATTTCGGTGTGCAGGGCTGCCACGCCGTTGGTGGAGTGGGTAAAGTGGATGTCCATGTGCGCCATGTGTACCCGATCATCCTTGTCGATAATGGCAAGGCTCTCGTCCTCGGTGCGGGTGCGGGCCAGCGCGTCCAGCTTTTCAATGATCGGCATCAGCTGCGGCACAACAGCATCCAAATAGGCGCGCGGCCACTTCTCCAGCGCCTCAGCCAGAATCGTGTGGTTGGTGTAGGCACAGGTCTTGGTGACGATCTCAACGGCTTCCTCAAACTCGATGCCCTTCTCACCCAGCAGACGGATCAGTTCAGGAATGACCATGCTCGGGTGGGTATCGTTGATCTGAATGGCTGCGTAATCTGCCAGATCATGGTAATCGCAGCCGCGCGCAGCACACTCTGCAAGGATCAGCTGCGCACCGGCGGAAACCATCAGGTACTGCTGGTACACGCGCAGACGGCGGCCTGCCTCATCGGAATCGTCCGGGTAGAGGAACAGCGTGAGGTTCTTGTCAATATCGGTCTTGTCAAAGGCAATGCCGTCATGCACGATGCTCTCATCAATGCTGTCCAGATCGAACAGGTTCAGCGTGTTGGTGCGTGCACCGTAGCCGGTGACAGCCAGCTTATACAGGCGGGCGGTGTATTCCTTGCCAGCCAACTGTACGGGATAGGTAATGTCGGTTTTCTCTGCCCAGCTGTGGGCGGTAAGCCACGGATCGGGCTTCTCGTTCTGCAGACCGTTTTCAAAGGACTGACGGAACAGGCCGAAATGATAGCGCAGACCTACGCCGTCACCCGGCAGGCCGAGCGTTGCCAGCGAATCGAGGAAGCAGGCCGCCAGACGGCCCAGACCGCCGTTGCCCAAAGACGGCTCCGGCTCGACCTCCTCAATCTCAGAAAGACTCTTGCCAGCAGCGGCGAGGGCGGCGCGGGCATCATCGTAGAGGCCCAGATTGATAAGGTTATTGGACAACAGCTTGCCGATCAGAAACTCAGCGCTGATATAATACAGTTTACGCCCTGTGACAGGCTGCACTTTATCGGCACTCTTATGCCGGACGATCTCCAGCAGGGCCAGATACAGCTCCTGATTCGTGCAGTCAGCCAGCGGTTTGCCGGTGTAGCTTTGCAGCATTTCGGTAAAGTTCATAAACAAGTCCTCCTTTACTGTGACGACCAGAGTTTCTCTCTGTACCTAAGGTATACCACACAAAACAAGAAAAAACTTGCGCATTCGCTGCAAAATATGGTACTATCCTAACATCAGGAGGAAAAAACCATGGACAATCGATCTTCTCTGCAGGAAACCAAGCACCATGGCGAAGTGCGCTTTCCGTTCAATATCTACCCCTGCACCATACCGGGGGACTTTCGGCAGGTGGCTGTTCACTGGCAGGACAGCATGGAGCTGGTCTATATAAAACGCGGCAGCGGCCTTGTGCAGACCGGTGCGCAGGTCTGTACGGCACAGAGCGGGGACATCTTTGTGCTGACGCCGGGTACCCTTCACGCGATACGCCAGACCGAAAGCTGCACGATGGAATACGAAAACATCATCTTTGATGTCGAACTTCTCGGCGGTGCGGAGGATCTTTGCGCTGAAAAATATCTGCTGCCACTGCAAAGCGGGCGGCTGGCACTGCCGGAGCATATTACCCCGGGCGAGGTCTGGTACCCGCAGGCTGCCGACTGCCTCAAAGAGGCCGAGGAGGCCAACCGCTGCAAGCAGTTTGGTTATGAGCTTTGCATCAAAGGGGCGCTGCTGCGTTTTTTGGCGCTGCTGATTGCCCAAAGCAAGGCGCTGCCCCCCGCTGAAAAAACAAACACCCAGCGGCTGCGGGCGGTACTGCAATGGATCTCGGCCCATTACAGCGAGCCTGTCTGTGTGGCGGACGCCGCTGCGCTGTGTCAGTGCAGCCCCAACCACTTTATGCGCTGGTTCCGCCAGATGACCGGACAAACCTTTATCATCTTTTTGCGGGAATATCGTCTCAACGCAGCCGCCGAGGCACTTCGCACAACAGAGGACACCATTTTGAGCATTTCCGAGCAGTGCGGGTTTGAAAACCTTTCCTATTTTAATAGAGAGTTTAAAGCGCATTTCGGGATGACGCCACGGGAATACCGGAAATAATAGGAATTCTTTCTATGAACGCAGGGAACGCACACTGTGCGGCCCTGCGTTCTCTGCAACGAGATACTGTGATTGCATCGAAACAATGGATAGAGATCTTTCTATCTGCGTGGCGGGCAGCTTTTCGCCCGCGCGAGTGAACCGTTTCCGCGATTATAACACAATTCTTTGGCTATATTTACCAAATTGCACTGCCGTTCTTCGTGTAATTCAACAAAGTTAGTTATTTTTGCTATTTTTCTATTGATTTTTCATTGAAATTGGGATATTATTATGTCAATCCGATACGGAACCGTTTCCGGAGCGGACACACAAATTTGTTTCAAAATGTTTTTCTTTAGAAGGAGGAAAAAACATGAAAACAAAAAAGACTTTATCCCTGACCTTGGCAGCCGCTATGACTGCCGGTCTGCTGGTTGGCTGCGGCGGTGGCGCCGCCAGCTCCAGCAGCACTGCCGCTGCTTCCAGTGAAGCCACTGCTTCCAGTGAAGCCGCAAGCAGCGCCGCCGCTACCTCTACCGCTGCAGGCAAGGTTTACTACCTGAACTTCAAGCCCGAGCAGGATGAGGCCTGGCAGAATCTGGCCAAGAAGTACACCGAGGAGACCGGTGTTCCCGTCACCGTCGTGACCGCCGCCTCCGGCCAGTATGAGACCACCCTGATGAGCGAGATGGCCAAGAGCGATGCGCCCACCCTGTTCCAGGTCA
>OLJB01001514.1_pt1 | contig 11124 bp, 5 predicted proteins | sample 1601391 | NCBI WGS metagenome assembly OLJB01 (sample SAMN01915215, study PRJEB22387) | human gut metagenome | isolation source: stool | host: Homo sapiens | place: USA | reverse complement strand
GCCGAGCGCGCCGAGGCCGAGGCCATCAGCGCCATCCTCTACCCCAACGACGCCGGCGAGCACGGCCGTCTGCTGCGCCTGAAGCAGGAGTACCTGTTTGTTTCGGCCGGCATCTACAGCCTGCTCGATACCTTTGAGAAGGAGCACGGCGAAAACTGGGAGCTGCTGCCGCAGTTTGTGGCCATCCACACCAACGACACGCACCCCGCCATGTGCGGCCCCGAGCTCATGCGCATCCTCATCGACGAGAAGAAGCTCGAGTGGGACGACGCCTGGAACATCGTGACGCAGGTCGTGAGCTACACCAACCACACCATCCTGCCCGAGGCTCTGGAGAAGTGGCCCATCGGCACGTTCTCCAAGCTCCTCCCCCGCGTGTACCAGATCATCGACGAGATCAGCCGTCGTTGGCACGAGTCGTTCGACACCACGAAGGAGGGCTGGCAGGAGCGTCTGCGCCAGACCGCCATTCTGTGGGACGGCGAGATTCGCATGGCCAACCTGTCCGTGATCTGCAGCCATAGCGTCAACGGCGTGGCCAAGATCCACTCCGACATCATCAAGAACATCGTGCTCAAGAACTTCTATGCCCTGACGCCCGAGAAGTTCAACAACAAGACCAACGGAATCTCGCACCGTCGCTTCTTTGCCGAGGCCAACCCCACCTACGCCAAGCTCGTGACCGAGGCCATTGGCGACGGCTGGCTCAAGGACGCCTTTGAGCTGGAGAAACTCAAGGAGTTCCAGAACGACGCTGAGTTCCTCCAGGCCGTGGGTGCCTCCAAGCGCGCCAACAAGGAGCGCCTGGCCGCCTACGTTAAGGCCGAGACCGGTCTGGTCATCGACCCCAACACCGTCTTCGATGTTCAGGTGAAGCGCTTCCACGCCTACAAGCGCCAGCTCATGAACATCATGAAGGTGATGGACATCTACAACCGCCGCATCGCCGATCCCAACTTCCACGTGACGCCGACGACCTTCATCTTTAGCGGCAAGGCTGCCTCGAGCTACACCTTCGCCAAGGAGACCATCCGCCTCATTAACTCCGTTGCCGACGTCATCAACAATGACCCGCGCGTCAACGAGGTCATGAAGGTCTGCTTTATCCCCAACTTCCGCGTGAGCAACGCCCAGCTCATCTACCCCGCCGCCGAGATCTCGGAGCAGATCTCCACGGCCGGCAAGGAGGCCTCGGGCACGTCCAACATGAAGCTCATGATGAACGGCGCCATTACGCTGGGCACCCTCGACGGCGCGAACATCGAGATCGCCGACCTTGCCGGCCGCGAGAACGAGGCCATCTTTGGCCTGACCGCTCCCGAGGTCGAGCAGCTCTGGGCATCCAACAGCTACTTTGCGTGGGATACCCTCAACGGCGACCGCGAACGTCTGGGCCGCGTGATGGACGAGCTCAAGGACAACACCTTTGCGGGTCTTTCGGGCAACTTTGAGAGCATCTACAACGAGCTCATGAACAACAACGACCCCGACCTGGTCATGGCAGACTTCCGCAGCTACGTCGACGCCTGGGAGAAGCTCACCGGCAGCTACGGCGACCAGGAGACCTGGAACCGCAAGGCCCTGCTCAATACCGCCTCGAGTGGCTGGTTCTCGTCCGACCGCACCATTCGCGAGTATCGCGACGAGATCTGGCACGCATAAAGCGCGCGAGCTCCCTTTGCCGCACGGCATTACTCGACGGGCGTGACAGTGCGCCGCGCCCGTCGCTAATGGGTTAGGAACATCGATGACAGAAGGAGAAATCGATGAGTAAGAAAGAATGCATCGCGATGCTCCTCGCAGGAGGACAGGGCAGCCGATTGGGGGCACTCACCCAAAAGATCGCCAAGCCGGCGGTTAGCTTTGGTGGCAAGTTCCGCATTATCGACTTTTCGCTCTCCAACTGCTCCAACTCGGGCATCGACACGGTGGGCGTTCTGACGCAGTACCGTCCCTACCTGCTGCATGCCTATGTGGGCTCCGGCGAGGCCTGGGATCTGGACAGCCGCGACGGCGGCGTGTCGATCCTGCCGCCGTACGAGACGCAGACCGGTGGCGCCTGGTATGCGGGCACGGCCGACGCCATTACGCAGAACCTCGACTACATCAAGGCCAACGACCCCAAGTACGTCCTGATTCTTTCGGGCGATCACCTGTATCGCATGGACTACCGCAAGATGCTCAAGACGCACATTGAGAACAACGCCGACCTCACGGTGAGCGTTATGCCCGTGCCGTGGGAGGAGGCCAGCCGCTTTGGCATCCTGACCACCGACCCCGAAGACGGCCGCATCACCAAGTTCACCGAGAAGCCCGAGAAGCCCGATTCGAACCTCGCGTCCATGGGCATCTACATCTTCTCGGCCGACGTGCTGATCGAGGCGCTCGAGGAGGACGCTCTGGACCAGCGCTCGAGCCACGACTTTGGCAAGGACATCATCCCCAAGCTGCTCGGTGAGAACAAGCGCCTGTACAGCTACGAGTTCCACGGCTTCTGGAAGGACGTCGGCACCATCGCCAGCTTCCATGAGACCTCGATGGACCTGCTGGGTAACAACCCCGAGTTCGATCTGTTCGACAAGAACTTCCCCATCATGTCCAACATCACCACGCGTCCGCCGCACTACATTGGCCCGGACGGCCGCCTGGACGACTGCCTGGTCTCCAACGGCTGCAAGATCTACGGCACCGCTCGCCACTCGATCCTTTCGACCGATGTCATCATCGAGGAGCGCGCCGTGGTCGAGGACTCTGTGCTGCTGCCGGGTGCGCACGTTAAGAGCGGCGCACACATCTGCCGCGCTATTTTGGGCGAGAACTCCACGGTCGAAGAGGGCGTGAAGCTCGGCTCTGTCGATACCACCAAGGATACGGCCGTCGTTGGAAATGACGTCGTTATCGGGAAGGGGGAATGATCCGATGATCAATCGTAAGGCCATCGGTTATATCACCGCTAACTACTCTTCGTCCTACGGCAGTGTCCTGCTCAAGGACCGCCCCATCGCGTCCGTTCCGTTTTTGGGCCGCTACCGCCTGATCGACTTTCCGTTGTCCAACATGATGAATGCCGGCATCAAGACCGTTGGAGTCGTCATGCCGGGTAACTACCGCTCGCTGATCGACCACGTGGGCTCGGGCAAGGACTGGGGCCTGGACCGCAAGAAGGGCGGCCTGTTCATGGTCCCCGGCAACGCGTATGGCACCACCAAGGGCGGCATGCGCTTCCTGCTGCGCGACATCATTTCCAATAAGACGCTGTTCCAGCGCTCGGACAAGCCCTATGTTGTGATGATGGGTACCAACATCATCTTTAACATGGACCTCAACACCATCATCGAGGCGCACGAGAACTCCGGTGCCCAGATGACCGTGGTGTACTGCAAGGCCACGCGCAACGTCGATGACGAGACCAAGCTCGAGATTAACGAGAACGGTCGCCTGACGGGCGTGAGCGCCGGCGTCGTGTACGGCGACAACGCCTCCATGGACTGCTGCATCGTCAACCGCGAGACGCTGCTCGAGATCATCGACCACTACCAGGCCGCCGACTATCTGGACCTGCTCGAGGCACTCCAGGGCGACTTTGGCAACATCGACGTGTGCAGCTACGAGTACAAGGGCGAGGTCGTGGGCGTATTTAGCGAGAAATCGCTGTATCGCCGCAGCATGGACCTGCTCGACCAGACCGTGGCCGACCAGCTCTTCGATCCCGAGCGCCCGATCCTGACCAAGGCTCACGACGTGCCGCCTTCGCGCTATGCGACCGGCAGCCACGCCTGCAACTCGATCATTTCGGCCGGCTGCATCATCAAGGGCACCGTGCGCAACTCGATCTTGTCGCGCGGCGTCGTGGTTGAGGAAGGCGCCTCGGTGACCAACTCGATCATTAACCAGAGCTGCATCATCAAGAGCGGCGCACGCGTCGAGAACGCCATCCTGGACAAGAACAACGTGGTTCCCACCAACACCGAGCTTCGCGGCACGCCCGAGAACATCCTGGTGCTGGGCAAGGCTCCGTTAACTTCCGACACCACCATCGTACGTTAACGTTGGCACCGCAACATCGCTCGTAACATGTAGAATAGCCGCCCGGTTCGCGCCTGGCGGCTATTCTCGAATAACAACATGGGAGACAATATGGCTGATTCCAGCAAAAAGATGCAGATCGTGTTTGCCTCGGCCGAGTGCGCACCGTTTGTTAAGACCGGTGGCCTGGGTGACGTGGCGGGCTCGCTGCCTGCGGCGCTTGTACGCGCCGGCGCCGAAGTTATCGTTATGGTACCCAAGTACGCCACCATCAAGGACGAGTACAAGGCGCAGATGGAGCACTTCTCCGACTTTTACGTAAGCCTGGGCTGGCGCAATGAGTACTGCGGACTCGAGAAGCTCGAGCACGACGGCGTCACCTATATGTTCATCGACAACGAGCGCTACTTTGCGCGCGACTATCCGTACGGCTTCTTTGACGACGGCGAGCGCTTTGCGTTCTTCTCCAAGGCCATCACCGAGAGCCTGCAGCACCTGCCGGCCGGCTTTGAGTGCGACATCCTGCACTGCAACGACTGGCAAACGGCGCTGGCGCCCGTGTTCTTGCGCGAGTTTTACCAGGGCCTGCCGCTGTATGACCGCGTCAAGACCGTGTTCTCGATCCACAACGTGGCGTTCCAGGGCCAGTTTAGCGACACCGTGATGGAGGATATCCTGGGCGTGGCGCACATTCCGGCGGCCGCCTCGCAGCTGCGTTGCGACGCCTGCAGCATCAACTACATGCTGGGCGCCCTGCGCTATGCCGACGCCATCACCACGGTGAGCCCCACCTATGCCAACGAGATCCAGACGCCCGAGTTTGGCGAGGGCCTGGACGGCGTACTGCGCGAGCGTTCCTACGCGCTGCAGGGCATTTTGAACGGCATTGACGTTGCGGGCTTTGACCCGGCAACAGACAAGCGAATTGCCGCCAACTACACCGTGGAGGACCGTTCCGGCAAGGCCGTGTGCAAGGCCAAGCTGCAGGAGGAACTGGGCCTCGAGGTTCGCGACGACCGTCCGCTCATGGTGATGGTCACGCGCCTGACGCGCCAGAAGGGCATGGATCTGGTCATGTACGCGCTCGACCGCATCCTGTCCGGCGGCGTGCAGGTGGCCGTGCTGGGCACCGGCGACCGCGACTACGAGGACGGCCTGCGCTACTTCCAGGACAAGTACCCCGGCACCATGGCCGCACGCATCGAGTTCGATCCGGCGCTGTCGCAGCGCATGTATGCCGCCGCCGACATGTTCCTGATGCCTTCGAAGTTTGAGCCCTGCGGCCTGTCGCAGATCATCGCCATGCGCTACGGCACGCTGCCGATTGTTCGCGAGACCGGTGGCCTGAAGGACACCGTGCAGCCGTACAACGAGTTTACCGGCGAGGGCACGGGCTTCTCGTTTAGCAACTTTAACGGCGACGAGATGGGCGATGCGGTATTCCGCGCGGCGCGTCTGTTCTGGGATAACCGCGACGCCTGGAACCAGCTGGTCACGCAGGCCATGAGCCAGGACTTTAGCTGGACGCGCTCGGCCGATAAGTATCTGGACCTGTACTTCTTTATGCATCCGGAGATTGAGAGGCCGGCGGCTGTTGTCGACGAGCCTGAGGTTGTTGCTGAACCGGTGGCCGCCGAGGAGCCCAAGGCCGAGGAGAAGCCTGTTGAGGCTGAGCCCGCAAAGGCCGAGCCTAAGGTGAAGGCTGAGGTTGCACTTGAGGCAGAGGACGAGGTCAAGACCGCTGCAAAGCCCGCAGCTAAGAAGACCACGACCCGCAAGACGACCGCTAAGAAGACTACGACGACCAAGGCTGCCGCGACCAAAACAACGGCTGCCAAGGCAACGACCACGCGCAAGCGTACGACCGCCGCTGCCAAGAAGGCCGCCGAGGCCGAGGTCGCTCCCGAGGTAAAGGCCGAGACCGCCACCGCCGAGGCTAAGCCTGCGGCAAAGGCTCCGGCCAAGACCGCTGCCAAGAAGACGGCCGCGACTACCAAGAAGGCAACGGCAGCCAAGAAGACCACGGCAACGAAGTTGACGACCACGAAGGCTACTACGACGAAGGCCGCTGCGAAGACGACCCCGAAGGCAGTCGCAAAGCCGGCCGGCAAAGTCGAGGAGACGCCCTCCGAGTCCAAGGCCGAGGCAGCAGTCGAGGCAAAGCCGGCTGCCAAGACTACCACGCGCAAGCGCACTACCACGACGGCCAAAAAGGCCACGACCAAGGCTGCTGCTCCTAAGGCGGAAGCTAAGGCCGAGGCCAAACCCGCAGTAAAGGCCAAGCCCGAGCCCACAATGGAGACCCCGGTCTCCCCCGCCGCCGCAACCGAGAAAAAGGCGCCATCGAAGAAGACTTCCGTCCGCAAGGCAACGGCCACCCGCAAGCGCCACTAATCCGGACGATTCAAACTTAATCCTCAACGCAAAAGAGGGCGCCCCACCCAGCCCCCCTCTTCTTGGTTGAACTTCTCTAGTAAAAAGAAGCCCGGTTTACTACGACAAAATGGCTCCGGCTGACCACGGCGGGTAATCTACGAAATTGGCAACGCCTCTACCTGCGGTTTTAATATCATGAAAATGACCAAGGTTGAGATCATCCAATTCATCGTAGTAAACCGAAGTACTTTTGGTTGGCTACAAATAGTATCGGTATAGATGTTTTTAAATATCGCGATAATTTGGGTGGTAAAACGATTTTCTAGGACAACCGTTCGCCGATGGTAAACGGATGTTGTTTATACAGCCTGTGTACAACAGATATACTTACTTCCTGTGCGTAAAGCCCATGGCCCGCAGGCCGTGATTCTATTGAACTGGACCGTACTATGAGATTGATACACAACAGCCGTCTACCGCAGTTTCGCACTCCGTTTGGCGCTGTGACCACTGGAACTTCCGTTGCACTCTCGGTGATTTTGGAGGATGCCGATCCCAACCAGGCAACGCTTACGCTGCGCACCTGGGTAGATGAGATCGGTGAGTCTCTGTATCCCATGACGCACGAGGGCGACGGCATATTTACCGTAGAGCTTGAGTGCACCGAGCCCTGTCTTATCTGGTACAGCTTTATCTGCAATATCGAGGGCCAGCCCGAGGTTCGCCTGGGCGCGCCGCAAGGCCGCACCGGTGGCGAGGGCGTAACTTACGACTACGCCGAGGTTCCGTCCTTCCAGATTACCGTCTATAAGCACCGCGAAGTGCGTCCCGAGTGGTACGAGCGCGGCATGGTCTACCAGATCTTCCCCGATCGCTACGCCCGTGACGAAAACTGGCGCGAGCGCACGCTGGCCGAGGTCGAAAAACCGCGCAACGGAATCCAGCGCCGTATGGTCGAGGACTGGAACGAGCCGCCCGTGTACGAGCGCGCCGAGGACGGCTCCATCAAGACCTGGGACTTCTACGGCGGCTCGCTCAAAGGCATCCAGGAAGACCTGCCCCGCATCGCCGAGTTGGGATTTACAGCCATCTACCTCAACCCCATTTTTGAAGCCGCGAGCAACCACCGCTACGACACCGCCGATTACACCAAGATCGACCCAATCCTGGGCACCGAGCAGGACTTTACCGAGCTGTGCCAGGCAGCCGAGAAGCTGGGCATTTCCATCATTCTGGACGGTGTGTTCAACCACACGGGCGACGATTCGATCTACTTCAACCGCTACGGCAACTACCCCGGCGTGGGCGCGTGGCAGAGCGAGGATTCGCCGTGGCGCGATGCGTTTTATTTCCACGAGGACGGCTCATACGACTGCTGGTGGGGCGTGGGCAATATGCCCGCTATCAATGAGAGCTCCGAACTGGTACGCGAGCGGCTCCTGGGCAAGGACGGCGTCATTCGTAAATGGCTGCGCGCCGGCGCTCACGGCTGGCGCCTGGATGTGGCCGACGAGCTTTCCGATGACTTCCTGGCCGAAATCAAAAGGGCTGTGCTCGCCGAGAAGCCCGACGCTCTGCTGCTCGGCGAGGTCTGGGAAGATGCCTCCAACAAGATCAGCTATGGCCACTTGCGTCGTTACCTGCAGGGCTCCGAGCTCGACTCGGCCATGGATTACCCCTTCCGCGACATGGTCATCGGCTTTTTGATGGGCTACAAAAACGCCTACCAAGCAGCTGAGGATATCGAGACCCTACGCGAGAACTACCCGCGTGAGGCCCTGTCTTGCGCGCTTAATCTACTTTCGAGCCACGACCGTCCGCGCATTATCTCGGTGCTCGGCGGCGGCCCCGATGAGTCACAGCTGCCCGAGTGCGAGCGCAGCAAATGGCGCCTGGACGAGAACTCGATGGGCCTGGCCAAGAGCCGTTTTTGGCTCGCGACGCTCATGCAGATGACGTTCCCGGGCGTTCCCTCAATCTATTACGGTGACGAGTACGGCTTGGAGGGTCTCACCGATCCGGGTAATCGCCGCACCATGCCGACCAAGGAAGACCTGCACGACTTCGATACGTTCGCGATCGTCAAGAACGCATCTGCTGTGCGCCGCGCGCTGCCGTTTATGATCGACGGTGAAATCAAGGCCTTCGCACTCAATGACGAGGTGCTGGCCTACAACCGTACCGGTAAAGACGGCGAGTCCGCGACCGTCATCATCAACCGCAGCCTGCGCAATTCACACCGCGTGACGATTCCGGCGCTCGACGAATGCGCGAGTGACGTGATTAGCGGTCACGAGTGCGAGATCCACAACGGCACGGTCACGCTCGATTTGTATCCGCTGGGCTCGTCGATCATCTATCACCATGCCGAGCAGCGCTTGCAGGAGCCGCTCGATCACGGCGCGGGCGTTGTGTGCCATATCACCTCGGTACCGACCGATGACGGAAAGCCCGGCACGATCGGCGCACCAACGCGTCGTTTTATCGACCATCTGTCCGCTATGGGCATGCGCTACTGGCAGGTCCTGCCCGTCAACCCGACGGATTTCTTCCGCTCTCCCTATGCCGGGCCCTCGGCTTTTGCTGGCAATATCGACCTGCTGCCCGAGAGTCACAAGGAGCTAGCCGCCGACTTTGAGACCTGGAAGGCCCGTGGCGGCGAAGATGCCGATCCGCTCTACACCGCGTTTAAACATCGCAACGCCGATTGGCTCGAGAAATACTGCGTCTACATGGCCGTTAAGAAGTACTTTGAGGGCGAGTCGCGCCACGATTGGCCGACGGATGTCGCGCGCTACAACGAGCATCTGATCGACGACAAGCGCTTCCACGACGAGGCCGAGCTTCAGGCGTACATGCAGTACCGCTTTGACCTCGCTTGGTGTGAGCTCATGAACTACGCGCACAAGAAGGGCATCGAGGTTATCGGCGATATTCCTATGTACGTGTCCGACGATTCGGCAGACGCGTGGAGCGAACCCGAGAACTTCTGGCTGTCCGATACCGGCAAGGCAATCGAGATTTCCGGCGCGCCGCCCGACAACTTTGCGCCCGAGGGCCAGGTGTGGGGCAACCCGACGTTCCGCTGGGACCACATGAAGCAGAACGGCTATAGCTGGTGGATGGATCGCCTACGTCGTGCGTTTTCGCTCTACGACCGCGTGCGCCTGGATCACTTCCTGGGCTTCCACAGCTACTTTAGCATTCCCGCGGGTAAGGCCTGCGCCGACGGGCGTTGGCTGGCAGGCCCGGGCAAGGACCTGTTCCAGACCGCCTATGACGAGCTGGGGCCGCTCAACTTTATCGCCGAGGACCTGGGCTACCTGACGCCCGGTGTTCGCGCCATGGCTTCGACCTGCGGCTTTCCCGGCATGGACGTGCTGGAGTTTAGCGACTACGACGTCCGCAACGGCGTGCACCCCACGCCGGGCAAGATCCTGTACACCTCGACGCACGATACGTCGACATTGGCCGGTTGGAGCACGCGTTACTTTGCGGGCGGTGATGAACCAAGCGGTGTTGAGGTGGCGGCCAAGCTGATGAGCGACGCGCTGGCAAGCGACGCTCCCCTGGTGATGATGCCGCTGCAGGATGTCCTGGGGCTGGGCGATGACGCGCGCATGAACGTACCGGGCGTGGCAACGGGCAACTGGACTTGGCAGGCTGACGAGGCGGACATTGCAGCCGCCGAAAACAAAACCGCACAGCTCCTGCGCAACAACCATAGATTCTGGGGCGAAGCGTGATAAAACCCCCGATATAGGGTACAGTTACAGACGTTTGAATTTTTGCGGGCAGAGTAATCTGCCCGCTTTGTGCTGAAAAGGAAGTATTATGGCGCGCTACGATTACAAGTGCTCGAGCTGCGGCAACGTGTTTGAGGTTGAGCATCCCATGTCCGAGACTCCCGAGGTCGTGTGCCCCAGCTGCGGTGCCCCGGCGGCCAAGACGTTCTCGGCCAGCGGCATTAAATTTGAGGGCAGCGGTTTCTACAACACCGACCAGCGAAGCGGCGGCTCCAGCACCAGCGCCACGAGCGGCTGCTGCGCCAACTGCCCGCCCAGCCACTAGAAACCAATCAGCCCCGCGACCGACACCAATCGCGGGGCTATTTCTTTGCGCTATGGATAGCTCTATGAGTTGCGCACTAGCCTGGCGCAGAAGTGGCCGTCGTAGGAGTCGGCGTTTACCGGCACGCTTTGGAAGAGGCCTCGGTCGTTTTGGCGTACGGAGACGAGCTTCTTGGCCGGATCGAACTCGGGAAGTTGCAGAATCTGCGCCTCGGAGAGCGGCTCCAGGCTAAAACCGGTACCCTCGGGAGAGCTCAAGAACGCTTCCACGACCTGCGTGTTCTCCTCGTCGAAAACCGAGCACGTCGCATAGATGAGCTCGCCGCCGGTAGCCACGCGCGCAGCAGCCTCTTTGAGCATCGTAAGCTGCAGTTTGGGCAGCTCAACCGTCACATCTTTTTCGGTCAGGCGCCACGGTATCTCAGGATGACGGCGCATGGTTCCGGTGCCAGAGCACGGCGCATCGATAAAGACCGTGTCGAACTTAACCGGCTCGCCAAGCATGGCATCAAACGATGTGAGCCCCTCATTAAGCTCGCAGGCATCACCCGAAACCGTGCGAACGCCCTGAATACCGGCCTTATGCAGACGAGCGAGATTCAGATCGCACTTGCGATCATGCAGATCGAGCGCCGTATGCTGACGCTCATAG
>OLJB01001509.1_pt1 | contig 11154 bp, 10 predicted proteins | sample 1601391 | NCBI WGS metagenome assembly OLJB01 (sample SAMN01915215, study PRJEB22387) | human gut metagenome | isolation source: stool | host: Homo sapiens | place: USA | reverse complement strand
CATGGTGCGTGAGGTGGTGTTCGGCGTGGGCTTTGCCCTGCTGCTGCCCCGTTTTTTCGGGCTGGATGGTGTGCTGTACTCCATGCCGCTGTCGGATATCCTGACCTTCCTGATCGCAGGCTATCTGATTCACAAGACCTACCATGAATTCAATTATCATATCGCGCTGGACAGCGGTGTCATCGGCACTGAAAAGTGCGCGGAGATCATTGAAAGCCTGGTTTGAATGAATCGAAGTCTGCTGCCATCCGGCTGTCACTGATCCAGAAGTCAAAACCACCGGCTGAGCCGGTGGCTTGAGTAAGCCCTAGAAGGGCTCCTTACTAGCAAAGCCCCTGCAAGGGGCCACGAGCAAGCATCTTTCATCTGCATTACTTGCCCTACCGCTCTAACGAGCAGTATCATAAAGTGCATCTTCTAAGATGACAATTTCTTTGTCATCTCGCTTCGCTCGAATCTTATAGCTAAAGCATTTTCTTCTCCACCAGCAGAGCTGGTGGTTGTCGCTCGCTCAAGCTACTCAAAACAAAAAAGCCATGAAATCTTTCGATTTCACGGCATTTTCTGGTGCGATGGAAGGGACTCGAACCCCCGGCCTACTGATTCGTAGGAACCGAATGGCACATTTTGTCCATTTCATCATTTGACGGAAAATCGTCGTTTTGATCGAATTGTCGTTATTTTACCGTTGTCATCCTGTTGCATCCTTTGCATTGCTTGCACGTCTTTGCACCTGTTATCCATCCTTGCGATGTGCAGAAAATGTGCAAAAGTGTGCAGAGCCAAAATCAGCCCGGCAAAACAGGCTGTTTCGCACAGCCCCAAAAGCTGGATTTCAACGGTATTTATTGTGCAAAATCTTCCAGTTTTATCCAAACAACAATCTTACATGACACACCGGTTCTATGGCAGGGTTTAGGACATCCGAACAGACACCGTTTGATATAGAAATGAGGTTCACCATGAATAAACTGCTTTCCTGCCGCTACAACATGGACACCAACCGGGTGGAAGCCCGGTTCGAGGATGGCACCACTCTTGCCATCGACTGCATCGCCATCGAGGATGAGTACGGCAACACCCCGGCACAGCGGGCAGAGCTGGACTGGCTGCTCTATAACAAGCCCTTGGAGTATGCCCAGATGGTGCTGAGAGGGGATATGGAGCACTACCTGTCGCTGGGGTGTGACCATGGCAGGCTGGAGGATTGAGCCGCAGAAAACGCGCGGCAAATATGCTAATCGCGCGGCGCGCGTTTCTCAGCGTAAATTCAGCGCAAACCATACCAAGTCAGCGTATTTTCAGCGTAAATTCAGCGCAAATCAAACTTTCAGCGTAAAAGTCAGCGTAAATTTTCACTTCACGCTTTTGTACTTCGTTCCTCGGCCTACGCCATCAGGCTGCAAGATGCCGTCCTTGCACATCTGGTGCAGGATATAATAGGTTTGATTCTTGTTAAACCCACATAGCTCTTGAGCTTTCTGATTCGTAATCGACGGCTTATGCTTCAGATATTCAAGAATCCGATCCTTTGCCTGAATCTGGCTGACCGTCTTATCCTGCACATAGGCTACATCGGTTTTCACCGTTTCGTAGACCTTGAGGGACAGCATATAGGTCTTGCCGTTGAGTTCCAGAAGCCCCTCGTCCCGGAGAGCGTTCAGAACCTTGTGGGCGTTGTCATCGGTTTCCTGAATCGTCTTTGCCGCCTGTTTCAGGGTGATTTTCTGGTGCTCCCGCAGATAGTGCAGAATCATCAGCTCCGACAGCGTGAACATCTTGGACCGCTTATCCTGTGTCTCTGCGATGAAACGCACGAAGTTCTGGTTTTCCATCGTACTACGAAGGGTCAGCCGGACGGAGTTGGCCGTGCTGGCGTACTCCGGGTAGGGCTTGCCCTCGGTGAGCATACTCTGGAACATGATGTCCACGCCCTGCCCGGAACGCTGCACATACTTCAGGTGCTGAAGGGTCATGGCAATCAGCTTGTTCCGGGGAATGGATTGGTGGGTGATGATGTTGCTTTCGTTGATATCTCCCGGAAAGCCGCCGGGGTTCTCAATCACGATCTTTGTGGGGTAGTGCTTGACGTAGACCGGTGCCATGTCCTCATAGGAGCGATGCGCCAGCGCATTCAGCAAAGCCTCCTGAAAAACCGCTTCGGAGAAATCGTACACCTCCAGCCGGAACAGCCCCACCTGCACATTGGTCAGGCGGTTATAGGTGCGGATGCGCTCGGTCAGCTTATCCAGAATCGAGATCACCGGCTCCTGCATATCCATGCGGTTGTCGTATTCCGTCTGCGCCTCGTCGCTGTAATGGAGATAGATCACCTCTGCCTGCGGCAGCAGCCGTGCAATAGACGCTGCCTTGCCCACAAACAGCAGCCCTGCCACCGTTACACGCACTTCGTCCTTGTCCATTCGGATCAGGTTCAGGTTGTCCAGAAAGGTGGTATCTGCCAAGTCCGGCAGGGCAGAGCCTGCATCCCGAATCCGCAGCTTCTCTTTCAGGCGGTACACTTCCAGCAGGTCAATGTCGCTTTCGGTTGCGCCTTCCACGATCTTTGCCGAAAAGTCCGGGTTGTCAGCAGGGGAGTACACATCGTTTGCAGGGTAGTCGGGCTTTGTCACATTCCCCAGCCGTCTGTAATAGATGCCGCCGGTGGTGGCAACATGAGAATTGGATTTCTCCACCGATACCACCAGCACCACACCGTCAGAGGTTTCCACCGGCTCGATTTCGGTAAACAGGCTGGGCCGGGTCATATCGTAGATGGCTTCCATCAGTGCCTGCGGGTCGCTCTTGGGGCAGCCCGTAATGGTGCCGTCATCTTCCACGCCAAACAGCAGAACGCCGCCTTTTGTATTTGCCAGCGCAACCGCACTTTTCACCGCAAGCTCTTTCCGCTGCCGGTAGTCCTTGCACTTCACCCACGACTTAAACTCCTGCCGGGTGCTTTCCCCGGCAGCAATCATTTTGCGGAGTGCTTGTTCGGTCATGGTGGGGACCTCCTTTCTTTCAAATAACAAATTTTATTCCGTGTTTTAGTTTCTTTCCGATGTGCGTTTCTTTTTTATTTCCCTTCATTATCATAATTCGCAGCGTTCATCATCGTTACCAATATCAGTTTAAATATAAGCCATAGGAAGAGAATATTCAGAGCAAATACTGCACAAGAGAACGAAGAAATCAGCAAATCAACATCTATCTTACCATTACAGTATTTTCCGAAGCTCACAAGTTCGAGCTTATATAATACCCGAAGCACAATTGTCAAAATGCTAAAGAACATACTATCTCGGAGATAATCCCTCAACGTTCCCAGTTTAGACATTCCTACTCTTTTTGGATCTACCGTTCGCTTTAGCTTATCCGCATATGGACTTCCAACCATAAAAGATGGCACTGTAATATATACAGCAATAGCGATAGATACTAATGTCGTTGCATCCTCAGATATTTTTTTATAATCAACCTGAAACTTAAAAGAAAAAGCGAATACCACACCAAAAATAAATGCCGCAAGCATTAAATGTTTCTTATACATTTCCGCTATTCCTTAATTCTTTTAAAAGCTCGCTCTTCACCTCACTAGCATCATAATGTTCGTTTTCATCTTTATTAAGGTGAAGTTCAACGTGTTTCAAAATCGAAGAATAATCAAATGTTTGCTCTATATCATTGTCATCAACGCCAACAACAATTACTCGCTCAAACGCATCTCGTTCACGATGTATCCATTCAAGCAGAGAACGAGCATCTTTAACTGGTGTATCTCCAAATCCAATTTTTATTTGAACCTCTTTAACATCCAGTCCAGTTTTACTAATCGTCTCTTTAAAGATATCGTTTTGTCTTGTTATCATATTATCTACTTGCTTAAAACGTAGGCCTTTGATAATTTTTACAACTTCACAGAAATCATCTACCGAGCTATAAATGGCTTTTACCGTTATCTCTTTTTGCAACGTATGTTGCAGATAGTTTGCAATGAAAGGGCGGCGACTTACATCGCTAATATAAAGGATTTGTTTTTTCGTGTCATATAGAGCAAATACTTGCTGCCGCAATTCCACTTGTTCTTTTCCGCGTGGATTTGATTCCACTTCAAAAGAGTCATGATTGAGTACAGAAGGGCTGTATTTTTTCATATTCTCATAATCACAAGCAAGCCAAAGAAACCTTTCTTCCAAGATTTCAAGATGAATCAAATACAGCATATCGCCATCTTGGAATTTTGTATTAGCTTTACTTACAGCATCTCTCATGTCCTGTTTGCTAAACTTATCCGTGCTATTGATCCACATTTCATAGCTATGAAATCGCATTTTATCTTCCTCGCACAAGCAAAACTATTTTTTATTCATGGAATACATATTCCATCGGTCGGATAATAGATTCAATCATCGAGATTTCTTCTTCATTGCAACCATACCTCTCAAACAATTCTTTATCCGTCCATTCTTTTGAATAATCCAAGAACGGAACAAAACGGAAGTTCTGTTTTGAGATGTTCATGGACGAATAGGTTTCATGGAGCAAAAAGCGGGGAAACTTCAAGCACATATACTCTGCGAAATGGATAGCCTCCGCTTTACTGTCAAACGCCGCAAGCAAAAGATACGAATCTGTAAAGACAGAGCCCGGAGACAGCACCTGTAAAGTGGACGTAACACGGTAGCCGACACTGGGGTCAACGCCCACTTCGCCACCACGAGGAACAACTTTTCCCATGATGACTTTATACTTTCCAATAAGCTCGTGCTGTTTCTGTACTTCATCACCAGAAATATAACTCATTGCCATGCTATTGCTCTTTTGGCTGGAAAACAATGCAATCTGGTGTTTTTCGTCCTTGTTGTCCTGTCCACGCAAATCAGAAGAAATGCCAAATACATTTCTCGGATAAACCACATCATCCATCTTGCGGTCACTTGACGCTTCCATCCGTCGAATCAACTGCAATGCGTTATTATTTCGGATAAAAATATCATATTCAGACAAATCACGGTTTAGTGTTACCGCATTTTCACCACGAATTGAAGTAACTTCACAATCGCCATTATAAGACGAATCCCACAAGAAGTAGTTTACACCGCCAACAATCGAAACATTGGAAAACAGTGCTTCATTGTCCGCATAATCAACTATTTTTCTCAAATGTTTGTCTTGTAGCATTTCTGCACGAAAATCATCCAAACCCTTGCCACCAGAGAACCAACGAGAAGGTGTTATCATTGAAATATAGTGCGGTTCAATGGCTTTTGCTTCACCCACAAAGTAATTATAGACAGGCTTTGCACTGTAACCTTTTCCGCCGCCTGTATCCTCCTGATACGGCGGATTGCCCACAATGGCATCAAATTTCATGGGCTGTCCCTCCTTTCCCCATGTATCGGTTCGCTACAGCTTCTTTGCCAGACGCTGCGGGTCGTTTTCCATCCGTTCCAGCAGGTGCGGAATGTAGGTGGTGTTGACCGTCCAATCCTGATAGCCCACCAGCGTCCGCCGGGTGATGCTTTCTGCCATCCGGGTCTTGCACAGAACAAAGATCTGCTGCTCCACGGTCTCCTGCCAGAGAGCCTGTGTCTGCTCCAGCGGCAGCTTGTCCTCCGGGCCGGGCAGCTTCATGGCGTACAGGCTGTATGCCATATACAGGGGATACAGGCCGGATTTGGAGTTCATTTCCAGAATCCGTGCCTCCGGGTTGAGGAAGATGTCCTCGGTGACCTGCCCCTGATCCACCAGACGAGGCTCCTCCAGAACCTCCTGCGAATCGAACTGCTCGTTGAGGAAGCAGTAACCGCCCACCATGTTGCTCAGATGAAGGTTCACCACCCGCCACGGGGTCAGAACGGTTTCCTTATCGGGGTTGCGGAAGTGGCTGAAGATCTCGGCAATGCGCTTCACACGCTCGGTGGGCGGCAGCTCGTCCGCAGCCTTTGCCATACGGCGGATGCGCAGACCCGCCCCGCTGACCACATCCTCGTCGTAGTATTTCAGCAGCTTGCGGAACAGGGGCTTGTCCACGGTTTTGGGCATGAACTCCTGCCAGGATTCCTCATCCACCAGCGTGATGAAGTCTGCCATCTTGATGCTCTCGGTCAAATCCACCTTGGCACCGTAAATCAGCAGAGGCAGGCGGATGGACACATTCCGCAGCAGCCGGATGACCTTCTCCCGTTCCTTTTTCTGCTCTTGCAGTTTTTTGAGCAGGTCATCATCCTCTTTGGTGCGCTCCCGCTTAGGCTTGTTGGAAATCTTGTCTGCCTTTTCGTATTCCTCGCCCGTCAGTCCCTGATGGTTGATGTGGACTTTGGTTTCCTTTTTGGCGGCTTTCTGCTCGCTGAGCTTGTCCGACAGGGTATGGAACAGCTGCACATCGTCCTCGTCCATGACGATGCCGGTGTCCTGTTTGTAGACCGATTCATCGTCAAAGCCGCTCTTGATGGCTCTATCCACCGTCAGACGCTTGATCTGCCGCATCATTTTAGAGACGCTGTATGCAGTCATCTGGGTGCCGTCCACCGCAATCACCGGGCAGAAGTTCAAAAACTCGCCCAGTGCCGCCCGGTTCTGCTCCTCGTTGGTCCGACCCCGCTTGGTAATGCGATTGACCTCAGAAATCACGTTCAGGGCACGGTCCGGGGCAAAGTCAAAGACGTAGCAGCGTTCCTTCTGTTTGCCGTCCAGCACCCCTGCCGACTGCACCCGGAAGATGGTCTGCATATAGCCGGACGCAACCGTGCTTGCCGACCCGGTCAGCATCATCACAGCCGTCCACTCCGGCACCGTCACGCCGGTGGTCAGTTTGCCGCAGGAAATGGTAATGGTATAGCGGTTCGCCTTGATGACCTGCTTTACCAGCGTCAGGGCGTTGTCGTAGGGCATTTCGGCATCGCCGTCACCTGCAACGTTAGCAACTTTATACGCACCAAACACAGGGTGGTCTTTCAGCAGCCTGCTCAGGGCACTGGCTTCTTTCACGCCCGGAACCATCCAGAGGGTATGCCGGAACATCTCCCGATACTCCGGCGTGGAGTAGGGGTAGTTGCTCTCCGGGTTCTCCGAAGAAATCAGGTCCAGAAAGCTGCGCACGTCGGCCTCGTGGACAAAATCACCCACCTGTGCGCCAGCCGGCAGAGGACGGAAATCCCGTGCTGGGTCGCCCACTCCCGCTTGCGTCTTTGCTCCTGCCGGATCTACAAAAGTTTTCGGTAATGACCTCGTTCCAGAAATTCGATCATCCCTTTATCCCGAAGAAATTGCATCTGTTGGCGAATCTTCGCTTCAATGTTTTGATTCTCGGGATGCTGAATCTTCAGTTTGTCTGCAAACACATAAATATCCTTCAGATAAAAATCTTTCGTCGGGATAGCGTTTACACAGTTGAGTACATCAAACAGCCATCCACGCTTTTCAATAGATCCCGTTTGCAGACGTTTGATTCTTGCATAGTCTTGTACGATATGATCCTTACTGCGGAAATTCTGATTTTCAATAATAGGGATTCGCCCTTGTTCTGGAATATCACCGTACAAAATATTGCAACCGACCCATCCAGCACGTCTGGCAGTTGGCGATAACGGTTTTCTCTTTTCGATTACTGTAGGTGTAAAGAAGAATTTTGGCACAACCGTTAAATCGACGACCTGTAAAGAGGAGTAGTGCATAACCAACAAATCGGGATTTGTCATACTGGTTATGCGACTTATCATGGTATCGTATGCACCATCCGATATTTTTCTTCCGATTCTTCCATCTTTACTTTTCAACTCAAAGATTTCCCCACAGGATGGGCACTGAAAGTCTGCAACAGGGCGGTTATTTTCCAATTTTGAAATTCGAGCGTTTCCACATACTGGGCAGAAAATATTGTCATTGACCCAGCTTTCGCTCATTACACGGATTTTCTGTGAATTGCTTTTATATCCAAGTCCAAGCGATTGGTCAAAGCACAAGTTCATAATTCAAAATCCTCACACCGGATATTGCTTTTTATGATTGTACCACGTTAGTCAGGCACTGTAAATATCAGAGCCTCATGCCGCCATCTTTTTGCATCCGAGGCACAGGTCGATCTGTTCTTCGGTGTCCGTGTTTTCGCTGATAACACGCAGCTTGCGGTCCAGCAGGCCAATTCGCTGGGAAATGGGAATGGTTTTGCCCGTTACGGTGTCGTAGCGGCTTACCAGATAGGGAGCCTCGCCGCAGGAGATTTCCAGCCGTTGTGCATCCACATATTTCTGCCATGTGTGCTGACGGTCGTCCGGGAAAGCGATTTTGTCAGCCGTTGCTTTCCACGACATCTCCTTCTGGATGTTGAAAACATCCTTTCTGCCAAACCACTGCTCATCCACCAGATTGTTCTGTGCGTTGCAGATCCAACTGGGGGTAAACACCTCTGCTTTGTCACGGGTGCGGTTGGTCTGGTGCTCCAGTGCTTTTTCCACTCTGGGCTGGATCAGACTGTCCTGTTCGCCTGTAACCAGTTCCGGCAGGATTTCTTTTTTGAAGCTGTACTGTTCGCCCAGTTCAGCGTAATCATCGGTTGCCCAGATGATGTTTTTCTTGGTGGTCTTGTCCTGAAGCAAAATCTCAAGGAGGGTGCGTTCATGGTCCAAAAGTTCCTGCTCCAACAGGTCAATCCCTGCAATGCTGAACATCCGCCGCCCTCCCTTCCATTTATTGATGGTACTATAATAACACACCTTTCGGGGTTTGTGAATGTGTACCATCCACCGTTTTCATCCGGGCACCCCATTTTCCAGTGCCCTGCCGGGAAGAATCCAAAGAGCGGCGGAACGCTCGTTGGCACACGACTTTGCTTGCAAAGTCTAGTGTGTTACACCTTGGTTCCGGCTGATGCGGAAAAGGGGCTGCGAGAGGCTCCGGCAAGCACCTGTTCTGCGGCAGAAGGATGCGCGGATGGGCGTGGCAGTTGACGGTCTCTGCCCACCCAGCGCAGGCTTGCAGAGGAACCAATGGTGTACGTTCTCCCGTCCTGCCGCAGCAGCGCTCCCCGCCCTGTATTAGTAGCACTCTTTGTCGTTTCTTCGAAGAATATTTCTTGCAAAGGCTATGCATCCCATAGTTTTTGTAGTATTATTTTTTCATAGCCCATCCACCCCATCAAAACGACAAGGAGGCGACTCGTGTTATGATCTATCGGAACGACCCCTATCTTGATGCCCAGTTCCAAAAAGCGGTTCAAGCCGCCCACAACCAAGACTGGGATACCTTTGAGCATTCTTCGTTCTATGATGCTCGAATGATGGAAGATCTGCTATATGTTTGCGAGGATTTTATGCCGTTGGAGGCCAAGTGCCGTTTTGCCTTGGAGCATTACGACAACCACGGCGACCATTCTCCCATTATTCGGAAATACGTTCGCCGGGCAAGGATCATCCGCCCTGAAAATTGGCGCGATGCCCTGCCGGAAAGCGTACGCGATCTCGACACTTTTACGATTTACCGTGGCTCTAGCAGCGACATCAGCCGCGCGCCTCTCTCGCTCTCGTGGTCACTCTCTTACGATGTTGCAGAGTGGTTCGCACGTCGTAATAATTTCCTTTACCAACTGCCTGTCCACGTTTATCAGGCCACGATCAAAGCCGATAAAATCATCGCGTATCTCAATTACCGCAACGAGTTCGAGGTTCTCCAGTATCGCAACATCAAGGATGTGCAGGAGATCACACCCTTGCGAGGGTACAGTTCTCTATACAACGCATTCTTGAAATCGCAGAGTACTCCCGGCAGTGACTCAGACGCAGGCGACCGTTACTTCAATGAATGGTATCAGGCGCAAGGCAAATGATCAGCGTCTGTGCTTGCCCCGGTTGCCTGCAAGTGTCCCCGGTTTCAGCATTGCCGTTTTATAAAGAATCTTCTTTATCAGCTTTCTTTCATCCTCTGTCAGCTTATCGTAGTTGATGCCGATTGCCTTCAATGCTGTTCGGATCTTCTTTTCATCCGCAGACCCTTCAAGTTTCTGTGCATCCTCCAGTTCCTTCATCAAGTTATCGACCATTGCACCATCCGAAGTGGTCTTGTCCTTGCGGTGTTCCGTCTTGATGTTCTTCAGGATGGCCACCAACTCATCGTACAAGACCCGGCCAAAGTACTCATCTTCATCGATCTGCCCCAGCTTCAAGGTGCTCATGTACAAATCGTTTTCATCTGCTGCATACTTCTTTTTCAGCATTTGCCGGGTCGCTTCCAGACCAGCATTGAGGTTTTGAATGTTTGCGCTGACATATCCATCCACATAGATTTCCAGATCGGTCATGAACCGCCGGAAATTCTCATGCACGATCAGTTCGCACAGCAGCCGATGATTGAATTTTCCATTCCTTAATACGTCCACTGCGCCATCGCTCAGATGCAAGTCCGAAAGGACTGCATCTGGGCGTTTTTTGTTTTCCGTCACACCCAGCAGGTAGTCCGTGGTCACACCATAAAACTCAGCTAGCGTTGTCACCGCATAAATACTGAGGTCGGTCACATCGTCACTCTCGTATTTCGACAGTGCCGATTTGGACAGACCCGTCTGCTCTGCCAGCGTTTCCAGCTTCAGATTCCGCTCCACACGCAGGTCTTTGAGCCGTTCTCCCAGTGTCAGCTTGATGTTCATGGTCGCACCTCCGATGTTTTTTGCACAGTATACCACTTCCGGCGGTTCCTGTCCATAAACGTGGAATTTTGCAGTTTCTGCACCTGTTTTCCGACATTATGGATATACGGCACAGCGGCCATTGCGGTGCTATCCTATAGACAGAAAGAAAACATATTAACTCCCCAGCAGCGAACATATTAAGGGTTTCCCGCGAAAGCCCTCTGAAATATCTTTCATGCCCGGACCTTGAAAACCGAATGACCGTCCGAACTGCCCAGACCGCCAAGACCTCCCATCGGGGGAGCGAGCGCCCTGCATGGGGCCGACACAGAGTCCAAAAAGATTTCCTGTCGGGAGGCAGCAAGGGAGACCGGCTTCACCGAAGTTCCCATTTGAGGAACACCGGTGATTTTGAACGTGGCAGGGATCAAAACGATCCGTGCCAAAACCTTTGACCAAAGGAGAGATTTTGAGTTTATATCAAAAGATCAAGTCCGCCATCACCGTTCGGCAGGTGGGAGAGATGTACGGCA
>OLJB01001508.1_pt1 | contig 11157 bp, 13 predicted proteins | sample 1601391 | NCBI WGS metagenome assembly OLJB01 (sample SAMN01915215, study PRJEB22387) | human gut metagenome | isolation source: stool | host: Homo sapiens | place: USA | reverse complement strand
CGGAATGGGTGCAAATAAAGATGCTTTTTCCTGCAAAACAGAACCTTTTTTGAAAACATGCATTATGATAAAATAAAAAAAATGGGGATATTTGAAATACAAAAAGGGAGGAGGAATTTAAATATGAAGATTTATCACGCACAAGTGAACCATCTGGAAAATCCGGTGGGATTTCGGATGGAACGGACGGTCTTTTCGTGGAAAATAAAAGAAGCGAAAGGAAAGCAGCAGAGTTATGCAAGGATCCGTGTATCATCGGATGAGGCGATGGAACATCTGTTGTTTGACTCGGGGGAGGATACGAAAGCGAGTAGCCTTTGCTATCCGGTGAAACTGGAGCTGGAGCCGAGAACACGGTATTACTGGACGGTGGAAGCAGGCAGCGATGCCGGAGAAAAAGCAGTAAGCGAAGTGCAGTTTTTTGAAACTGGAAAGCGGGAGGAAGCATGGTCTGCCAAATGGGTCTCCTGTAGCAGTGAAGAAAAACGCCATCCTTATTTTGAAAAGAAAATTATTCCGGCAAAAGAAGTGGCAAAAGCACGGCTGTATATATGCGGACTTGGACTGTATGAAGTGTTTGTTGATGAGAAGCGTGTCGGAAATGAATATCTGACACCGTATAGCAATGATTACAATGAGTGGGTACAGTATCAGACATACGATGTGACAGAACAGCTGAAAAGCTCAGAAGGAATGGAAAACGAGCTGATTGCTCCCGAAGATGCAGGCTATTATCCCATCGACGATGATGAGGACGATGCTTGCGACTTTGAGTGCCGTTGCGGTTACTGCTGCGGCTGTTGCTCCGATGAGGACGGCGACGAGGACGATGAGGACATTGAGGAGTTTGCCGAGGCGATGGCTGAACTGGTATCCCACATTCACAGTATCTTCGGAAACGATGTGACCTTTCACATTGTCATTGACTGACCTACGCTTACCCCAAAGACGGGAGGTGATGCTTTATGAGTAAGCGTTCGCCAAGGCTACAGTTTTCCGATGAGGAGCGAGCTTCTCCCGAGCTGAAAAAGGTCATTGAGAAAGCGGATAAAAAGGCGGACAAGCTGGATAAAGCCGAAGCTAAAATCCCGAAGAAAACCGTCAAGCGAAAAGAGCGTGTTGTGGGCGAGGATGGTAAGGTATCAGTAAAACTCCACTTTGAAGAAGTGGATAAGAAAAAGCCGACCTCCAAGCTCACCCACTCTCTGACGGATGCTCCCCTTAATACGGTGCTTGCCACGGCTCACCGAGAGGTCAGAGATTCCGAGGAGGACAACGTGGGCGTTGAGGGTGCTCATAAGTTGGAACAGGTTGCCGAGGGCGGTGTGCGGACACTCGATTCCGCACATCGTTCCCACAAGCTAAAGCCCTATCGTGAAGCGGCATACGCTGAAAAGGCGGCTGATAAAGCCAACCTAAAGGCTCTCAACAAGCAGGCACAGCAGAATAATCCGCAGTTTTCCAGTAACCCTTATTCCCGATGGCAACAGAAACGAGCCATCAAAAAGGAGTATATGGCGGCGAAAGCTGGTAAGACAGGTGCAACTACGGCAAAGGCTACGCAGAAAACGGCAAAATCGGCAAAGAAAGCTGCCGAGAACACCAAGAAAACCGGAACCTTCCTTGCAAGGCATTGGAAAGGAGCTTTAATTGTTCTTGCCCTTCTGCTTATGATTGCGTTCCTTTCAAGTGTCATATCTTCCTGCTCTGTCCTCGTGCAAAGCGGTGTAACTTCCTTCGCAGCTTCTTCTTATGCAGCAGACGATGCGGATATGCTCGCTGCCGAGGAACAGTATTGTGCTCTGGAAGCGGAGCTGCAGGAGTATCTTGACACCTACGAGAATACCCACGACTATGACGAATACCACTACGACCTGGATGATATTGAGCACGACCCCTACGTTCTGATTTCGACTATCTCGGCTCTGCACGGAGGCGAATGGACGATTGGCGAGGTTGGCGGCACTATCCAAATGCTGTTTGACAAGCAGTATATCCTAACGGAAACGGTGACGACCGAGACAAGGTATCGCACCGAGACCCGTACCGGAACCACAAGCTACACCGACCCCGAAACAGGCGAAACCGTAACGGAAGAATATGAGTACGAAGTTCAAGTGCCTTACACCTACTATATCTGCAACGTAACGCTTGAAAACTTCAATCTCTCTCACGTTCCCGTGTACATTATGAGCGAAGAACAGCTCTCAATGTACGCCACCTATATGGCGACCCTTGGCAACAGACCCGACCTCTTTCCCGATTCGCAGTATGTGGGTATGTATATCGACACAGAGTACGAGGATTATGAAATCCCTACGGAGGCTCTGTCCGACCCACGGTTTGCCGCTATGATGGAAGAAGCGGAAAAATACCTCGGTTATCCCTATGTATGGGGCGGTTCGTCTCCCTCTACCTCCTTTGACTGCTCCGGGTTTGTATCCTGGGTAATCAACAACTGCGGTGAGGGCTGGAGTATCGGCAGGCTTGGTGCGGAAGGGTTAAGGAACACCTGCTCTTATGTTTCTCCCGTAAACGCAAGACCGGGCGACCTTATCTTCTTTGAGGGAACCTATGACACTTCGGGAGCTTCCCACGTCGGCATTTATGTCGGCAACAATATGATGATTCATTGCGGCGACCCTATCCAGTACGCAAGTATCAACACAAATTACTGGCAACAGCACTTTCTTTCATTCGGGCGTTTACCAAGCCCATAAAGGAGGATTTATGAACCCAAGAGTTGTAAAGCTGCGTGATGAACGAGCAAAGAACGCGGCAAAAATCGCTTCCTTGCAGGAGCGAAACAAGAAGATTGATGCGGACATTATTCGTATCGAAAACACGGACATCATCGGTATGGTGCGTGAATACGGCTTGTCGCCCGATATGCTCCTTGAGCTGATTACGGCGGCAAAGAAGAACCCCATCCCGTCTGTGTCCCTACCCGAAACCATTGAAACGGAGGAAGAAAATAGTGAGGAATAATTTGAAAAGAATACTTTCTTTGATGCTCGTCGTGCTTTGCGTGACGAGCTTTTCTGTTACGGCGTTTGCATCCGGCGGCGACGAGGTTGCGACCACGCCCGACACCGAGACCACGGTGACGGATGAAAGCGAAGCTCCTGCGGAGGATACCGCAGAGGATGTTGAAATCCCGTACAGCTACACCATTGACAACGACGGTAATCTGGTGATTACCGTGGGAGGCGTTGCCGACCCTGCGGAAGTTACCACCATCGGAACGGTTACGACCAACGGTGGGCGTTTGAACCTGCGTACAGGTGCAGGAATGGATTATGAGGTCATCGACCAGCTTCGTTCCGGCGAGGAAGTGACAGTCATCGGAACTGAGGGCGATTGGTATGAGGTTATCGTGCCCGAAAAGAGAGGTTATGTCCACAGCGATTATCTGGAGCTTATCGAGAAAGCCGAGCAGAACAGCGAGATTGATTTCGCTATGCTGATGTACCTTATGGGCTTGATGTTCCAGGGCTTTGAGACTACGGGCGATGAGACCACAGAGAACGGCAAGCCGCCTTTCGCCTTTACGCCCGACGGCAATCTCACCTTGATTGACGACTTTTTACAAATTGAAACTCCTGCGACCGAGGACAGCGAACAGATTGAAAAGCAGTTTATCACCGTTCAGTCCAAAGCCGGCAACACCTTTTATATCGTTATCGACCGCAACGGCGAGACCGAGAACGTGTACTTTATGAACCTTGTGGATGAAGCCGACCTTATGGCTCTTATCGAGGGCGAGGGAACCGAGCCTATCATCCCGACCTGCTCCTGCATGGACAAGTGCGTTGTAGGTACAATCAACACCAACTGCGAGGTTTGCAGCACCAATATGAGCGAGTGTACCGGCAAAGAAGCCGTAGCAGAACCCGAACCCACGGAACCCGTAGATGAGGAGCCTGCAGAGGACGGCGGCTTTAACTTTATGCCGATTCTCATTCTTCTGATTGCAGGCGGCGGTGGATTTGCCGTTTACTGGTTCAAGTTCAGAAAGCCGAAGGAAAAGAACAACGGTAGCTCCGACCTTGACGATTATGACTTCGGACAGGACGATGAGGACTTCGATGAGGAGACCGAGTATGACGATGCCGACCTTATGGCAGAGGCAGAAAGCGAGGACGAGGAAAACTGATGAGGTTCTTTGATAGCTGTGCAGGCAGGGTCACATTGGCGGAGGTCGCAGAGGACATCGCCAATGACCTTGCCTTTGAGAAATATCTGAAAAAGCTCCACGAAAACAAGGAGCGTGAAAAAGCCCACAACAAAGATAAGGAGAAAGACGCCTATGACAAAAAGCCTTGTAATTGCTGAAAAACCTTCCGTTGGAGTTTCCATCGCAGCCGTCCTTGGGGTGAAAGACCGCAAGGACGGCTATATCGAGGGTCGTGACTATATCGTTTCCTGGGGGTTCGGTCATCTCTGCGAGCTTGCCAATGCCGACACCTACGATGAAAAATACGCCAAGTGGAGATATGACGACCTTCCTATCGTTCCTGCCAACTGGAAGTACAAAATCCCCCGTGACAAGTATAGCCAGTTTGAAACGCTGAAAAAGCTGATGAACCGTCCCGACGTGTCAGACGTTATCAACGCCTGCGATGCAGGGCGTGAGGGCGAGCTTATCTTCCGCAATATCTACCAGATGACCGGATGCAAAAAGCCCATCTATCGCCTTTGGATTTCTTCTATGGAGGATGCCGCAATCGCCCAGGGTTTCCGGGAGCTGAAGGACGGCAAGGAGTACGACAACCTCTTTGCCGCCGCCCGATGCCGTGAGTGGGCAGATTGGCTCGTCGGTATCAACGCAACTCGCTTGTTCTCCGTACTGTATCACCGTACTTTGAATGTCGGTCGTGTGGTTTCTCCGACCCTGGCTATCCTCGTTCAGCGTGAAGCTGACATTATGGCGTTCAAGCCCGAACCCTTCTACACGGCAGAGGTTGACTTCGGTTCGTTTACAGCCGCAAGCGAGAAGTTCAAGAAGAAGTCCGATGCGGAGGCGGTCATTCCTAAAGCAAACGAACCTGTTGTGGTGGAGTCCGTTACAAGCAAGGAAAAGAGCGAGAAAGCTCCGGCACTCTATGATTTGACCACGCTCCAGAGAGAAGCGAATCGTCAGCTCGGTTATACCGCACAGCAGACCCTCGACTACGTTCAGAGTCTTTATGAAAAGAAGCTCTGCACCTATCCCCGTACCGACAGCCGGTATTTGACCGACGATATGGCGGACAGCGTGAAGGCGGTGGTTATTTGCTCTGCCGGTATCTGTGGTGGAGCCGAACCTGCTTCGGTCAAGGTAAATCAGGTGTGCAACAGTAAGAAGGTCTCCGACCACCACGCAATCATCCCGACGATGGTTGCCGGTGAGACTGATTTGAAAACGCTCCCTGCGGGTGAGCGTGAAATTCTCTCTATGATTGCCAAGCAGGTACTCCGTGCCGTCAGCGAGAGCTATCGTTATTGTGAGACGGTCGCTGTTATTACCTGCAACGGCAACACCTACACCACCAAGGGCAAGACCGTTTTGGAGACCGGATGGAAAGCCTACAATGACAAGGAGCAGACCGATAAGATTCTGCCCGAACTTGCCGATGGTGACAAGCTGCAGGTCGCAAGCTCCGAAATCAAGGAAGGTATGACCAAGCCCCCGGCACACTTTACCGAGGATTCTCTACTGTCTGCTATGGAAGTGGCAGGAGCAAAGGAAATGCCCGACGATGCCGAGCGTAAGGGTTTGGGTACACCTGCCACAAGAGCCGGTATCATCGAAAAGCTGATTGCCACGGGATTTGTGGAGCGTAAGAAAGCAAAAAAGACTGTGAGCCTTATTCCTGCTCAGACGGGTGTATCTCTCATTACCGTTCTTCCCGAACAGCTCCAGTCTCCCTTGCTTACCGCAGAATGGGAGCACAAGCTGAAGATGGTGGAAAACGGTGAGCTGGATGCCGATACCTTTATGGCTGAAATCTCCCTTATGGTCAATGAGCTTATCAAGACCTATTCCGTCATTAAGGGTGCGGAGGTTCTGTTTCCGTCCGGTCGTGATGTGATTGGCAAGTGCCCTCGCTGCGGCGGCGATGTGACCGAAAGCAAAAAGGGCTACTTCTGCGAGACCAACGATTGCCGCTTCGGTCTGTGGCGTGACAACAAGTTCCTCGCCGAAAAGAAAATCTCGTTGTCAAAGAAGATGGCGGCAACCTTGCTGAAAAGCGGTCGAATCCCTGTTAAGGGTATCTTCTCCGAAAAAACCGGAAATTCCTACGACGCAACTCTCGTTATGACCGACGACGGAACCAAGACCCTCTACAGCCTGGACTTCGGTAAGTAAACACAACGCCGACCTGTGGGGCTTTGCCTCACGGGTCGGTGATCTTTGTAACTTATTTATGAACTCCGCAAAACACATTGACATTCATCTATGTATCTGCTATAATGTCACATAGACAAATATCTATGTGAGGTGTCGATATGAATGAAATTGATGTTGCGTTGGTGTGTAAAGCGTTAAGCGACTCCAACAGGTTAAAGATTGTAGAAATGCTGTCAGATGGTGAAAAGTGCGGATGTAAGCTCCTTGAAGCATTTGAAATTACCCAGCCCACCTTGTCCCATCATATGAAAATCCTTTGTGATTGTGGTTTGGTAGAAACACGCAAAGAGGGTAAGTGGTCGCATTATTCTTTGAACTGCGAAACTTTGCAGAGCTTCAAAGCCTTTATTTCCGGTCTCTCCTGCAAGAAAGGCGGTGAGTGCTGTTGCAAGTAATTTGGGACTTCATTCAAAAAGAACTGCTCGGTATGAGTTGGCTTAACCGAGTAATCGGAAGTTTACTTGAACTATTTGGATTAGACATTACTTCCCGTGTGGGAGGAAGCGTTCAGTTTTTCCTATATGACACAATCAAAATTATGGTGCTTCTCGGCTTCTTGATTTTGATAATATCGTATATCCAAAGCTACTTCCCACCGGAGAGAACAAAGAAGATACTTGGCAGATTTCACGGTATTGGGGCGAACTGCGTAGCGGCACTCCTTGGTACAGTAACACCGTTTTGTTCCTGTTCTTCTATTCCGCTGTTTATTGGATTCACAAGTGCAGGACTGCCTCTTGGCGTGACGTTCTCATTTTTGATTTCTTCCCCTATGGTGGATTTGGGTTCGCTTGTTTTGCTGATGAGTATTTTCGGCTGGAAAGTTGCTGTGCTCTATGTAGTTCTCGGACTTGTAATTGCCGTTATTGGCGGAACCGTTATTGAGAAATTACACCTTGAAACCCAAGTTCAAGAGTTCATTCGCAAAGCAAACTCCATTGATATTCCACAAGAGAAACTGACCTTCAAAGACCGTATCAAATATGCTTGGGAGCAGGTCGTGGAAACTGCCAAAAAGGTGTTCCCGTATGTGCTTGTGGGTGTTGGTATCGGAGCAGTTATCCATAACTGGATTCCCGAAGATTTGGTCGTGAAAATACTTGGCAATGGGAACCCGTTCGGTGTGATTATAGCCACTCTTGTAGGTGTGCCAATGTATGCCGACATTTTTGGAACAATACCGATTGCAGAAGCATTGCTCGCAAAAGGGGCGAATCTGGGCGTTGTTCTTTCCTTTATGATGGGTGTTACAACATTGTCGCTGCCATCAATGATTATGCTGAAAAAGGCAATCAAACCTAAACTGCTGGGCATATTCATCGTCATTTGTGCGGTTGGGATTATCATTGTCGGTTACTTTTTCAATGCAATTCAAGGTTTAATTCTATAATTCTATAATTTTGGAGGTTATCAATATGTCGCTATTTAGTTTCGGAAAGAAAAAAGAAGAAAAGAAATCCTGCGGTTGCTCCTGCAGCTGCGAATCAGCGGAACCCGTAACAACCACAAGTACCTGTTGTGGCGAAGCAGTTAAAGGCATTTGCTGTATTAAGGTACTTGGTGCAGGTTGTAAATCCTGTCACGAGCAGTACGAGAACGCAAAGAAAGCTGTTGAAAATATGGGGTTATCCGTGGAGGTTGAATATATCACCGATATGGAAAAAGTAATGCCTTACGGCGTAATGAGTATGCCGGCAATCGTAGTGAATGAGACTGTTGCATCTATGGGAAAAGTGTTAAAACCAGTCGAGGTAGAAAACCTCTTGAGGAAATACTTATGAGTGGATGTCCGAATGTAAAAGAGTGCATCTGCCCCAAGGTGACTTGCCCCAACCACGGAAAATGCTGTCAATGTGTCATCAAGTATAGAGAAACAGACAGTTTACCCTACTGCTTATTTCCCGACAATAATGGGGATAAATCTAACAGAAATCATTATGAGACCCTAAAAAAGAGATTTGAATAAAACATTACACACATACATAGCAGTCTTAGACTTCGGTTTAAGGCTGCTAATTTTTTTGAAAGGAGAAGTCTATGCCAGAGAATGAAAAGCAGACCAACAAGGAAAGACTGAAAGATATTACCGACAGCATAGAAAGAGGTATCGAAGAACTCTTTCAGTCGGACAAGTATGCCGAATATCTCCGCACAATGAGCCGTTTTCACAAGTACAGCGTGAACAACACGATGCTCATCTATATGCAGAGACCCGATGCTACTTTGGTGGCAGGTTTCAATAAGTGGAGAGACCAATTCGAGCGTAACGTGATGAAAGGCGAAAAAGGAATCAAAATCATCGCTCCCACACCCTTCAAGAAGAAAATCGAACAGGAAAAGCGAGACCCCGACACCAACCTGCCCATGCTGGATGCAGACGGCAAGGTTATCATCGAGGAAAAGGAAATCAAAATCCCGATGTTCAAGCCCGTCACCGTCTTTGATGTGTCGCAGACAGACGGAAAGCCCCTGCCGCAGCTTGCCGCTGACTTACAGGGTAATGTACAGAACTATGAGGTCTTTATGGAAGCCTTGCGGCGTTCCTCTCCCGTGCCGATTGACTTCAAGCCGATTGCGGATAACGCAGACGGCTATTTTTCCCTGGATAATCAGCAAATTACCATCCGTGAGGGTATGAGCGAAGTGCAAACGGTCTCTGCCGTCGTCCACGAAATCGCACACTCCAAGCTCCACAATCAGAAGAAAATCGAAGAACCGAAAGATGCCGAAAAGTATCAAGAGGTCGAGATTTTCGATATACCCGGTCTGTTCTCCAACGGTCGCATTGACCCTGCCACCATTCCCGAAGGAATGTATGTCTATGACCTGCGTGGCTCTGACGATGACCCAGGACAGCCTATCACGGTGGAAAACCACGTTACTGTCAATCACGCCGGTTCGGTTATTACAGCCAAGCCCCTTGACCTTGGCGAAAATGGACGGCTGACCTTTACTGAGGAGGAAGGTCTGAACTTTGTCGGCGGTGAGATTTCCGCTTACCGTTTCTTAAATGAACAGAGAAAAGACCGCAACACCGAGGAGGTCGAAGCCGAAAGCATTTCTTTTGCCGTTTGTGCCTATTATGGTATTGCTACAGGTGAAAACAGCTTCGGCTATATCGCCACCTGGTCGAAGGACAAGGAACTGAAAGAGCTTCGTGCGAGCCTTGAGACCATCAACAAAACATCCTCCGAGCTGATTACCGACATCGACCGTCACTACGCCGATATTATGAAGGAGCGTGAGGCTGAAATGGCGATTGAAACCGAAGAAAAGCCTTTAGAGGAAATGAATACCCTTGAAATGGTGGACTACTTTATGGAGCAAGGAATGACCGAGGAGCAGGCAAATGACCTTGCCCACGCCGAATGGCAGGCAAGAAAAATCAACGCCGAGCCTGCAATGACGGAAGTGATTGACGCAAGTGCTGCTTCCGGTAGTGAGAGTGCGGCGGCAATTGAGCCGCCTGTTGAGGAGGAACCTCCTACCCAAGCTCCCGATAACGGATATATGCCCGACCCGTCTATGTCTATCGAGGCGATGAACGCTTACGGCTATATGGATTCGGATATGCTTCCTCTTTCCAAGGAACGAGCATTGGAGCTGTTTGAGCGTGATGTTCCCATTTATATGCTCTACGAGGGCAACACCGAAGCGATGGCGTTCGACACCGAGGACATTGTTCTGTTCTCCGGTTGCTTTGGTATCACCCGTGAGGATTGGGATGCCATCAAAAACGAAGTGCCGCCTATGGATGTTGAAATCATCCGTAAAAAGCGTGAGCAGGCGTTCCTTGAAAGTCCCGATGACACCTACGCTATCTATCAGTTGAAGCGTGACGATGCCACCACGGATATTCGCTTTATGAACTCCGACTATCTGAAATCCAAGGGCGTTGAACCGCAGTACGAAAATTATGAGCTTATCTATACCGGAGCACTCACCAAGGACGGCAGCCAGATGGATAAGTTAGAGGATTTGTACCGTGTTTTCAACATCGAGCACCCCCAGGACTTCACGGGACACAGCCTCTCCATCAGCGACATCGTGGCGTTAAAGCAGGCGGGCGTGGTATCATATCACTACGTTGACAGCGTTGGATATAAGGAGCTGCACAACTTCCACAATACCGACAATTATCTGAAAAACGCAGAAATGCAGTTGGAGGATGACTACGGTATGATTGATGGTGTTATCAATAACGCACCGAAAGAGCCGGTCAAAGCTCCTGTTCCCAAGAAGGAAGAAACCAAATCAAAGAAACCGTCCGTTCTCGCAAAGCTCCGTCAGTACCAAACCGAGGACAGACAGCAAACGACACAGCACAGAAGTGCGGAAAGGGATTTAATATGAACTTCTCAAACGATGAAATGAACCTTATGTGTATCTACGACACGGGTACACGCACAGGGCTTATCGAAGCTCTGTCGGAAATGCGTGGCGAGCTTGGAGCTGATGAAGCCGAGCTTCGCCGCTTGACCGATTCCACCATTGAAAAGCTCTCCGCTATTACGGATGAGGAATTTGCAAAGGTGGAGCTTTACCCCGATTTTGATGATGAGGAGGACGTGGATGCCGAGTAAATTAAGTTTTTACGCTCAAATGGCAGACCACACCGCAAAGCAGGTCACAGGCAGTTTCGGAGAGTGGACGGCGTTCCTTGAAACAATGGGACGACTGTATAAGTACCCGTTCCACGAGCAGTGCATGAGTTAGTTCTATCCTCAGTTCTCACCCGCCTGTGCGGAGTACGATTTGTGGAA
>OLJB01001494.1_pt1 | contig 11271 bp, 10 predicted proteins | sample 1601391 | NCBI WGS metagenome assembly OLJB01 (sample SAMN01915215, study PRJEB22387) | human gut metagenome | isolation source: stool | host: Homo sapiens | place: USA | reverse complement strand
AGTCCTGTTTTCGTATTCAATGTAATGCCAAGGGCTAAAATCGCAAGCCCCGCCAGATAAATGATCCCTCTTGTCAGCTGTTTCATCCTTATTTCCTTCTACTCTCTGTATAATCCGTTCTTAAAAAAAGCGTATGAATCCATAATACTTTTTTCATCCGCTATGTCAAGCGCAAAGAGAATTTCCCGCGCAAATTCCAGTGCCGCGGTTCCATTTGCCGTAACAATATTCTGATCCCGCACCGCCTGCTTTTTCTGATGAAGCGCACTTCCGGTGTACGCGTCCTTTGCCCATGCTTCCATATCCTTCAAATCATTACAGGTGTGCTTTACCGTATTTAAAACACCAAGCGTTCCAAGAAATGACGCCGCATCACAGATCCCGCCAAGCACCCTGCCTTTTTCCACGCACTGCAAAACGAGTGGCGCTATCTTTCCCGCATCCGGCTTTCTCCAGCCAGTTCCGCCGATCAGAATAAGCGCCTCATACGTTTCCGGCACCTCGTCCAGCCCATAATCCGGCACGACCCGAAACCCTCCGATGGAGCGCACCGTTTCTTTGTTTAAGGAAACGGTCTCCACCACATAGTTTCCTTTTCCAAGCTCCAGGATCCAGGACGACAGATACGCCGCCTCCCAGTCCGCAAATTCTTCTTTGAGCACGAGCAGTATTCTTTTTTTCACAGAGGCTTCGCCCCTTTCTGTGCAGCGCCGTTCCATTTTTGCGCATAGCGTGCGGCCTTTGCCCGCACCCCAATGACCCGGGCTGCCGGCTGGAACGCAAAGCCCAGCAGCGGCCCGGCCCCGCAGCCCATGAGCAGCGCCGAAACGATGAGGAACGGAAACAGCGAGAGCAGCAGCGGCCCGCTGCAGAGGGTCAGCCCTTCCCGCAGAGCAGCGGCACAAACCTCCGGCACTGCAAACGGCAGAATCCCTGCCGCCAGTGCCAGCAAAAACAAACCCATCTGATCCCATCTGAAAAGCTGATTCATACACACGCCCTCCGGTTCCATATATATGTGATACGGGGCGCAGTTTTGCCCGGCGGGGAGGGAGCGGGTGTGAAACAGCAGAAAACCGGGCGGCTCTCCCTGCGCGGCTGGTTTGGCCGGATGCTGCGCCAGCCTCCCCGGGGCTTTTACGGCCAGCCGTCTGTCTATCTGAGCGGCGGTGTGATGGAGATCGAGCACTTCCGCAGGGTGCGCACCTATGAGGAGGGCAGGCTCTGCCTGGAATTTGCGAGCGGGCTGTTCACCGTGTATGGGGACGGGCTTAGAATCGAAACGCTGGCCGCTCACCGAATTACCCTGCGGGGGCGGTTTTTACGCACAGATTTTTCCAGCAGTTAGGGAGGGATGCAGCATCTTACAGCTTTGGGCCGGGGCAGCATTTTCTGCCCGGAACGGTGATACCGATGGCCTGCTCTCCGAAGCCGCACGGACAGGCCTGCACCTCACCGACATCTTCCCTGCTCCCGGCGGCTTTACAGCTCGATGTGCGGCATGGCGTTACCTCCGGCTGGCAAAACTTGCCCGCAAGCGGCGGGTGCATCTGCGCATCCGCAAAAAGACAGGGCTGTTTTTTCTCCTGCGGCCCTACCTCCGGCGGCGGGGGCTGTGGGCCGGGCTTTTGCTGTTTGTGCCGCTTTTGCTTTGGTCACAGGTCCTTGTCTGGGCTGTGGATGCTTCCGGCCTGACGACCGGCCAGCAGGCGCGGGCAGCTTCCGTTCTGCGGGAAACCGTTTTCCTGATGCCGGGCAGTATCGTCACGCAGGAAAAACTTGCCGCCGGGGAATATGCTCTGCTGCAAAGCGGTGAGTTCTCGTGGGTCAGCCTGAATTTTCTGGATGGGCGGCTGGAACTGGAAGCGGCAGAAGCCAAACCGGTGCCGGAGATCGCCGCCGGAACGCTCCATGGCCTGCGGGCAAAGGCTGCAGGTACGGTGGTCAACACAAACCTTGTCAGCGGGACGATGCTGGTGGTTCCCGGGCAGGCAGTGGAAAAAGGCCAGGGACTCATCGGCACTGCCCGGGCTGAACGGGACGGTACGCTGATCTTTCAGCCTGCCGCCGGAAGCGTCCGGGCGCAGTTCGAGTGGGAGTTTGCGGAAGAGCTTCCGCTGATGGCTGCCACATACCAGCTGACTGGAAACACTGTCGTTCAGCGAAGGCTTTTCCTTGCCGGGCGGGTGTTCCCATTGCCTTCCCTTTTCTCTCCTGCGGACGATTCCACGGCGGTCACACGGCATCTTCAACCGGAGCTTCTGGGGCTGACGCTCCCGCTTTCCGTCGAGGAAAGCACCTATTACGAACAGGCAGAAAATGAAGTTCATTCCTCAGAGGATGAAGCCAGTGCACTGGCCCGTCTGCATGGCTTACAGACCTTGCAAAATGATTACCCGGACGCAGAATTTGTGGCGCAGAAAGTAGATGTCACAACCGAGAACAATATGCTGCATTACCGGGTGGTCTACACCATCATCGCTGACATCTGCACCTGAAAACGGCCCGGAGTTTTTCGCTCCAGGCTGTTTTGCTTATTTAATCTTTTTAATTTTTTCAAGTGCTTCCTTTTGTCGTTGACTTGCCGCCCGAACATACCACCGTTCTGCCCATTTCAAATCCTTCGGCACAACAATTCCATTTTCATAGAACCAGCCAAGATTGAACTGTGCATCACGGTCGCCATGTTGTGCGGCGCGTTCCGTCCAATAAAAAGCTTTTTCTAAATTTTTCTGGACACCGATGCCTTCCAAGTAAAAATATCCTACTTGGCATTCTGCCAGCGGATACCCCTTCTCTGCAAGTTGTAAATGCCCTCGAAAACATTGTTCATACTGACCCGTTTTCCAGTAGCGCTCAATCAGTTCATTGCAGGCATCAAATTCTTTGCAAGGCGTGTAATAACTTTCCATCTCAGGCTTCCGGTTCCTGCGTTTCGGCCTTTTCCTTTTTGTAGGCGGCCTTTTCTACCAACTTATTCAAGTCAAAGTGGTACTTGGTGTGGCAGAAATGACAGACGACCTCGCAGTCAGGGTCCTCATCCCGGAGCTTTTCCAGCTCCTTGCGGCCCAGGCTCAGCAGCATCTCTTCGGTACGCTCTTCACTGCAGTCACACTTGTACTGCACCTCGCGCTCATCCAGTACATTGGGGTTGAAGCCTGCCAGTGCAAGGTTCATCATATCCTCTGGGGTCTTGCCTTCCCGAAGCAGTTCAGTAACGGAAGGCATTGCGGCGATGTTCTGCTCCAGCTGGGTGATCTCGGCATCGGTGGCACCGGGCAGCAGCTGCAGCAGGAAGCCACCCGCGCAGGCAATGGTCAGGTCAGTATTCACCAGCACCCCCAGAGCGCAGACGGTAGGCACCTGCTCACTGTAAGCATAGTAGCTGGTCAGATCCTCGGCGATCTCGCCGGAGACCAGCGGCACCTGGCCCACAGTGGGTTCTTTCTGCAGGCGGTTGTCACGGATGACAGTCAGCACGCCGTTTTTGCCCACAGCACCGCCCACATCCAGATGGCCGTTTGCTTTCAGAGGCAGCTCTACCAGCGGGTGGTCGATACAGCCCTTGACATTGCCGGTGCCATCGGTACAGGCAACAACCGTGCCGGTGGGGCCGCCGCCCGCCACACGCAGCGTAATGGAATCGCCATCGTCCTTGAGCATGGAGCCCATCAGGGACGCACCGGTGAGCAGGCGGCCCAGGGCTGCGCTGCAGGTCGCACTGGTGTGGTGCAGCTGCTCGGCCGTGCGGACAATCTCAGTGGAGTCCACACCGCAGAACACAACACCGCCGTTTTCAGAAATACCGCGGATCAGATTAGACATTTTCTTTTTCCTCCAATTGGGTATACTGCTTGACGGCACAGAAGAAATAGCGTTCGCTCTCTTCGGTCAGGGGGCCGAAGCTCTCACCGTCGCAGACCTTTTCCAGCACAAAGCCGTGCTTTTCCAATGCGGCTTGGATGGTATCCAGGTCATAGGTATATTCATAGAACTGTTCATGGAAGTGTTCGCCGGTCTCGCGGTAGTCGATGTCCACCGTGATCTCCACCCGGCGGTCCGCAGGGTGATAGTGGTTGCGCCAGACGCAGGCAGCATCCTCTTCCTCAAAGGTAAATACATTTTCCCCCAGCACCTTCTGGTGCTTGTAAGGGGTATTCATATCAAAGAGGAACACGCCGCCCTCTTCCATGAAAAAAGCCGCGTTGGCAATGGCGGTATCCAGGTCCGGGATGTGGTTGAAGGTATCGAAGGTAGACACCGCACCCCGGATGGTGCCGTAGAGGTCAAGCTTGAGCAGATCCTGCTGCAAAAGCAGCAGCTTGCCGGAAAGGCCCAGCTGTTCCGCCTTATCCCGCACGACACAGAGCATCTCCTCGGACTGATCGATGCCGATCATATCATAGCCCGCCTGGGTCAGCATCAGGGTCAGCTCCCCTGTTCCACAGCCCAGATCGGCCAGAATACCATCCCGGATATCGTGAGCATTCAGTTCCTGCCGGATCTGCTCATAAAGGGCATCGTAGTCGGCTTCGCCGTTGAATTCATCATAGAAATAGGCAAATTCATTGTAGGCCATGGTTTACTCCGCTTCCTCGTCATCGGTGAACTCAGCCGCCACGGCCTCGTTCAACACCGCCTGCAGCTCCGGGATGCCGTAGCCGTTCTCGCCGCTGGTCAGCACCACCTTCTGGCAGCCATAGGGCAGGCAGACCTTTTCAAAATCCTCCTGTGTCTTGGCCAGCTGGCTCTTTTTGAGCTTATCGGCTTTGGTCAATGCCACAACAAAGGGGATCTGATGGTAGTGCAGATACTTCAGCATCTGCAGGTCATCTGCGCTGGGGGCATGGCGGCAGTCGATGAGCTGCACCAGCAGGGTATGATGCCTGGGGGCTTCAAAATAGCTGTTGATGAGGTCATCCCAGCGCTCACGGTCCGCATTGCTGACCTTGGCATAGCCATAGCCGGGCAGATCCACAAAATAGCAGTTGTCCACCTCATAGAAGTTGATGGTGGCCGTTTTGCCCGGTGTACTGGATACACGGGCAAGGTTCTTGCGGTTGCACAGCTTGTTGATGAGGCTGGACTTGCCCACGTTGGAACGGCCTGAGAAGCTGAGTTCCGGACGGTCACTTTCGGGCAGCTGGCTGGAAATGCCGTAGCTTGCAATAAAATCCGCTTTGTTGTAATTCATCGTTTGCTCCTTTGATTAGCAGACAGCCCCCGGCTTCGGTTTTTCCGGTGTAGGCGGGATGGCCGCTTCCACCGGCTTTGCCTTTTTGGCGGGGTGCGGATGACGGGCAGAAACGCTCTTGGGCTTAAGCAGAGCGGCATTGAGCACCTGTGCGAGGTCAGACATGGGCAGGAAGGTCAGATTCTTCTTCACCTCGTCATCCACCTCGTACAGGTCCGGAACATTATCCTTGGGGATGAGCACGGTTTTCATCCCCTCACGGTAGGCAGCCATGCTCTTTTCCCGCAGACCGCCGATGGGCAGCACATTGCCGTGCAGGGTGATCTCGCCGGTCATGGCAACATCACCGCGCACCGGGATGCCGGACAGACAGGACACCAGAGCGGTGGTCAGAGTAACACCGGCGCTGGGGCCGTCCTTGGGCACGGCACCCTCGGGGGCATGGATGTGCAGATCGCACTTTTTCAGCCGCTCAGGGTCGATGCCATATTCCTCGGCGTGGACACGGACATAGGTGATGGCCAGCTGGGCACTTTCCTTCATCACGTCGCCCAGCGAACCGGTGACGGTGATCTTGCCGCTGCCATTGTCCATGACCTGCACCTCGATGGGCAGGGTCTCGCCGCCGATGCTGGTCCAGGCCAGACCGTTGGCAATACCGATGGCATTGGTCCGGTTGAGGAAATCGGGCTTGACGAAGCGGGGTCCCAGCAGCTCTTCCAGGCTGCTGCCGGTCACAGAGACGTTTTCCGCCTCGCCGGACGCGATCTTGCGGGCGCACTTGCGCAGGACACTGGTGATGGTACGCTCCAGGGTGCGGACACCGGCCTCACGGGTGTAGCCGTCAATGATGCCGTAGAGCGCGCTCTGGGAGAAGGTGACCTTCCCGGCCAGACCGCAGGCCTTGAGCTGCTTGGGCACCAGATGCTTGCGGGCAATGTTGTATTTCTCCACCCGGGTATAACTGGGCAGCTCAATGACATCCATGCGGTCACGCAGAGGGCCGGGAATGGCGCTCAGATCATTTGCCGTGGTGATAAAAAGCACATGGCTCAGATCAAACGGCATATCGATAAAGTGATCATTGAAGGTGGTGTTCTGCTCGGGATCAAGAGCTTCCAGCAGGGCAGCAGCCGGGTCACCCCGGAAATCGCCCGCCAGCTTGTCGATCTCGTCCAGCAGCATCAGGGGGTTGGAGCTCTTGGCGGAGATCATGGCGTTGATGATCTTGCCGGGCATGGCCCCGATATAGGTGCGGCGGTGGCCGCGGATCTCTGCCTCATCCCGCACACCACCCAGACTGATGCGCACATACTTGCGGTTCAGGCTCTCGGCAATGGAGCGGGCAATGCTGGTCTTGCCGACACCCGGAGGGCCGACCAGGCAGATGATCTGGCCCTTGACATCCGGGGCCAGCTTACGGACAGCCAACACCTCAAGAATGCGGTCCTTGACTTTCTTCAGGCCGTAGTGGTCGCGGTCAAGGATGCGCTGTGCCTTGGCGATATCGAGGTCGTCCTCGGTAAAGCTGTTCCAGGGCAGATCCAGGCAGGTGTCCAGATAGGTGCGGATGACCGTTCCTTCCTGGTTGCTGCTCTGCATCTTGGCAAGGCGGTCCACTTCCTTGAGCAGTTTCTTCTCCCGCTCCTCGTCCAGATGCAGCTCCTGGATCCTGCGGCGGTACTCCTCGGCCTCTGCCGTGGTATCATCGTCCTCGCCCAGCTCCTGGCTGATCATGTGCATCTGCTCATGCAGGTAGTAATCACGCTGGTTCTTATCCATGGCCTCGTCCACTTTCTGGGCGATCTCCTTGTCGATCTCCAGCATCCGGCGCTCCCGATGCAGGCGTTCCACCAGCAGGCGCAGACGGCCGATGAGGGTGCTTTCCTCCATCACAGCCTGCTTATCCTCAAAGCGGAAGAGCAGATTGGCAGGGATGTACTCGCACAGGAAGGCGGGGTCGTTATTCGAGGTAACGGCAAACACCACGTCCTTGCTGATGCGGGGGTTCATGGAAAGCACCGCGTCGAAGCTCGTTTTCACGTTGCGGAGCAGGGCCTCTGCCTCGGTCTCTTCCTCTGCCTTGATGGGGCGCACAGGAGCCGGCCGCACCGATGCCAGCAGGAAGCTGCCTTCGGTATCCAGCTCGGTGCGCTTGGCGCGGAACTTACCCTCCACCAGAATGCGCACCAGATCATCCGAAACACGCATGACCTGCTTGATCTCGGCCACAACGCCGTACTGGTACATCTCCTCTGCCTTGGGGTCCTCAGCCTTCATATCCTTCTGCGCAATGAGGAACACCTCGGATTTATTCCGCACAGCCCATTCCACAGCGGCAATGCTCTTGTCACGACCTACCTCAAAATGCAGCAGGTTGTTGGGGAACACCACCAGCCCACGCAGGGCAATGGCGGGAAGATGGAGGATATTGCGCTCCACCTTGACAGTCACTTTTTCAGACATAAACTCATACCTCCCAGCTGCCCCGCGCCAAAGTGCGCTATCCCGTGGGCAGTTTTTTTGTTGGGTAAAAATCAGATTTGATTTATTATATCGGATTCCGGCCCCGGTTGCAACCGGGCAGCTCATCCTTTGCGGTTTTCCTGGATATTATAACCCAGCCGTCCCAGCGCAGGCAGCATGGCCCGCAGGGTGACACTGGTGAGCATTCCCATCACAAGACCCAGCACCAGCATAATCGGTGCATAGTAAAGGGACACTGCTGTGGAAAGGATGACACTGGCTCCCAGCAGCTGGCCGATGTTGTGGGCCAGCGCGCCGCAGACCGACAGGATGAACCAGGTGGGCCGCAGCGGGCAGTGATAGTAGAGCAGCCACATCACCAGCAGTGAGAGCAGGCCGCCGCAGAGGGAAAGAAAACCGGCCGTCCAGCCGGAGACCAGAAAGACGAAGAATGCCTTCAGCACATCCAGCACAAGGGCCTGTTTTGGCCCCATGAAGAACAGGGCATACATCACCACAATATTCGCCAGACCCAGCTTCATGCCTGGTAAAAGCCCGGGGATGACCAATGTGCCCTCGATGAAGGAAAGCGCCATCGCCAGAGCAAACAGCAGACCTGAAAGGGCGATGCTGTGCGTTTTGTTGTAATTGCGGCGGTTATAGGGCATCATTGTTCTCCTTTGCAGCGGATTATTCTTCACCAGCAGCCTGTTCGTACTGCTCCTGCTCTTCCATTGCCTTTTCCCAGGCAGCAAACAGCTCCTCCTGATGGAAGCGCAGATCACTGAGCTCATCGCTCTTTTGGCGGAGCAGATCGGGGTCATTGTAGACCTCCGGGGAGTTGATCTCATTGTCAAGCTCCACTTCCCTTGCCCCGCAGGCTTCCATTTCATCCTCGCAAGCCTTGATCTTTGCCCGCAGCTCCGCGCGGCGGCGGCGCTGCTCCTTGCCGTAACCGGCCTTGGCGGGCTGATCCCCGGCTTTTTCCGGAGCGGCAGCAGGAGCGGCACGGCCCATCAGGGCATCGTAGCTCGGATACAGGGTGGCCTTGCCATCTTCCAGATAGAGGATGGGACAGCCCAGACTGTTCATCAGATGGCGGTCATGGGTGACCATGAGCAGGGTCCCGGTGTATGCCATCAGGGCTTCGGTCAGGTTCTCGCGGGTGTAGATATCCAGGTGGTTGGTGGGCTCGTCCAGAAACAGCAGATTGGGCCGCTCCAGCACGATCTCAGCAAAGCGCAGGCGGGCCAGCTCTCCGCCGGAAAGTGCCTCACAGGGCTTGAACACTGTCTCGCCCCGGAAACCCAGCTTTGCCAGATGGCTGCGCACTTCCAGCTCCGTCATCCGGGGATACTTGTTCCAGATGACATCGATCACCCGGCCCTGTCCCAAACGGTTCTGCTGCTGAGCAAAAATGCTGGGCCGGGCTCCCGTACCCAGCCGCACCATGCCGCCGGAGGGGCGGCGCTTACCATCCAGCACCTGCATCAGGGTGGATTTACCCGCACCGTTGGGGCCTGCGATCACCAGCCGCTGACCCCGGCAGACCGTGTAGGTAAAGGGTTCCAGCAGGGTGCGCTCCCCGATCCTGATGGTCAGGTTCTTCATCAGCACCAGCTCGTTCCACGGCTCCACATCATACTCAAAGCGGAATTTGAGCTGGTTTGTTTCATCCTTTGGCGCTTCCGTGATCTCCAGCTTTTCCAACTGTTTGCGGCGGCTCTGGGCCATCTTGGTGGTGGAAGCGCGCACAAGATTGCGGTCCACATAATCCTGCAGCTTTTCAGCCAGTGCCACATCTGCATCGTGCTGCTTCTGGCGCAGGGCATCGGCAGCTTCCTTCTGGGGCAGATAGGCCGAGAAGTTGCCCTTATAAGTTGTCATGGTCTGGAAGGAGACCTCCCAGATCCTGGTGCAGATATTGTCCAGGAAATAGCGGTCATGGCTGACGACCAGCACGGCACCAGAATAGCCCTTGAGGTAATTCTCCAGCCATTCCATGGTGGCAAAATCCAAGTGGTTGGTGGGCTCGTCCAAGATCAGGACATCCGGCTTTTCCAGCAGCAGCTTTGCCAGACGCAGGCGCGTCAGCTCACCGCCCGAAAGCACAGCGATATTCTTCGTCCAGGTATCCTGCGCAAACCCCATACCGGACAGCACCTTTTTGATGTTGACATCCATATTGTAGCCGTCAGCGGCATCAATGATGTTCTGCAAGGCATCGTGCTGTTCCAGCAGAGAGGCATCCTCCGGGCTGGCGGCCATTCTGCGCTCTAGGATCTGCATCTGGGCCATGGCATCCAGCACATGGGCAAAGCAGGAGCGCATCTCGCCGTAGATATCCAACGTGGGGTCGAGCTTTGCATTCTGCTCCAGATAACCCAGCGTCACACCATGGGTCACACTGAACTCACCCTCGTAGTCCGTATACTCGCCGGTCAGGATCTTCAGCAGGGTCGTTTTGCCTGCGCCGTTCTGGCCCACGATGCCGATGCGGTCCTCCCGTTCGACACTGGCCGTGACATCATGCAGGACGATCTTCTCGCCAAAGCTCTTGCCCAGCTTTTCCAAATGTATCAACATTGTTCGTTTTCCAATCTCTCACACAGGCCGCACAGCATTACAGCTGGTGGCGGCGATTCTTCAGGCCCACATTGGCCAGTTCCTCCGGCTCCATCACCAGCGGGTAAAGCTCTTCCAGGCTGCTGATCTCATAGGTAGGAACGACCTTGCCGGGATTCTCGGCGTGGTTGGGGTTATACCAACAGGTATCCAGCCCGGCGTTCACACCGCCCTGCACATCACTGCTCAGGCTGTCGCCCACCATCAGCACATGCTCACGGTTCTCCACGCCCAGCGCACGGAGCGCAGCATCAAAAATCTTGCGGTTGGGCTTTTCACTGTCCATTTTTTCAGAAACGAACACATCCTCCACAAAATCCAGAATGCCGGATTCCCGCACACGGCGGCTCTGCACCCGGTCAAAGCCATTGGTCATCACAGCCAGTGTTGCCACTTCGGAAAGCTCCCGGAGCACGTCCAGCACGTTGGGAGATGTCAGGTCAGGGTGGGTAGAGAGCTGATCCAGATAGAATTTGTTCATCTCCACACCGTTGCCTGCGGCATTCACTGCCTTCAGAAAGCGGGTGAACCGCTCCCCCATCAGCTTGTCCCGGCGGATCTGACCCTTTTCCAGCTGCCGCCAGAGCTCTTCGTTGATGGTGCGGTAGGTCTGCACCGTCTCGGCATCCGGCTCAATGCCGTACTCCCGCAGGGTGTCAGCCAGCGCCTTGTTTTCCGCTGCATCAAAATCCAGCAGCGTATTATCAGCATCAAACAGAACACAATAGTATTTTGCCATGGTTCATTGCCCCCTCTTTCATGCTTGTGTCATTTTCCGGGACGCTTGTCCCCGATCACCGGGGAATTTTTCCCAGATCAAAAGAACAGCGAGAAGCCAGCCCCGCCCCGGCAGAGCTGGCTTCCGGTTATTCCTGAACTATCTCATAGGTTTCATCATCGGTCTGCACCGGGGAATTGTCCGTGCACGGATCTTGCGCGGTGCAGGGTTTGTCAACGTTTCTGGGCATCTGCTCCTCGGTCATGCC
>OLJB01001485.1_pt1 | contig 11330 bp, 9 predicted proteins | sample 1601391 | NCBI WGS metagenome assembly OLJB01 (sample SAMN01915215, study PRJEB22387) | human gut metagenome | isolation source: stool | host: Homo sapiens | place: USA | reverse complement strand
AAGAAATGGGGTATGTCCCATACTTATTAATTGTTTTTGTAATGCAAAACACTGTAATGCTTGACCATAATTATCATTGCTTTGCCAAAATGTAATTATACCTATTTTCATGATTCAAGAGCATTATTTCTACTTTTTCATAATCTTTCTCATCCGTTCCACATTTGCGCTTCCCAAAAAATCTTTAGCGAGATTTTTTATCGTTTGTCTTACTATCAATTTTGAATCCGTAATGCAATTCAAAATTTGTTCAAGTGCATTACTTTCATCTTCTGTTTCGGTAAAAACTTCAAAAAGTATGGGCTTTTCTGTTATTTCAGGAGCAAGGAAACGGTCGATTACAGCATTGAATTCCTGCTTATTACTGGCAGTAAGATATTCATAGCCAAGGTCTGTGGCATAGTCTTTAACCAAGCAATGTGATTTATTGCCATAATGCCCTGCGGCAGCCACAAACCGGTCGGCTTCTTCCCCTAAAAAATAGCAGGGGTGGTTGTAGTTGCGAAACTCGTTTCCCTTGCCGTTATTAATAAGGAGCAACCTTACATTGTTACCTACATGGCGGTTACCCACTACGTTCATGTCGTAGAAAAATGCCAAATCACCGAATATTCCGATAAACAGTTTCTCCGGATGGACAAAGGATGCTCCCATCATGGTTGATACACCACCGTCAATGCCGAAACCTCCTACATTGCATTTAGCCAGAATGCCATCGGGCAACTTGAAGAAGTTCCACGACCTCAGACTATGGTATATGCCTAAATGCAGTTCACATCCTGCCGGCAATTTGTTCACCATGTGTTGTGCCATCCATATATTACTGAATGGAAGTTCAGGAAGCTTGGCTTTCATGGCTTCCACTTCGCTCAACATGGCATCCCTGTATTCCGTATGGGAAGCGTTATCCGAAGCGTACCGTTCAAAGAATAATTCTTCCGGCATCATAAATACACGTCGTAAATTGCCAAAAGTATCCCGTAATGCACCATCAGGACTTACACGCCATGTATTTGTTGTTTTGACTTTAAAAGAATTGCCCGAGACTTCTCCGATATGAATACAAAGATTAGCTTGCGCTAAAGGAGATTGCCACAGCTGTTGTCCGCATACCAATTGGTAATGAACTTCGTATTTTCCTCTGTAACCACTGGTATGGTCGCAAAGAACTACAGCATCGTATGTCGCACAAAATTTATCTACAGCTTCAGTCAGACGCTCCGAGAAATTTGCATGTGCACCTATAAAAACAATAATTCTTCCATCTCTTGGAATATCGGGAAGTTTGTCTTCGAAAATCGTATGCCGATAGATAACGTGAACGGGAGAGATTTCCTTGACGCTGAAATCCCGACTGTATTTGGTATACATATTGATGTGTGCCGGACCTCTGCCGTTCAGGGAAAGGGCAAGCATGGCTTTGTTCGCTTCCACCTCGCAATAGCGCTCGTCTTCCTTGTCCTTTACCATCGGAATGGTGACACTCTCCACCGCTATGTCATTGGGAATGTTCCGGCGGTCTATCTGCTGGTCTATCAAATGACCCACCTTGTGATTTCCTCGGGTTGAAGTGATTGCCAATACAGGCAATTTCCTGTAATATGCTTCGGTAAGACCGGGCATGTAGTTGCGTGACGCCGTGGCACCCGTGCAGCTTAACACTACCGGTTCTCCGGTCTCGGCAGCCATGCCGCAAGCGAGATAGGCAGCACTGCGCTCATCAACTGATGACCAGATTTGAAACCACGGGTCATTCTCAATGCTTACGACAAAAGTCATATTTGTTGTACCTGGTGATGCTATCACATGGTGTATGCCGTGAGCCTTGAGCAAGGCAATGACTATCTGGACGTTGCGCTCGTCAGTGTATTTAAATTTTGACTCCATTATTTTATAAACGAATGAATTATTCTAATTTTTTCCATTAACAACAAAATAGCCACAGTAAATACCGTAATCAAGCATGAGTCAAATATGTTTATTATTTTTCCTGCCCCTCCAATAAGTATTGTCATTGGGTAGAGGATATAAGGATGCAAAAGATAGAAGAACAGAGTGTCGCGGCCATATCTCGACACCGCATTTTCATTCCAATCATGCTTGAAGTTAAAAATACATACTAACAGATAACATAATAGAAGAGAATAGCACAAATATGCTATCCTTATCACGAATACCTTCAAACTTCCATAAGGTTGGATTATACAGTCAAGCCAATGTGGGTTTAACGAAGCCAGACCCATCAATACGAAAAACGATGAAACAACAAGAATTTTTCGGTGTGTGGGGGGGGGTAAATTGTTTATAATCAGCATATTGCAGTATATTAACTCCATAATAATGACCAATCATAAAATATGGCATGAAACTGAAAAATCTGTGAAGTCCCAGAATCCCGCTAATATTAGTGAAACCGACAGAAATACTTATAAAAATGGATATTACGACAATCCATTTGGGATTCCATTTTTGCGGGATAACCGATAAAAGTATTCTCCAATAGAACAGGCAAAGCAGATACCACAATGCAAAACAAGGATATAGCCATCGACCTAATGAAAATGTTCCCCCCCCCATAAAAACATGCCGTATGAGAATGTCAATGACTTGAAAGACAATAAACAATCTCAGTAGTCTCAATGACTTTTTGAATTGTGCCCTCAATGGTTGCCGTCTTGTAAAATACCCAGAAATCAAGACAAACAGCGGCATGTGGAAAGCATAGATACCTTTCATTGCATGCATTGTCAGTAAATCATAGTTGCTTGGCAGATGTAGATCAATGAATCCTGCAAGTAATGGAATATGTCCGAATATTACTGAAATAATCAGACACATCTTTAATGCATCTAATTTGTAATTTCTTATTTTCATTTCCATCGTGGATTTATCGTCTTACCGTTATTACACACAATCACCTGTCCTGAGATACAACTTGACACATCTGACAACAGGAAACATGCTGTCTCAGCTACTTCTTCAGGTAGATAGACACGTTCTGTCGCATTGCTGGCCAAAAACAAATTTCCGTCAGACTTAAAGCCTGTCATATCAGATGCCGTTATACCCGGTGCTACAGCATTCACTCGTATTCCGTCCTTGACAAACAGGCACGCAAGTCCTTGTACCATGCTGTTTACTGCCGCTTTCGTGAAGCCGTAAGGGCGTATGTCTACCGTTTCACCCGTTTCTGACGACACAAACAGCACATTGCCTTTCCTTATTTTCTGTACAAGCATTTTGGTAAAACTCTGTGTCAGGAAGAAACCTCCACGAAGATTGGTAGCTATCTGCGCATCAAAAGTTGCTGGGGTTACATCAAAGAACGTAGGCTCATGCAAGGATATTCCTGCGTTGTTCACCAGACAATCCACACCATCCAGCAGTGCATCAGCATCACTTATAAACCTGTCAAAAGCCGATGTGTCCTGCATATCAAGAACAAGATATTTACATCCTATGTTGTCAGCTGTCTCTTTCAGGATCTTTTCATTTCGTCCAGAAATAAGGACAGACGCGCCTTCAGAGACAAATTTCGCAGCCATCGCCGCGCCGAGACCTTTTCCGCCACCCGTTACAATTATCTTCTTTTCTGACAGTCTGGTGCCCGGCTGCAGATAAGATATGTCAGCTGTGACATTCTTTACAGGAACACCGCGCAAAATGAATCTTGCTCCTCGCTTAACATATTCTTTTAATGACATTTCTTGTTCTTGTTTATTTTTGTGATTGTTATGAGTTTATTTAGAATCTTTATCCGTTCTGTTTTTTCCAAACCTAATATGAATATTGCAGATGCAGTTGAAACGACACTGACAATACATGTGACGCACAATCTCAGAAAACCTTCATCAAGATTGCAGACGACCAGCAGCGGCAGTATGAAAGAGACGACGGATACGATTATTACCTTGAGAATGACATCTGACAGATACAGTCTTACAGGAAAATCCAACAGACCCTTGGAAATGTAAAGCCGGACAAAATTCAAGAGGAAATAAATCACAATATATATCACATACGTTGCCTGCGGCGGTGCGCCGAACTCAAATGCCATCCAAGTAAGCGGGAATACCAGACAGCCTACCGTCGTAATCCAGATCTGATACCTCCTGATGTTGCCTGTCGCAGATATGGCAGTCAGCATGGAGTTTCCCAGCAATGTCATCAGCGCCCCGAAGAAGCTCAGGCGCAGAAACACCGGCACATATTCAGGTACCGTCTTCAGCCAAAGCCGTAAAATATAATCCGCCTCACAGATAATCGGCACGACAAAGACAAGCAGCAGAAAATAGGAGAACCTTGCGCCTCGACAAACCAGCCTGTACATATAGTCCATCTCTCCGGCGGCATACGATTTGGTTATCTGCGGATTTACAGCCACAGTGAAGTTGTTTACAAACTGCATCACCGCATTCTGTACCTGTGTGGCAATTCCGCGGGCTGCATTGAAAGTTACGCCGAAGAAGATGTTTATCAGCATGTCCACACCCTGCACATTCAGCATATAAGCCCCGTTGCCGAAGAAACTCCAGCCGGCAAAGCTTGTCATCTCTTTTACCAACGGCCTGTCATAAACGAAACTGTAACGGCTCTCCTCAAAATGCCGCTTGCAGTATTGGCCGTAAGTCAGCCTTATCAGCAATGCCACAATAACAAGTAATACAGCATAGGTCGCCAGCTTATCGTATGGAGAAATAAGAAGCATGTAAACGACGGTAAGTTTTAGCACCGCCTCAAGAATGCTTATATAGGCGAAGGCCGACATCTTTTCATGCGCAATGATGCAGGCGTTGTAGGGAACGCTTATCAGGTTGATGACAAATGAAACCAATGAGCATTGCAATACCCAGTTTGCTGCGCCCATGCGCTCGGATGGTATGTTCATCTTTGTGTTGAGGAACCATACGCCGAACGTCTCTGCCAAAACAAGTATGACAAGTGAAATCCCTATCTGTATGTTCACGCTCGTTGTGAATATCCGTTTCAGCCTGTCAAAGTCACCGTGTCCAAGCTCGTATATAATAAAGCGGCTTATGGAAGAAGACAATGAACTGGATATAACAGAGAACATTATCACCACACCGCCTACCACATTATAAATACCATAGTCTGTTACGCCCAATGTGTTCAACACAACACGGCTCGTATAGAACGTGACCAGCATGATGAACAGGGTACGGACGTAGAGCAGCAGCGTGTTTTTGGCTATGCGTTTGTTGTTTGCTGAAGTATCAATCATAAGTTTCTAACAATACATTCGGATTCCAGAATTGAACCGGGCGTTTACAGCGAATTTTCGGAACTGTTCAAAATGACAAATTTATAAATGGGACTGGCGGATCACTCTTTATGGCAGCTTCACTGACACCTTGTTCCCGGATACCTTTGTTCCTGTAACATCACCTTGTTTGCTGATTTCTATATCAGAGTATTGCGGCTCAATCATCATTGTGCCGTCAATGGCAATGACACCCCACTGGCTGTAATTCTTTTCCACAGCGCAATATTTGCCTACTGGAGGTCTGACATTACGGTATATCGGAGGAATGGTGATACGCTCACCGACTTTCAGCCCCCATTTCATCCCTGAACGGAACGGAACAGCCTCGCCCGACTTCTCCAGAAGTAGCCGCCTCTTTTTCATTTTCTCGGATTCCGCCATATTCCGTATCTCCCTCGCACGCTTTGCCAGTCGCTCCATCGCGACCAAACATTTCTCTCCCTCCTCTGCCGGGAAGTAACATCCGATGTATTTTTTTTCCCCACAGTCTGTCACATGATAGTATTTCCCTCCGCTGTCCGTCACGATGATGCTTCCATCCGCCAACCATCGGCATATCCAATAGTAACTGTCATGATCACCACCGAGGAGACAGGCATATCCCCATGGAAAACCAGCCATATGCGGATCGTCAATATAGCATTGGACGGAAGCACTATAATCAAAAATCGCCACATAGAACTTGTGGTCATAAATATAGCCACCGCTCAGGTTCAGTTTGCTTGCATACAGTTTTTTTGTCCGGCTATAATACATGCGACCGACTTTCAACATCTCCACATCCCCGAAACGCTTCACCTCGGGTTTTTCCCTGTATGACCGCAGGTTGTAAAGATCTATATAATCAGACCTGCCGTTCGGTTTCTGCACGGTCAGGAAATTGTTTCTCATGAATTTCATGGACTGGCAATACCCTTCCTTCCTTATAATCTCACCACAGGCGTTTACCAGTCCGCATATCTTGTCCGAGAGCCTCACCGCTGCCATGTCATGCCGGATGTCGAAGACTGTGGCGAATACCGGGGCCGTAATCTTTTTTCTTCCCCGGCACAGCCCCCATAGCCTGCTGTTCCTGTCCTGCCATGCTCTAAGTTCCGGCCTCTTGCTGGGATTAGGAGTTTTTTGCAAAGCTATAACGGAAAGCAGCCTGTCATGGGAAACGATTACTTCCATACCGAAGTCCTGACATGAATCTTCCGCGGTGACAGTTTCTGAACTTGTTCCGTTCCCATGTCGGGCGGTCCGTATTCCCCTTCCAGCCATATCCCCACGGAACATCGCCTCCCAGTCCCATGCCATGGTGGGCAGACCGAACACACGGTAGAGTCCAACGTTGTCTATCAGCACGCATGTCTTCTTGCCGGCTGATTTTCTCAATCCGCGCCCGGCCTGTTGCAGATATTTGGCCAGCGAGAGTGTCGGACGCGCCATCTGCACGAACTCCACATCGGGGCAGTCAAATCCCTCACTGAAAACGTCCACATTTACCAGTACCTTTATTCTGCCTGTCTTGAAATCCTCCACCATCCGTCCGCGTTCAGCAGTCGGTGTGTGACTGTCTATGGCTGCGGCGTCCAGTCCTTTTCCGCTGTAATACGCCGCGATGTTCCGCGCATGGTCGATACTGACGGCATAGACGATCCCCTTCTTCCCGTCCGCATACTCCAGAACGCTCCGATACAACTGATCGATGCTTGTGTGACGGTTCAGTACGTCATTCATCTCCCTTATCTGGTAATCACCATCTGCACCGCGTTTCTCCAGCGAGTCTATCAACCGTTGCTCCCTGCTGTTTGCACGTATTGAAACATAATCAAATGACGACAGCCACCCTTTCCTTATAAACTCCGCCACACTCCATGAGCATACCAGCGAGTCGAAAAGGTCCGTGAACCCGGTGCGTCCCATCCGGCAGGGAGTAGCGGTAAGTCCGAGAAATTTTGCTTCCGGACACCAGTTCCACAGCATCCGGTAAGTCCTTGCCTGCGCATGATGCGCTTCGTCGATGATGACCAGTTCCGGTTTTTCCACCACATCATCGTAATGCCGTGTTAGCCATTGTATGGACATCACCCTGACGCACCCGTCAGTCAGACTTGTTCCATATTTTGCAACGGTCTTTTCTATCTGCTCCACAAGCTCCCTGCGGTGTGCGACGATCCAGACCGTCCTCTTTCCATCAGTGAGAAAACTGCTTACCACCGCCGCCAATACATGGGTCTTGCCGGTACCTGTAGGCATCTGCACCATCACGCTGCGGTGCGTCCGCCATTCCTCCGAGAGACGCTGTATAATATCTTCCTGATAGTCATGCAGACATACGGTTTTTGCCATATGGTTTTCGATTAAAGCTCCGGGAACAAGCGCTCTCGTTCCCGGAGCTCCCCCTGCACTTTTCACAAAGGACAAGGGTTCTGATCTAACATTAGTGCCGGCTATGTTCCATTTCCGGCCGGCAGACGGAAATAACAGGCTGCAAAAACAAAGTTTTTTAACTGCTAAATTACTAAGGACCCTCATCGAGAAGGATCGTTAAGAACAGCCCGTTTTACTAATAGGCATTCTTCTCGCCACGGAAGACATTCGCCACCGTCCTGTACATGATGTAAAGGTCCAGACCGAAGCTCCAGTGCTCCAAATACCAGATATCACCACGGATACGGCCCTCCATGTCTTTTAGTTCCTTCGTTTCCCCACGGAAACCCGTAACCTGGCTCCACCCCGTTATACCCGGTTTCACAAAATGCCGCACCATATATTTATTGATCAGCCTTGAATATTCCTGCGTATGGAGAAGCATGTGAGGACGAGGCCCCACGATACTCATATCCCCCAACAGCACATTGATAAACTGGGGCAGCTCATCTATATTCGTCTTACGCATTATATTGCCCCAGCGCGTCTTGCGGGGATCATGCTCCGTGGCCTGTATCCTGTCGGCATCTGCATTTACTTTCATACTGCGGAACTTGTAACAATAAAACTCCCTGCCGTTCAGCCCGTTCCGTTTCTGGCGGAAGAACAGCGGGCCGGGCATGGTCAATCCGGTCACTATCGCCACCACAATCAGAATAACCGGAAAAAACGTACAAAGGAACACCGATGAGACTACTATGTCAAAGGTTCTTTTCAGCAGGCGGTTCCCCGGCCAACTTAAGGGATCGGGGCGAAGGCCCAGGTAAGGGACGTTCCCCATGATGTTGAACGACATACGGTGGTGGAGATAATTGCGCACATTGGGCACACTGAAGAAATGTACCAGATGGTTCTCGCAGTAATCAATCAGAGAAACGATGACCTCTCTGTCTTTTGAGGGCAGGCAGCAGAACAGGTAATGTACATAATCATGTTTCTCCAGATATTCCTGTACCTGCGCCGGCTGGCCCAAATACGGACATTCTACCGGGAAAGCAGGATTCGCCTGACCGTCAAAATAGCCCACGACCGAATAACCTGTATCTTCACTGCCCGACATCTCATGGTAGATTTCCAGGTTGTTGTCCGTACTTCCTACCAGTACTACAAAACGCGTATGTTTCTTGCTCATACGGTAAAGCCTGATGAGAAGACGAAGAGTGAAACGGAACGAAACAAGACACAGAAACAGGAGGAAAAGGTACTCCAGCATGAACAGGGAGGCTATATCCGCATACTTTCCTACAGAAAGGACCAGACCGCCCAGGAGGACAAACAGGAACATATTCTCGAACACACGTTTCCATATCTGAAGGGAATGCACTTTCCTCCGGTGAAGCACTACTCCTGAATGGATGGCGCAAAGGGCGTAACATAACATCAGTGTAAGCATGACTTGCAGAACGGTGGTTCCACCAACCTGCAGGCTATCCCACTGCATCTCATTGGACAGCTTGCTGAAAAGCAGGAATAGCAGACCGCAAAGAAAGGTCTCGGTGACAATCACAAAGGTCTCGATCAAGTGGTTGTAGGATGCTAATTTGTCTTTCATAGTCATAGTAGTATGATTTAAAAAATTATGATCATATATGTGGCTATCATTATCAACTCTCATACCTGTTTACTTCAAACAGATTTTGAAATAAAGTCCCGCACTCAGATATTTACCATCATTCAATTCTGCTATCAGATTAAAACGATCTTTCCAAACAGCATAGTTAAAACCTATATTAATGGTTCGTGCATCATATTCCGCCATCAAATTCAGTCCATTCAATATCTTATTTCCCAAAGAAGTATCAGGCAAACAACACCGAAAATTAACACCTAATGCAGGTCCTTCATAATTCAAGCCAGTAGCCCTACTATAAATATAAGCCATATGAAGCCCTAATTCCCCCACATTCTGAAAATACAAATGTTTCGTTGCAGCCAGAAAAAAACGATTGAAATAATTATGAGTACCAGCTTCTTGATTAAAATTGATATTACCACCACCATTATTATCAAAACTTCCGGGATCATTGGCTCCCAATACAAGTTGAGGAGTCCATTCTTTCCACCAGCCTTCCTTCCATAAACGGAGCCTTCCTGAAAAATTACGGTCCTGATTACGAAATTTTCCCCAAGTCTGTTCAGGCCAATAATTACCTTTAACTCCCTTTACCAAGGTACAGGTATATGCTACTTCCAGCCAAGGAAAAATAGTCACATTTATATAGTAATTATATGTGTAGGTGTAATTTTTATTATTCCAATAAGTAGAAAGCGGATGCTTATCCAGCACATTACCGCCCAGCATAACAGTTTTGTCCTTCTGCATATCAGCAGTAGGCATATGCAATAGTCCACTAGTACCATATAATGCCTGTCCCTTCAATACAGTACAGAAACATAAACATAGAAAAGCTAAAAAAGAATTATGCATTGCGAAATTATAAGGGTTTGCTATCTTTGTACCATGAAAAGATTAGTTTCTCCCACAAAAAGCGTGCAGGAAAAAGTAAGGCAGCTTGTACATAACGTTTACGGGTATGCTTCTCTTTATACATACGATAGACAAAACGCAGATTCATACGATCTATCCATAGAGGGTAGTATTCAATCTCATTATTAGCAGTTTGGTGAATAAAACCACCACAGGTAAAACCAATACCCTGGAATCCGGCATTACGCACCTTTAGCAAAAAACGTTCTTGCATCAACGCCCCCATTCCTACAATAAGAAAATCAGGATTAACTTGTGTAATATGTTTCGCTTCCGCATCCATTTCTTGTTCCGAAACAAAATACCCATTACGACAACCCATAAACTTCAACTTTGGATACCGTTCCTTAAATATTTCAACAGCTTTTTCTACCTGTTCTTGTTTTGACGCAACAATGTATAACATCTTTCCATTATTTTCGGCAAAACGGAATAATTCCGGTGCCATAGAAGTCATATCAAAGCTTCGCCTTTTCACTGTTATTCCATATAATAATCTTATGGCAGCCACTAAGATGGAACCATCGGCAAAAATACCATCAAAACTAGCGAACAGTTCTTTGTTCTCTAAAGCAGTGAGATAGGAAACCGGATTTAAAAAAGTATAAACTTTACCCTTATCTTCCAAAAGGTCATTAAAAGAATTGCCGTCTGTAATAATTATTTTTTTTACCAAAATAGAGAACATCGCTAATCTATTTACAGATATTTGTCTTCAAGTACTCAATAGAACATCGAGTTTCTTTGGCTATATACTCATTTATTTCTTTATAATCAATAGGAGTTGTTAATATACTATCCAATTTATCAATATCATTGATTATTCTAGACTCCAAGTGAAATTGTTTCAACAGATAGCTTAATTTTTGATTGTTCATATTTCGTATGATTGTGCAAAAAGCCTTATTATATTTGATAGAAAATACACTACCATGAAATGTATCAGTAACAATATATGACGCATTCTTGAAATATGCCAGTACTTCAAAAGGGGAAGGAATGACCACGTCATCACACCAAGAGAAATAATGGCCGATAGATATTAGTTTCAGTCTATGGGATTTGGCGAAATCTTTTATTGATTGAATTTCCTGCTTATCTGTAATACGTCCCGGGTATGTATATACAATCATATAATTTTTT
>OLJB01001480.1_pt1 | contig 11362 bp, 10 predicted proteins | sample 1601391 | NCBI WGS metagenome assembly OLJB01 (sample SAMN01915215, study PRJEB22387) | human gut metagenome | isolation source: stool | host: Homo sapiens | place: USA | reverse complement strand
AAAGCCCCTGCCGATACCAGTGATGGGAATCCGGCGGAGCAGCTCCCGGAGAGTGCGACCCCGACGAAACCGGGGAGTGCTACGGGAACCGTGACGGAGCATACCAAAACAGACAGTAACGGAAATACCACATCACAGACAAGTCCTGCCGAACAGAAAAAGCAGGCAATGAAAGAAGCTGCGGAGGCAGAAAGCGGGAAAACAGAAAGTACGGAAAAATCCGGTCAGGGCAAGGAGTTTTATACTATTCAGACCGCCACGGAGAAAGTTTTCTATCTGATTATTGACCGGGACGGAGAGGAAGAAATGGTATATTTTTTGACTGAGGTTACGGAAAATGACCTGTTAAATGCAACTTCCGATAACAGTGAAACCTTGCCGAAAAATTCCGCTGCGTTGGAATCTGCAATTCCGAATGGGGAGAGTGCATTGCCAAACAACAACGGAGAGCAGGCAGATACAGAGGGAAAGGAAACGGAAACAGAAAAAGGTACGGAAGGTGCAGAGAGTACGGGAAATACAGAGGAAACCGAACCGGAGCCGGAAGTGAAAGAAGCACCGAATCCGATGATTTCGTATGTGCTGATTGGTAGTCTTGCCTTAATCGTTATCGGAGCTGCTTATTATTTTAAGGTTGTCCGCAAGAAAAAAGAGGACTTTATCGAGGACGAAGATGAAGATGAGGAAGATAACGAGGAGTATGAAAACGAAGATGAGGAATCGGAGGAAGATACGGAAGAAGATTTCTTTGACGAACAGGAGGAATAAGGTATGCAGTTGGTGGTTACAGAGAAGCCCAGCGTAGCACAGGCAATTTCCCATGTGATCGGGGCGAAAGAGAGAAAAGACGGTTACATGGAGGGAAACGGATTTCTCGTTTCATGGTGTGTAGGACATCTGGTAGAGCTGGCACAGCCGGAGATGTATTCAGAAGCATGGAAAAAATGGAGCTATGAGAGCCTGCCCATGATACCGGAGCAGTGGCAGCATGAAGTGAAAAAGGAAACAGCAACGCAGTATAAAATCTTGAAAAATCTGATGCACGATACAAGAGTTGAAAGTGTGGTGTGTGCCACCGATGCCGGACGGGAGGGAGAACTTATCTTCCGTCTGGTATATGAACAGGCAGGCTGCCGGAAACCAATGAAACGCCTGTGGATTTCATCAATGGAGGAGAGTGCAATCCGTGACGGGTTTGAAAACTTAAAGCCGGGAAGCGATTATGACAGCCTGTACCAGTCTGCACTTTGCAGACAGCAGGCAGACTGGCTGGTGGGATTAAATGGTACGAGATTATTTACTGTACTGTATGGCGGAAAGGTATTAAAGGTGGGCAGAGTACAGACGCCCACCCTTGCCATGCTGGTAGACCGTGAAGTGAAGATTATGAATTTTGAAAAAGAGCAGTATTACATGGCTCATATTCTGATGGATGGGATAGATGCCATGACAGAACGGATTGACGATAAGGCAAGGGCAGAAAGTATTGCTGCAGCGTGTGAAAGTCAGAGTGGAGTGGTTCGTTCCGTTATAAAGGAAAATAAAAGCGTTGCACCACCAAAACTTTATGACCTTACCACGCTTCAGCGGCTTCTAACGTTGCCCGTATCGTTCGTACTCTTGAACAGCACGGCGCAATGGAATACAGCATTGTTGTTGCAGCTACCGCAGCTGATTCTGCTCCTTTGCAGTATATCGCTCCGTATGCAGGCGTAACAATGGCAGAATATTTCATGGACCAGGGCAAAGACGTTCTGTGCGTATACGACGACCTTTCCAAACACGCCGTTGCATACCGTGCAATGTCCCTGCTGCTCCGCCGTCCTCCTGGACGTGAAGCATATCCTGGCGACGTATTCTACTTACATTCCCGTCTTTTGGAACGCGCTGCAAAACTCAATAAAGAGCTTGGCAATGGTTCCATTACCGCACTGCCGGTTATCGAAACCCTGGCAGGCGACGTAGGCGGCTTTATTCCTACCAACGTAATTTCCATTACCGACGGACAAATCTTCCTGGAATCCGAATTGTTCTATGCAGGTATCCGTCCGGCTATCAACTCCGGCTTGTCCGTATCCCGTGTAGGCGGTGCAGCACAAATTAAAGCAATGAAATCCGTTGCCGGTACCCTGCGCCTTGACCTTGCACAATACCGCGAACTTGCTGCATTCTCCCAGTTCGCTTCTGACCTTGATAAAGCTACCAAGGCTCAGCTCGAACGTGGCCAGCGCCTGATGGAAATCATGAAGCAGGGCCAGTACCAGCCTCTGACTGTTGAGAAGGAAGTTATGTCGATTTACCTCGGTACTAAAGGTTATCTTGACGACATCGATGTTAAAAAGATTACCCGTTTCGAGAAAGAATTCCTTGAATTTATGGACGCTGCTTATCCGCAGGTTGGCGAATCCATCCGTACCGAAAAGAAAATCACCGACGAAGCTGAAGCTACACTGAAAAAAGCTATAGAACAGTTTAAGGAAACTTTTCTTGCCAGTGAAGGCAGGTGATTGACTGATGGCTACTGCACGTGAGATTCATCGCCACATGAAAAGTGTAAAGAACATTGGTCAAATCACTAAGGCGATGAAAATGGTTGCTGCGGCACGTCTGCGCCGAGCGCAGGAAAGAGCTGCCGCCAGCCGTCCGTATGCTATAAAAATTAAAGAGGTTTTGAGTAATATCGTTGGCGATAAAGGAACTTTGTCCGGACTGAACCCGAGAAAACATCCTTTAATTCAAAAACGCCCGGTAAAAAAGATTGGCTTTTTGGTAATGTGCTCCGATAAGGGCCTTGCAGGCGCTTACGGCAGCAATGTTTTAAAACATGCCATGGGTGAAATCTTAAAAGTAAAAGGCGAAGTGGTTATTATTACCTGCGGCCGCCGTGCCAGAGACTTTTTCAGGCATCGTGGATTTAATGTCATTCAGGCACACTTTGGTTTCTCCGACAAGCCTTCTTACAACAATGCTGTTGAAGTAGCATATGATGCAGCACAGCGTTTTGCCGATGAGCAGTTTGATGAATTGCGCATTGTATATACTTTGTTCAAATCCGCACTTTCGCAGACCCCGACCAATGAAACTGTTCTTCCGCTGGAACCCCCGGCAGATGAAGCACCCAAAGGCGGCGAAGCACAGGTTAAAGCAAATACCCAGTATTTGTTCATGCCTGAAGCAGAAGAAATTCTGGCAGATTTGGCACCTCGTTATTTGGAAACTGTTATTTATGCCGCACTCGTACAGTCCGCAGCGAGCGAACTCGGTTCCCGTATGACTGCTATGAGTTCCGCAACAGACAACGCAGCAAAGCTGGTTAAGAGCCTCGAGCTTAACTACAACAAAGCACGTCAGGCACTTATTACCCGCGAGCTGACCGAAATCTGCGGCGGCGCAGAAGCATTAAAACAGAACTGATGATATATTAGTAAATTAGGAGGCTAAAACCTTGAATACTGGTAGAATAGTACAAGTTGTTGGCCCTGTTGTTGACATTGAGTTCAGTCCGAAAACAATGCCCGCGATCCTGAATGCTATCAAAATTGATGGTACTACTGATGACGGTAAAGTAAAAATTCACCTTACTTGTGAAGTTATGCAGCATATCGGCTATAACATTGTCCGTACTGTTGCCATGAGCTCTACCGATGGTCTTGTTCGCGGCATGGAAGCAGTAGATACCGGCGCTCCTATCAGCGTACCGGTTGGCCCCGGCGTACTGGGCCGTATCTTCAACGTTCTCGGTGAAACTGTTGACCATGATGACACGAAAGTAGAAGCAGCAGACTACTGGCCTATCCACCGTCCTGCTCCGACTTTTGACCAACAGGCAACAAGCACTAAAATTTTGGAAACAGGCATTAAAGTCGTTGACCTTATCGCTCCGTATGCAATGGGCGGTAAAATCGGTCTGTTCGGCGGTGCAGGCGTAGGTAAAACCGTTATTATTATGGAACTTATCCATAATATCGCAACTGCACACGGCGGTTACTCCGTATTCGCCGGCGTAGGCGAACGTACCCGTGAAGGCAATGACCTTTGGTGCGAAATGAAAGAATCCGGCGTTATCGACAAAACCGCTCTGGTTTACGGTCAGATGAACGAACCTCCTGGAGCACGTATGCGCGTAGGCCTTACCGGCCTGACCATGGCTGAATACTTCCGTGATGTAGGCGGCCAGGACGTACTTCTGTTTATCGATAATATCTTCCGTTTCACACAGGCTGGTTCCGAAGTGTCCGCACTGCTCGGACGTATGCCGTCAGCCGTTGGTTATCAGCCGACACTGGCAAATGAAATGGGTGAATTACAGGAACGTATCGCATCGACCAAGAACGGATCCGTTACTTCCGTACAGGCAGTTTATGTGCCTGCCGATGACCTGACAGACCCGGCTCCGGCAACAACATTTGCCCACCTGGATGCAACAACCGTACTTTCCAGAAAGATCGTTGAGCAGGGTATTTATCCGGCCGTAGATCCGCTGGAGTCAAGCTCCCGTATCCTGGAAGCAGACGTTGTAGGAGAAGAACATTACGAAGTAGCCAACAAGGTGATCGCAATTCTTCAGAAATATAAAGAACTGCAGGATATCATTGCAATCCTTGGTATGGAAGAGCTTTCAGATGAGGATAAAGCAACTGTTATGCGTGCAAGAAAGATTCAGAAATTCCTGTCCCAGCCATTCTTCGTAGCAGAGACATTTACAGGAATTCCTGGAAAATATGTACCATTAAAAGAGACAATCCGTGGATTTAAGATGATCATCGATGGAGAGATGGATGCTTATCCGGAAAACGCTTTCTTCAATGTCGGAACAATTGATGATGTAATTGCCAAGGCAAAAGAAATGGAAGAAGAGTAATTGTTGAAATAGGAGAATGTGCATATGGATACATTTGGTCTGAAAATCATAGCAAGTGATGGTGTATTCTACGAAGGTCGTTGTAAGAAGCTGATCATTCCGGCTCCGGATGGAGAAAAGGGAATTCTTGCAAATCATGAGAATATGGTAATCGCTGTGAATGTCGGAGTTGCACATATGAGTCTGGATGGCGAAGAATGGAAAGACATTGCAGTGGGCGTGGGATTTGTTGAAATCGTAAACAACCGAGTTACACTGATTGTTGATACAGCCGAGAAACCAGAAGACATCGATGTGCGACGAGCACAGGAGCAGAAAGAGCGTGCAGAGGAAAGGTTACGTCAGCAGCAGAGTATCCAGCAGTATTATCATACGCAGGCATCTCTGGCAAGAGCGATGAACCGACTTCGTGTTTCACAGGATAAAAAGTGGAATTTATAGATTTCGAGAGCATGTAGATGTGCAGAAATCAGAAATATCTGCAGGATATATCATTTAATTATAGAAGAGGGACAGATTTTCCGGAATGGGAAATCCCCCTCTTTTTTTACATTTAAAAGTGAATTGCGAAACTTTTTTGTATTGCATTTTAATTCGTAGTATAATACAATAATCTTATCTGAGTGTCTAAAATTATAGAAAGACAGAGGAAAAACGATATGAGTGATAGAAAAAAGCCACGTTCTCTTTCAGAAATCGTAAATGATGTACTTCGTGCGGTACGTGATTATTATGATTCAGAATACGTGTACTATATTGAGAAAGAGTATGGGGATATTGAGACCATCTTTGAGTGGTGTGCAGAGAATGTTCCATGGCAGAGAGATAAGATAAAGATGCTTCCGGAAGAACAGCAGCCAAAGTGGATGAAGCAGGAGATTACAAATTCAACAGAGGCCGATTACAGTGTGAGTTTGCAGCTGGATGAGAATACAGTAGCAATTCTTGCAGCAGTTGGAGTTCACCGGGGCGGATGTGATGTTGGATTGCTTCGTACGGTGATTCCGTATATACCGCAGGCAATCACTCTTCATAAACTTCAGAAACAACAGGAGTATCTCAGTTATCATGATAATCTGACAGGAGTACTTAACAGAAATAGTTTTGTTGCATATCTGGATCATGTGGAACCGGAAGAATTGAAGACATTGGGAGCTCTTTCTGTAGACATTAATGGACTGAAGAATTTTAATAAAGAATTTGGCAGAGATTATGGAGATGAAGTTGTCACCAGAGTTGGTGAAGTGCTTTCGGAGTATTTCCATAATGGTAATGTATACAGAATGACAGGCGATGAGTATCTGGTTCTTGTAGAGAACGCTTCATATGAAGATTTCACACAACAGGTACATGGTGCATATACAAAGCTTGAGAACATAAGTCTGGGACTGGTTTCAGTAGGGTATGCCTGGGGAAAAGTAGACATAGATGTGAATGGTCTTGTGATCAGTGCAGAGAATATGATGAGGGAAGAGAAAAAGAAGTATTATAAAAATCTGCGTAAAGGTCATCATGAGCCAATCATCAAAAAGGATCTTCTGGAGGATATTGAACAGAAGAATTTTATTGTATGTCTGGTACCGAAGATTGATGTGCAGACCGGAGAAATTGCAGGTGCTGAAGCGATTGTCAGATATCATCATAAGGATCTTGGAATTATGGATCCGGGAAGATATATTAATCTTCTGGAAGAGACAAGGTTGTCACATTATCTCGATCTCTATATATTTGAACAGGTATGTCAGATCCTTCATAAGTGGGAGACAGAAGGACTCCAGATGGTGCCGATTTCAGTAAACTTTGCAGGTGAAACATTGAGGCAGGAGAACATTGCGGATCAGATGAGTGCGCTGATTGAGAAATATCAGGTATTATGCGAATATTTGGAAGTAGAAGTCTCCGAATCTTATACAGATACGAATCAGGAGATGCTGGCGGCATCATGCAGTAAGATCAGAAAAGCGAATGTCCGCGTAGTATTGGATCATTTCGGAGCTAAGAATTCCAGCTTTTCGATTTTGTCCATTATGGATTTTGATGGATTGAAGCTGGATGAGAGCCTGATTACAAATCTGGTTGGAAACAGAAGAAGCAGAGTGGTAGCAAAGGCCGTAATTGATATTTGTCATCAATTGGGATGTTCTGTTCTTGCGGAGAGTGTTGAAACACAGGACCAGCTGAATGTTCTTCAGGAATTAGGATGCGATTATGCACAGGGAACATTATTTAATAAACCGATCAAAGTGGAGACATTTGAAGTGCGATATCTGAAGGAATAGAATGATCTGCCGGGGGAATGAAACGGAAAAGATTCTAAATATTACAGAGGATAAGATGAAAAATACAGATGGAGTTGAAATTAAATAAGATGAATAAAGCATTGTTCAGAGACAGAGCAAAGAAACTAATGCTTACGGGGGTTTTGGCAGGAGTAATTGCAGGAGTGGCAATTACTTCAGGAATCTCCTCAATTACATTGAAAAAAGCGGAAAAGAAGCTGGAAATCAGCAATGCAAAATTACAGGAGCGGACAAAGGAGAACGAAGAACTGCAGGCAGAGTTAGACAGAGAAGAAGTAACAGAAAATACTGCAGAGTTGCTGGCAAGTGATGATGACCGGTGGTGTCTTGCACTTGTGAATGAGAAGCATCCATTGGATACTTCTTATGTGCCGGCGAATCTAACGGAGATAAGTGGTGGAAAACAGGTAGATTCCAGGATGGCAGACAGTCTGAATAAGATGCTGGATGATGCGAAGAAGGCAGGACTCAGCATGTATGTGACATCAGGATATCGTTCTTATGAGAAGCAGAGAGATGTCTTTAATACGACGATGCAGGACTGGATCAATCAGGGATATACACCGTTAAATGCGTATGATGAGACAAAAAAATCAGTTGCAATTCCAGGAACAAGCGAGCATGCAACTGGTCTTGCAGTTGACATTATGTCGACAAAGTACGGGGAGCTTGATGAGAAACAGGGGGATACAGAAGAGCAAAAGTGGTTGATGGAACATTGTTCAGAGTATGGTTTTGTTCTTCGGTTTCCGCAGGATAAATCTGATATTACAGGAATTGTATATGAGCCGTGGCATTATCGTTATGTGGGAGTAGATGCTGCAAAAGAGATGACAGAGAACGGACTTACTTTGGAAGAATATGTTTCTGCAAATTAAGTGAAAAACTGTTCTGATCGACAGATAAGAGAGAAGTATAAATAATACATAAGGAGGAGAAGTAAATGGAAGATTTAACATTTGGAGAACAGGTGAAAATCGTCCTGGGAAGAAAAGGAATGACGATCAAAGAACTGGCGGAGACGATTGAGAAAGAGACAGGAAAGAAGATGTCACGTCAGAATTTAACACAGCGTCTTGGAAGGGATAATTTTCAGGAACAGGATATGAGATTGATCGCATCCATTCTCGGCTGTCCGTTTCAGCTGAGTATCATGTCAGGAGAGATTACAGAGAGCGCAGCCGGACGTATCAGGAAGCAGGAAGTAAAATGGAATGAACAGGAACAGCCGGAAGAGAGCTTTTCAGAGGAAACGGTGGAGACAGAGAAGGAAGAACAGCAGCTTACGGGTGAAGAACGTGACATGACGATCGGTGAGATTTATGATATGCATGAAGAACTTGCTGAACTTGAAAAGAATGCAGTAGAAGCAGAGCCAACTGAAGGTGTCAGAGAAGATCTTCAGACAGAAGAGGAATACAAGGAAGAGCCTCAGGAAGTGCCGGAATCAGATCAGGAAGAAGAAAACTCTGCGGAATCAGAAGTTTCTTATACAGAAGATTATGCTCAGCCGACAGAGGAAGAAGCAGAACCATATGAAGAAGCAGAAGTTACATCCTATGAGACACAGCCGGTAGAGCCGGTGCAGGAAGAGGCAACATACGAAGAGCCTGTGCAGGAGGAAGTTGGAGACATTAATCCATATACAGGAAGAGAATATGAATCCAACAGCGTACGTATGCATCCGAAAAGAATTGGATATGTGCAGGTTTATGACCGTGCAAACCATAAATGGACAGATATGACAGAATGGGCATTCCTCGGATATCAGGAACGCAAGAAAGTACTTCTTGGAGAGGATTACGAACCGCCAATTTATCTGGATTAAAATTAAAATTGATAGAGAAAAGAAGTGCATCCGCTGTGAACGCTTCCTTTCTCTATCTTTTTCCTTTCTTTTTAAGAATCACATTAAGTATCGACACCAGTGACCGAAAGATTCAGAGTTTTCACATTCATCTTCGGTAAGTTCCAGAATAGAGATGTAAGAACTGGTAAATTGAGGAAAGCCGAACAAGTTAGCCATATGTGCTTCTCTGGGATCGTAAAGGCCGGGAACGCCAAGCCAAAGATGATCCTTTTCTTTGATCAGGAGAAGGTGATGATAATTATGACAGCCATGCAGAAGAAAACTATTGTTGGCAAGTGGCCAGAATCTGCGCGGAAGTGTGGAAATCTCTGCGTGTGTGATTTTTCTGGCTTGAATTGAAGCATCCTGAATTGCAGTCTCCTCAGTTGGTGTCACCTCAGTTGGTACCTCTTCAGTTGAAGCAGCATCAATAGAAGCGTCAGATAATGCTGCTTCGGATACAGTCTCAGATACAATGTCTTCTGTTATGGTGGCTTCTTCCGAAAGGGATGGATTCTCGGGTTCAGAAGATAAAATCTCTTCTGTTGATAAAGAGCAATCAGAAAAAGAATAAAAATCCGGCAGAGGTACAGCAGAGGCGATCCAATGCTGCGGTCGATTCTGGGTGATAGAGAAAATAATGAACCCATCAATGTGTTTAAGAGTTCTTTTATGTGGAAAACGTTCCCCGGAAATGACCAGTTGTGTGGATAAGTTCTGACCAGAGCACTGAAGAAGTGCAACCGGAGAACCTGTAAGTGTTTGATTTTCGAGAATAAATGCATGGACTTCCAACTGTTCTCCAGGGACAATCGGAAGATTTTTAACATGAAGTGTTAAGAGATAAGAATAATTATGTGATGAAATTTGTAGAAAACCAAGATTTCTGCGGCGGCAGCAGGATTCGTACTCATATAAATAATAACTTCCCGGATTCATAGCAAGCCCCTGAAAAGAATTTTTCTATATAGTTTATTCAGAATGAAAAGGAATATTAATGCTATTTTTATACAATAACCGAAAGGAAACAAAATGAGGATGACAACGGATGAAAAATATATGCGTGCGGCCTTAAAACAGGCAGAGAAAGCGTATAATCTGGGAGAAACCCCGATTGGTTGCGTGATCGTTCATGAAGATAAGATTATTGCACGCGGTTATAACCGACGGAATACAGACAAGAATCCACTGGCACATGCTGAGGTCGAAGCAATCAAGAAAGCAAGCAAAAAGCTTGGTGACTGGCGTCTGGAAGAATGTACATTGTATGTGACATTAGAGCCATGTCAGATGTGTGCAGGTGCAATTGTCCAGTCCCGTATACCAAGAGTGGTTGTCGGGTGTATGAATCCGAAAGCAGGATGTACAGGTTCCATTCTGAATCTACTGGATATCCAGGCATTTAACCATCAGGCAGATCTTACAACAGGCGTATTGGAAGAAGAATGCAGCCAGTTGATGAAGCAGTTTTTCAGAGAACTCAGGGAAGCCAGGAAGATGAAGAAAAAAGCAGAAGCACAGAGTCTGTAACACAGAGTCTGTAACACAGAGGTATAAAATCATGTGGAATCTTGTGCAAAAGAAAGAGCAGCATACTTGACAAGCATTCATTTATCATGTAAAATAATAATCCGTGCAGCCGGGGTGGTAGCGGTACCTTGAACCTGCAATCCGCTATAGCAGGGGTGATATTGCGCAGAGGGCGACAGTCTGCAGGGCTGCCCCCGGAAAGTGACGTTGACGTCTGGGTCTCACGCGACGGGACTCTGTGAACCGTGTCAGGTCGGGAACGGAGCAGCACTAAGCAGAACCTCTCGGGTGCCGTGAGGGTGCCTGGGCTGAGTTAACTACCGGGGTAACGCTTGTGGGCCAAGTTCGAAGCGCAATGCACGTAAAAAATGAATAGAATGGTATTTACATTGGAAACGATACATTCCCTCCGGAATGATGAACGAACAACACAATCTGTTACGCTTATCATGATAGGAGGATTTTTTATGCCAAAAAATAAGTTTCAAGAAGTAATTTTCACAATCATGATGGTTTTTGTCATGGTTTATGCAATGATCTGCTACAACATCTCCCTGAATATGGGAGGAATGAGTAATGAGGTCTTTCTGGCAGCATTCCATGAACTTATCATCATGGGACCGATTGCTTTCATTCTGGATTTCTTTCTCGTAGGACCGATTGCAAAGAAGAAAGCATTTATGATCGTGAACCCACAGAAAGATAATCCGTTTATGATCGTGCTGGCGATATCCGTTTTATCCATCATTGGAATGTGCCCGCTGATGAGCCTTGCAGCAACACTGCTCTTTAAGGATGCAGGAAATCAGATTATTGCTGTGT
>OLJB01001469.1_pt1 | contig 11430 bp, 8 predicted proteins | sample 1601391 | NCBI WGS metagenome assembly OLJB01 (sample SAMN01915215, study PRJEB22387) | human gut metagenome | isolation source: stool | host: Homo sapiens | place: USA | reverse complement strand
CTTTCCGAGATTCGTCATCAGATTGCGCATGTGGGTCGATGGAGCAGCCCGCTCCTGCGCCCGTGTGACCTCGCCAACGCCGTAAGCGTGTGCAAGACGCAAGCCGTGCCCTACGGAGTCACGCTCATCATGGCTCCATGGAACTATCCGTTTTTGCTAACGCTCGAGCCGCTCGCTGGCGCCCTTGCCGCGGGCAATACCGTGGTCATCAAACCGAGCGCCTATGCTCCGGCATCGAGCGCGGTGCTCAAGCAAATCTGCGAAGAGGCATTTGATCCGCGCCTGGTGACGGTTGTCGAGGGCGGGCGCGCCGAGAACGAAGCGCTGCTCGATGAGTGCTGGGACAAGATCTTCTTTACCGGCAGCGTTCCGGTCGGCAAGCTCGTCATAGAGCGCGCAAGTAAAAACCTTACGCCCGTGACGCTTGAGCTGGGCGGAAAGAGCCCCTGCATCGTGGACGCGACGGCAAACTTGAAGGTCGCGGCACGGCGCATCGCCTTTGGCAAATGGCTCAACGTGGGGCAGACCTGCGTGGCGCCCGACTATCTGCTGGTCGATGCGCGCGTGCACGACGAGCTGCTGGGCCTCATCAAGGAGGAAGTCCATCGTATGTTTGGCGAGCATCCGCTTGACAACGAGGATTACGGGCATATCGTCAACGCCAAGCACTTTGCGCGCGTGCGCGGACTGATCGATCCCGATAAGGTCGTGCTTGGAGGCGCCGCGCGCGAGGCTTCGCTCAAGATCGAGCCGACGATTTTGGACGGCGTGTCCCCCGATGACGCCGTGATGCAGGAGGAGATTTTCGGCCCCATCTTGCCGGTGCTGACGTTTGAGAGCCTAGACGAGGCCGAGACGTTTATTACGGATCGTCCGACGCCGCTGGCCCTGTATATCTTTAGCCAGGACCGTGAGGTTCAGCAGCGCTTTGTGCGTTACGTGCCCTTTGGTGGTGGCTGTGTTAATGACACCATTATGCATTTGGCCACGAGCCATATGGGCTTTGGCGGCATGGGGGCGAGCGGTATGGGACAGTACCATGGACGCGAGAGCTTCGATACGTTTAGCCACAAGAAGAGCATCGTGAACAAGGCAACGTGGCTGGACGTGCCGTTCCGCTATGCCCCTTACGCAAGCTGGAAGCACAAGTTCGTGCGCATGTTTGTGCATTAGAATCAGATGACATAGGGATAAACAAAGTGGCCGTCTCCGCGTAAGCGAAGACGGCCACTTCTCACGATGAAAACGTGTATCGGAGTTGGCAAGACCCGCTGCCACGGGTGCCATCCGTGTTCCTATCTTATCTGCAAGCGTTCCGTCGCGCAAGCGTTGCGGCAAACGATTGAAAGACGCAGACAGGATGAATTTGTGTCCGCACGGGCCCGTAGACTTCTCAACTACGTTGTGGATGCTCGCTAGTCGGTAAGGGAAGCTGCCATGTTTGACGACGATGACCTGTTTGATCTGGCAGATGATCCGTTTGAGTGGGATGTGCTACTCGATGACGATGAGCTGGAACAGGACCGTAAGATGCGGCAGGGCAAGAACGCCCAGAGTGATGCGTCGAAAAAGAAAGACAAACGCCGCCGCGGACTGTTCGGCGGGCTCTTTGGATAACCGCCACATCGCTGCGTCTGTATACTTAGCACGAGTTGAACACGTTGCGAAATGAGGACAGAGACGATGATGTGGTTTACCGCCGACCTGCACCTGGGCGATACGAATATCTTGCACGATATGGATCGGCCGTTTGATTCGGTCGAGGAGATGAACCGCAAGGTCATCGATGCCGTCAATGAGTGCGTGGCGGCGGACGACCGTCTCTATATCTTGGGAGACTTTACCTATCGTTTGCCCCTGGCGGAGGCGGTGCGTCTGCGCGAGCGTATCGAATGTCAGAACGTGACGCTCATCCGTGGTAACCATGACGGCGACTGGGAAGATCCCGACGTACCGCAGATTTGGGAAGACGTGCGCGATTACCTGGAGATTGCTCCCGGCTATGCCAAGGGCCATCGCCTGGTGTTGAGCCATTACCCCATGCTCAGCTGGAACGGCAAGGCGCGTGGCGCCGTCATGCTGCACGGGCATATCCACAGCAGGGGAGACCGCACCAACGTGCGCAACCGCGATCGCGAGCGCCCTATCTTTCGCTACGATGTCGGTCTCGATGCCAACGATTACAAGCCCGTAAGCCGTGATCAGATTCTTAGCTTCTTTGGGTTATAGGGCGCCAGAGCCACCACAAAGGGGACAGGCACCTTTGTGGTGGTTCTGGCGCCGTTGCCATTATGGCGGCGGCGCCTTTTTTGTCCGCGCGGCGCGGTAGAGTGTAGCCGGTTGATATTTGCGTCCATCGAGGAGCTGCTATGAACGAGATCAAGTGCCCGCATTGCGGCGAAGTTTTTAAGGTCGATGCATCCGGCTATGCGGATATCGTCAAGCAGGTGCGCGATGCCGAGTTTTCGCGCGACTTGGATGAGCGTGTGAAGGCAGTCCAGCGCGAGGGCGAGCAGGCGCTGGAGCTTGAGCGCTCGCGTTCGACGGCTGCTTTGCAGGAGGCAGAGTCTCAGCGCAACGCTCAGCTCGTTGAGCAGAAGAACGCTGCGGCTCAGCAACTGGCACAAGAGGTCGCCAAGCGCGATGCCGAGCTTGCCGAGTTGCGCGCCAAGCTCGAGGGCGCTGCCGCAGAGCGCGAGAGCGCAAGTCAGCGTGCGGCGGTTGAGGCCCGTGCCGATGCTCAGAAGGAGAATGCTGAGCTTCAGCGCGAGATCGATAGCCTGCGTGCGCAGCTTGGGCGCAAAGATGACGAAGCAAAGCTTGCCGAAGCCGCGGTACGCAATGCGACTCAAAATGACCTCGCCGCGCGCGATGCTCAGATTGCGGAGTTGCAGGCAAAGCTTGCCGCCGCAGATAAGGCTCAAGAAATGGCACTCGCAACTGCTGCGGCCGAGGCGCAGCGTAAGCTCGAGGCTGCGCAAAACGAAGCGAATCGTAAGCTTTCCGATTACCAGACAGAAGTGCGTGAGAAGTTCTTGAATGCTAAGACTCAGTCCGAGCGCGAGGCCGAGGGCCTTCGTGCACAGCTTCGTGAGCAAGAACTTTCTGCAAAAATGGAGCTGTCGAAGGCGGTCGCCGCGGCGGAACGAGAGCGCGATGAGGCACGTGCCAAGCTGACGAGCGAGCTGGCGGTGCGCGATTCTCGCGAGGAACAGGTCAAGGCGGCACATGAGCTCGAGCTCGCGCAGGCCAAGCGCGCGAGCGATGACCTGATTCGCTACAAGGACGAAGAGATTGAGCGCCTTAAGGACATGAAGGTCCGCCTGTCCACCAAGATGGTGGGCGAGTCGCTCGAGCAGCACTGCGAGACCGAGTTCAACCGTCTGCGCATGACGGCGTTTCCCAACGCGTACTTCGAGAAGGATAACGATGCGTCCGAGGGCACCAAGGGCGATTTTATCTTCCGTGAGTGCGACGCGAGCGGCAACGAGGTCATCTCAATTATGTTCGAGATGAAAAACGAGAACGACGAGACCGCGACCAAACACAAGAACGAGGATTTCTTTAAGAAACTCGATCACGATCGTCGTCAGAAAGGCTGCGAGTATGCGGTGCTCTGCACCCTGCTGGAGCCCGAGAGTGACCTCTATAACGCGGGTATCGTCGACGTGAGTTACCGCTATGAGAAGATGTACGTGATCCGCCCGCAGTTCTTCATTCCCATGATTACGTTGCTGCGCAACGCCGCCATGGGTTCACTGCGCTATAAGCAGGAGCTGGCGGAGTACAAGCAGCAGAATATCGACGTCACGAACTTCGAAGCCAAGATGGAAAAGTTCAAGAACGATTTCGGCCGCAACTACGAGATCGCGAGCCGCAAGTTCCAAACGGCGATCGATGAGATCGACAAGACGATTAGCCATCTGCAGAAAACCAAGGAGGCATTGCTATCCTCCGAGAACAATCTGCGCCTAGCCAATAAGAAGGCCGACGATCTTACCATTCGCAAGCTCACGTGGGGCAACAAGACCATGAAGGCCGCGTTTGACGAGGCGCGCGGGGCTGCGACAGAGACAAACGATGAGCCAGCCGAGGCGGATTCGTATGAGGTCGAGGATACCGAGTAGGGGATAGCGTATCGCGCAAAAAGCGGGGCCGCTGGCGATGTTGCCAGCGACCCCGCTTCGTTTCGTTCCAGTATGTTCGGCTAGTCCTCGAGCAGGTCTTCGATAAAGCCGACGCGGTAGTTTTTGAAGATGACCTCGCCACCGTCTTGCGTGGCGTCCAGATCGACATCGCCCATGATGCCAAAATCGTGGTCGCCATCCTCGTCGGCAAAGATCTGGTGCACGTGCCATACGTGCGCGGTCTTCTCGCCGGACTCGTCAATGGAAAACATCGCGGCGCTGCGGGCATCTCCGTCGGTGAGGATCTCCTCGTGCTGCTCATGGTAGGCATCGAGCGCCTTTTGCCAGCGGATTTCGCTCATGCCCCAGTCGTCGTCGAGCTCGCCCAGGTCGCGAACGTGCTCGCGAGCGGCAAGGGTCACGCGGCGGAAGAGCGCGTTGCGCACCAACAGCGTGCAGCCGCGGCGGTCCGCCACGACCTCGTCGATGCCCTGCGGCGGCGCGGCGTCGAGGGCTGCCGGGTTGCCGGCGTTCTCCCACTCGTCCACCAGGCTCGAGTCCACCGAGCGCACCACAAAGCCCAGCCACGAGATAATGTCGCGCAGGCGCTCGTCGCGCTTCTCGATGGGCACGGTGCGGTCGAGTGAACGGTAGGCCTCGGCTAGGTAGCGCAGCAGAATGCCCTCGGAGCGGGCGATGCCGAGCTTTTGAATGTAGCCCTTAAAATCGCTCGCGCTTTCCAGCATATCGCGCAGGACGCTCTTGGGAGAGAGCTGATAGTCGTTTGCCCAGGGCACTTCCTGGCAGTACTTGTCAAAGGCGGCGTCGAGCAAATCCTCGAGCGGCTTTTCGTACGTGACGTCTTGAATGCGCTCCAAGCGCTCCTCATACTCGACGCCGTCAGCCTTCATTTCGGCCATCGCGCGGTCGCGCGCAGCGCGCTCCTGTGCGCGCAGCACCTGCTTGGGGTCCTCGAGCGTTGCCTCGACCATCGAGATCAGATCCATGGTATAGGTCTCGCTCTCGGGATCGAGCAGCTCCAACGCGGCAAGCAAGAACGGCGAGAGCGGCTGATCGAGCGCAAAGTCCTCGGGCAGATCGACCGTCAGTGCATAGTCAATGTCTGGTGCGGCGTCAGTCGGGGCGTCGGGTGCGGGCGGCACCTCGGTGCGAACGACGACGCCGGAATCGATGAGTGTGGCGAAGATTTCATCGGCGCGAACCTCGAGCTTGGCCTTTTCCTCGGGGGTCTGCAGGCTCGTCTCGATGAGGTCGTGTACGCGGGCACGGGCGTCGCCGCCCTGCTCGACCACGCTAATCACCATGGAGTGCGTGATGCGCAGGCGCGGCTTGAGCGTCTCGGGTTGAGTCTCAATCAGGCGCTCAAAGGTCTGCTTGTTCCAGGTGACAAAGCCCTCGGGGGCCTTCTTCTTTTTAATCTTGCGGAGCTTCTTGGGGTCGTCACCCGCCTTGGCCATGAGCTTGGCGTTCTCGATCTCGTGCTCCGGGGCCTCGGCGATGACCATGCCCTCGGTATCGAAGCCCGAACGGCCGGCGCGACCGGCAATCTGATGGAACTCGCGGGCGCGCAGACGACGCATCTTGTAGCCATCGAACTTGGTGAGTGCGGTGAGGACCACGGTGTGGATGGGTACGTTGATGCCGACGCCGAGCGTATCGGTGCCGCAGATGACAGGCAGCAGGCCCTGCTGCGCCAGGCGCTCCACCAGCAGGCGATAGCGCGGCAACATGCCGGCATGGTGCACGCCGACGCCGCATCCAAGCAGGCGTTTGAGAATCTTACCAAAGTCCGTGGAGAAGCTCGTCCCCTTTGCCGCTTCTTTGATGGCCTCGCGCTGCTCCTTGCTGGCGATGCCAAAATTGGCGAGCGACTGTGCCGTTGCAAGGGCGGCATCCTGGCTAAAGTGCACGATATAGAGCGGGGCCTCGCCGCGGCGCATGGCGAGCTCGACCGTGCCCTCGAGGGAGGTCGTCACGTAGTCGTAGCTCAGCGGCACGGGGCGCGGGGCATCGACGACCAAGTCGCAGGTAGCACCGGTGTGTTCCTCGAGTGAGGCGGCGATGGCAGTGACATCGCCGAGCGTGGCGCTCATGAGCATGAATTGCGTGTGGGGCAGGGTGAGCAGCGGCACCTGCCAAGCCCAACCGCGGTCGGGGTCGGCAAAGTAGTGGAACTCGTCCATGGCCACGCAGCCCACGTCGGCATCTTCGCTCTCGCGCAGTGCGTCGTTGGCAAGGATCTCTGCCGTGCAGCAGATGACGGGTGCCTTGGTGTTGATATGCGTGTCGCCGGTAATCATGCCTACGTTATCGCGGCCGAGCACCTGCACAAGGTCGAAAAACTTCTCGCTGACCAGAGCCTTGATGGGAGCCGTGTAGTAGCAGCGCTTGCCCTGCGCCATGCCCATAAAGAGCATGCCCAGCGCGACGAGCGATTTACCCGATCCGGTCGGTGTGCCTAAAATGACGTGATCGCCGGCAGCCAGGTCCATGAGGGCCTCTTCTTGGTGATCCCACAGTTCAATGCCGCGATCGCTCGTCCATTCAAAGAAGCGTTCGAAGGCTTGATCGGGCGTGAGCCACGGTTCGGGCTCGCTGCCGTCCTCGGGCTCCCACCAGGTGGGGGAGAGCGCGCCGAGCGAGCCAAACTCGGCTTCGGTTCCCGTGCCGCCCGAGAATGAGCTGGCGGCGCCGGCGCCGGAGACGGTGCTGGCGGCGGTATCTGTCGTGGTCTGTGCCATGTGGTTGCTTTCTCTCGCGATTGTCCGCCAACTATTATGGCGTAGCGGCGGCGCGGGGTGCTAGCGCGCGAGAAAATGCAGGAAATGGGCGCGCGGTACTAGCGTTCCTGAGGCAGGCACTTTTTGCCCTTGCGGGCGCGGTTTTTAAAGTTCTCAACGGCCTCTTCCATACCCAGGGGTACATAGGCGAGCTCATCGAGGTTTTCGGGCAGGTAGCAGGCAAGACTTTGCTCCTGCGCACGGCCCGCCGCGAGCTGTTCATCGCTGGGCCGTGCGCCGGGTGTGGCGCAAATGCCATAGACGACGGCACCCATCTCGCGCGTGCGGCATTCATATTCGGTCTCGGGATGCTCGGGATGGTCGCGGCGGACGTCGTCACTTACCCAAAGCGTATCGTAGCCGGCTGCGGCAAACTGTCCCAGGGCGTAATCGCGCAACGGTTTGCTGTCGGTTCGCAGCGTTACGGTGGCGCCGGCTGCAAAGAGCGGGCGATAGAGCATCAGATGGTCGACATGGACGAGGCGCTTTTTGGCGTACTTGGCCTTGGGCTGCGGCGTGGGAAAGTTGATGGTGATGGCATCGAGCTCGCCTGCGGCAAATAGCTGTGGCAGCGATGCGGCGCCTCGGGGCAGGACGAGTGCGTTGGATAGCTCCTGCTCGCAGATTTTCTGCGCGGCATAGGCAATGCAGATGGGCTCCTGGTCCATGCCGATAAAGAGGGTGTTTGGCTCGTGGGCCGCGCGCTCTACAAGGTACGTTCCCTTGCCACAGCCAAGATCCAGGTGAAGGTGCTCGAAGGGCTTGCTGCCAACTGGCGCACAAGCCTCGCGCCAATCTCCGGCATAGGCCTCGGGGTTCGTCTCAATCGCATCGGCGTAGCGCTCCAGGCGCTCCTCGAGCACAAAGTTCTTAGGCGTGCGAACGTGGACGGCTCCCATGAGGCTCCTTGGTCATAAGTATGGAACGCATAGCTGCGCGTTCCGTCAATGGGTTGAAAAAAGGGTAGGCATAGTTTGCCCGAAAGACGCTGTGCGGCTCGACGGCGAGTCGTCGGTGCCTACAGGCGCTTGAGAATCACATAGCGATTGAGCTCGCCGCTGCGACCGTCGGCATGGAAGCGCTCAAGCTCGCGCACGGGGACCTCGCCGCTCTTGTAGAACGTACGGACGCCGCGCACCAGGTCGGTGATCTGCTGATCGTCAAAGTGATGACAATAGCGGTAGGCGTGGCGGTCGTTTTGCCAGCCAATGAGGTGGTCGCCGGCTTCAAACTGCGCGGAATCGTAACCCTCAAACGGCGGGGTGAGCTCGGCGCGGGCCTCGGCGCGAACGGCCTTGCGCGCCATGCGCTCGTCGTTCATAAACTCCCAAAAGCTGATGGCGATGATGCCGCCTGGGCGCGTCTGGCGCACCAGGGCGTCGAGCACGCGTACGCGGTACTCGCACGACGGCACGTGGTGCATAAAGCCAAAGCAGACTGAGATGTCGGCGAGCGGGGCGTCGAAAAGCACGTCGGGTGTCTCGGCGGGGTTGAGCTTCATAAGGGCATCGAGCACGTCGAGTTCCTGGAAGTGCAGGTTGGGAATGCGCAGGGCGTGACCGTGCGCATCGATAGCCAAATCCTGACACGAGTCAACACCATAGAACTCAAACGGGCAGCTGGCATCTGCCGAGGGGTTTGCGCCGTCGACGCCCTTGGCGGCAAGTGCGCCGCCGGCGGCAAAATTCTCGAATCGCATATTGCCGCAGGCAAGATCAAAGACGCGGACGGGATGCTCGATCGTGGCGACGTCGAGCTGCCCGAGCGCGATGTCCATGGTGCGCACCCAGCCGGGCCACGGGGCCTGGCGCGTATCGGAGAAGGAGGCGGAGTGCTCGCGATAGAACGTGTTGTTGAGCTGGATGAGCGATGAGGCGAAATCGCGGTTCACGGCGCGGAACTCCCTCCGTTGGCGGTGCGGAATTAACAATACGACCATACTACCGTTAACGCCGCAACGGGGACAACCAAGCTACGGGTCATTGCTTTGTTTGGACACATTTCCGCAGCTCATATGCACCCGCAACCGCCGGTTGTCAAAAATCTCACTAGAATAGGTGGCATGCTTTTGGCGGTGGCGGATAGATTTTTAACTGTGCAAGGCGCCTTAAGAACAAAAACGGTCCGGCGGCACGGCTGGCATCACATAGGAGGAACCATGAATGTAGAAACTGCGCAGCGGCTCGCCGACCTTCGCCGAAGCAAAGGCTTTAGCCAAGAAGGGCTGGCACGAAAGCTGGGACTGTCGCGCCAAGCAGTCAGTAAATGGGAGCGCGCGGAGAGCTCGCCCGATACCGAGAACCTGATCTCGCTCGCCAAGCTCTATGGCGTGAGCTTGGACGAGCTGCTCAATCCGAGCGATGAGATCGAGGACGATATCGAGTTTGAGAACGAGGACCGCGCTCGTCAGCGCGAGGCCGAGGCAGCAGAGCGTGCTCGCACCCATGAGGCGGCGGCGCGCGCTACCGAGGCGGCAACACAGGCGAGTGACGCCGCCGCCAAGGCGGCGCAAGCGGCAAGCTGGAGTGCGCAGGCCGCCAATGCCGCTACGGCGCAGGCGACGAGTGGCAGCGCAGTTGGCTCGACTCCGGTGAAGGGCCCGTTCCAGTCGTTCCCGTATTGGGCCGTGTGCTGGCTGCTGTTCTTTTTGCTGATGTTCCTGTTTGGTGCCGGCCCCTTTGCCGCACTGATCTTCTTTACGATTCCCATCTATCACTGGGTGGCGCGTGCGCTCGATGGCGATTGGGCGCGCGGGGATATTCAGGTTGGTTCGGCGTCGGTGGCGGTCAAGGCCCAGGGGAAGGATACTTCTGCGAAATCTGATGCTGACGTGGCTACCGCGACTACCGCTGAGCCGATTGCCAAAGAGAGTGATGAATGATGAAGCTTTCGCATGAATCCAAGGTGCGCTTGGGCGTTGGCATCGGAGCGTTCGTGCTCATCATCGGGCTTGTCTTTGGCATTTCGCGGACATTGATTCATTTTGATGGTCCGTGGGATCTCGACGATGTTGTATCCGGCTTGTCTGGTATGGACGATGCGGTTGACGAGGACGATCTTTTGGATGGCGGTAACTATTCCGCTCGGCCTCAGCAGCTTTCGAGCACGACTTTTGACGAAGACGCGTTCCAATCGCTCGACTTGGATGTGACGTCGGGGACGGTCGAGGTTAAACGTGTCTCTGGCGGACCGGTACGTGTCATCGAAAGCGGGCGCGTTGCAAAGGGGGCGTCTGCTACCGATGCTGCCACTCAGAATCTGGTTAAGATCGAGGGCTCTACACTCAAGATTAGCCAGTTCGACTGCGATGACGAGCGCGCCCATGACCGTAAGGTCACCATTGAACTGCCGCGTGAGCTTGCCGATAACATGATGGGCATTACGGCAAACGTGGGGTTGGGAGACCTGACGGTCGCGGACATTGCGTGCCACGACTTTGATTTGACGTTGGACTCTGGAGACGTTGAGTTTACGGGCACCGTGACCGATACCCTGAATGCCGAGGTCGGTTCGGGCGATGTGACGTTCGAGCTCTACCAGGCCCCCGCGAAGTCGATGGACGTGAGTGTGGGCTCGGGCGATGTGGAGATGACGGTTCCGAACTCGACGGGCTTTAAGGCGAGCCTCACCTTGGGCAGCGGCGACTTCGAGAGCGATTTCCTTCCGCTTGGCTACGACGGCGAGACCATTTTGAATCTTGAATTCGATAACGGCGATAAGTCTGCTACGTATCGTTTTGAGGTCGGTTCGGGCGACATGTCGTTTGATTCAGAGTGACGGGTGGTTATTGAAGACTTATAAACCATAGACGCGCTGTTTGATGGAGGCGCCGGAGCCGTGACGGGCTTCGGCGCCTTTGCCTTTACAATGGGGGCATGGAACAGATTATCTTGAACATACTTGAGGCTCTGCGTCGCGGCGAGATCGTGGACGACAAAGCGCTCGTCAAATTGATACATGCCGAGGCGCGCCGCGAGGGTGCCGACAAACGCGATTTGGCCAAGCGCCGCCTGCTGCCGTTTTACCAGCGGGTTAAACGTGAGGAGCCGGCTCGGTGGGCTGCGTGGAATGTCGATTCCGATCTGGAACGTCAACTGCTGCAGGTGCTGCGTATGAAGCCGCGCCGCACGGCTTCGGGCGTGGCGACCATTACCGTCATCACCAAGCCCTGGCCGTGCTCGGGCGATTGCCTGTTTTGCCCCAACGACCTGCGCATGCCCAAGAGCTATCTGCACGCCGAGCCGGCATGCGCCCGTGCGGAGCAAAATTGCTTTGACCCGTATCTGCAGGTGAGTGCCCGTTTGACGGCGCTTTCGCAGATGGGGCATGCGACCGACAAGATAGAGCTCATTGTGCTCGGTGGCACCTGGAGCGACTATCCGCAAGGGTATCAGACATGGTTTATGTCAGAGCTTTTCCGTGCGCTCAATGACGATGCCGTCGCCGGCGTGGCTGCCAACCCCATGTTGGCGCGTCCGGGCATCAGCCGTGCCGACGGGGGG
>OLJB01001434.1_pt1 | contig 11657 bp, 9 predicted proteins | sample 1601391 | NCBI WGS metagenome assembly OLJB01 (sample SAMN01915215, study PRJEB22387) | human gut metagenome | isolation source: stool | host: Homo sapiens | place: USA | reverse complement strand
AACTACAAGACCGGCGAGGACAACGCCCAGATTCAGGGCCGTCACTATGCCCACGTCGACTGCCCGGGCCACGCCGACTATATCAAGAACATGATCACCGGCGCTGCTCAGATGGACGGCGCGATCCTCGTTATCGCTGCTTCCGACGGCCCGATGGCTCAGACCCGTGAGCACCTGCTGCTTGCCCGTCAGGTCAACGTTCCGTACGTTCTGGTGTTCCTGAACAAGGTTGACCAGGTCGACGATCCCGAGCTGCTTGAGCTCGTCGAGATGGAAGTCCGTGAGCTGCTCGACAAGTACGACTTCCCGGGCGACGACACCCCGATCATCAAGGGCTCCGCTCTGAACGCTCTGATCTCCGAGTCCACCGATCCGAAGGCCCCCGAGTACAAGTGCATCTGGGAGCTCATGGACGCTGTTGACACCTGGATCAAGACTCCGGACCGTGCTGCTGACAAGCCGTTCCTGATGCCCATTGAGGACGTGTTCACCATCTCCGGCCGCGGCACCGTCGTTACCGGCCGTGTCGAGCGTGGCACCGTCAAGGTTGGCGATAAGGTCGAGATCGTCGGCATCAAGGAGACCCAGGAGACCACCGTCACCGGCACCGAGATGTTCCACAAGACCCTCGAGTTCGCCGAGGCTGGCGACAACGTCGGCTGCCTGCTCCGCGGCGTCGACAAGAAGGGCGTTGAGCGTGGCCAGGTCCTCGCTGCTCCGAAGTCCATCCACCCGCACACCAAGTTCAAGGGCCAGGTTTACGTCCTGTCCAAGGAAGAGGGCGGCCGTCACACCCCGTTCTTCAACAACTACCGTCCCCAGTTCTACTTCCGTACCACCGACGTGACCGGCGTCATCAGCCTCCCCGAGGGCGTTGAGATGTGCATGCCCGGCGATAACGTCGACATGGACGTCGAGCTGATCACCCCGATCGCGATCGAGGTTGGCCTGCGCTTCGCTATCCGTGAAGGCGGCCGTACCGTTGGTTCCGGTGTTGTCATCGCCATCAACGAGTAATTCCAGCTTTCTGAATTCCTCTCCGGCAGATGCCGGAGAGGAATTTTTTGTTTTCGATAAAATTGTTTCAAACGCGAAACTTTAATCACTTTTCAAATGCTTTTTGAATAATTGCGGCCTATATTTCGTGGTTAAAAAAGGCTTCTTGCTTCGCGCCGATGGTATGCGGACACCTGTGTCCGACATTTTGCCGCCACCTTTTCCATGTATGTTTGCTTGGAACTTAAAGGAGGCAAAATTCCATGAAAAAAATGCGCAAGACATTGAGCCTGATACTGTCCCTGGTGCTGGCATTCAGTCTCGCTGCTGTCCCGGCTTTCGCGGCAGACGCCACGGAGGCGGAGACCAGCACATCCGACACGGCCTATGGCCAGCTGCACAACGGCCTGCTCAGTGAGATCCTGAGCCGGATCGACATCGCCAATGACGATAACTTCATTCACGGCATCGTGAACGTGAACATCAACGATCTTGTCGATCACATCGTCAGCAACAGCAACTTCATCCACGGCATCGTGAACGTGGACGTGGGCGATCTGTTCAAGGACATCGCCAGCAACAATCACTACATGCACGGCATCATCACCATCACCGGCAACACGGTGAACATCAACTTCGGTCGGGTCATCGGCGCCATTGCCGCCGGCGGCGCGATCAGCGAGGCCGCCCAGCAGGCGCTTGCCGAGATCCTGAAAGCCTTTGGTATGACGCAGACCGGCATCAATGCCATCCTGACGGGCTTTGCCGGCAGCATCCTCACAAACGATCAGATCGCGCAGCTGCTGTCTCAGCTCATTTCTTCGGCGAATATGAACCTGAAGAACATTGTGACGATCATCTGTGCGCTCTACAACAGCCGCACCATCACGCTCCAGCAGGCGATGGCGTTGCTGGAAAAGTGCATTTCCCAGATGGGCAACAACAGCGGCAGCGGCAACAACAGTGACAGTGGCAACAACAGCGGCAGCGGCACCGGTATGGAGCCGGCGCAGTCGACCGGCCTGCTGGATACGACCAACCACAACGCCTATGTTTCCGGCCGCACCGCGACCACCTTTGTGCCCAACGGCACGCTCACGCGCGCCGAGGCGGCCAAGCTGCTCTATGAGCTCATGACCGCACAGGCGCATAAGCAGTATGACCGCAGCGACAATGGCTTCAGCGATGTTCCGGCCGGCAAGTGGTACGCGGTCGCGGTCAGCACGCTGGCCAATGCCGGCGCCATCAAGGGCTACAGCAACGGCACGTTCCAGCCGAGCAAGCCCATCACCCGCGCAGAATTCGTGACCATTCTGATCGGGATCTACGGTGCGAACACGTCCAAGGGCATGCCGTTTGCCGATGTAGGCAGCGCATGGTGTCATGATGCGGTCGCTACGGCCTATGCCAACGGCTGGGTCGGCGGCTATGCGGATGGCACGTTCCACCCGAACCAGACCATCACGCGCGCCGAGGCGGTGACTATCCTCAACCGCGTGCTTGGCCGCAGCTGCGACCTGACGTTCGTGCAGGCCAATGCGCAGGCAGCGTCGCACTTTACCGACGTCACGCCAGGCGCATGTGGTACTACGCCGCAGTCACCGAGGCCTCGGTCGGCCACACCTTTACGGAGCTGACCGGCATTGAGCGCTGGACGGCGCTCGCCTGAGCCCCAAGGCATCTGCCTGAACCCGAACGAAACCAAAACTCCCGGCACATTCGTGCCGGGAGCTTTTTGCGCCCTTACCGCAGACCGTGCATGAAGCCGTCCATCGCCGTCGCGTGGATGTCGCCGCCGATGACGCGGTTGCGGTAGACAAACAGCTGCGCGAGCACGGTGTCCGCCGAGCCCTCGTAGTTCGTCACGCGGTAGGTATAGGCTGTGCACGTCTCGCCAGCGTAGGTGGACAGGTCAAAGCCCTGCTGCTTTTGCAGGGCGTTGTAATCGCTGAATACACCGCTGAACACGCGTGGGATCACGATCTCCTGCGCCGTTTCCGTCGCGGGATCCGCCTCCCAGCCGAGCGCCTGCAGATAGGCAATGCGCCCGTCCGTCGTCGTGACGTTGTAGTGCGCCGAGAGCACGCCGCCGTTGCTGCGCCAGATGACGGCCAGCGCCAGCAGCACGGCCAGACCGATGAGCGCATACACGACCGTCCGTCTTGTCCAGTGAAAGGATTTGAGCTTCATAACCACACCTCGGAACAAGCCTATTCAAATTTGCCGCCGGATATGTTATAATACATCCAATGGCCGTAAAGGAGGGGCGCACATGATCCGTCTGGACAAATATCTGGCCGATACCGGCGCCGCTTCCCGGCGCGAGGCCAAGGCGTATATCCGCCGCGGCGAGGTCACGGTCGACGGTGTGCCCGCCCGCGCGCCGGAGCAGAAGATCGCGGAGACCGCTGTCGTCTGCCTGTGCGGACAGGTCCTGCGCTATCAGGCATATCATTACTATATGCTCCATAAACCCGCCGGCGTCCTCACCGCGACGGCCGACCGCAGTCAGCCGACGGTGCTCGATCTGTTCCCGCCGGAGCTGCGGCGCTTCGGGCTCGTGCCCGCCGGGCGGCTCGATAAGGACACGACCGGCCTGCTGCTCGTTACGGACGACGGGGACTATGTCCACCGTGTCATCACGCCGAAAAAGCACGTGCCGAAGGTCTATTTTGCACGCACGGATGGACAGCCCACGAGCGCGGATGTGGACCGTTTTGCACAGGGCGTTGTCCTCGGCGACGGGACGCAGTGCCTGCCCGCCCGGCTGGAGCTGCTGCCGGAGCAGGGTGGCTGCCGCGTCACGGTCTATGAAGGGAAATATCATATGGTCAAGCGGATGCTGGCCGGCTGCGGGACGCCCGTTTTGCAGCTGCACCGGCTGTCGATCGGGGCGCTGACGCTCGATCCCGCGCTGTCACCGGGCGCTTACCGGGAATTGCAGCCCGCTGAGGCGATGCTCGTTTTCTCGCTTCCAGCTTCGTGATAATTTACAAAAGTTCGGGAAATTATCCGACTATCTCACGAAATTTCGAAAATTATTCACAAAAAACGACCATTTTTCTATTGAAAAATGCACATAAATCGTCTATTATGTAAAGTAGGAAATTGGTAGGTGCTGTGGGAGGCTGCGGCGGCCGTTCGTAGGAGGAAAAGATATGTCGAGCAGAATTTTTCAGGGCGTGATCGTTCAGATGAAAGATGCCACCACGCGCTGCATTGGTGTTGTGGACGAGCAGGGGTTTGTCATTGCCTGCAGTGAGCTTTCGATGATCGGCTCGCGCCTGGATGACTTTCAGGCCGCGGTGGGTGAAGTGCAGGAGCAGCTGTTTGCAACGGACGCACGCACGTATAAGATTCTGTCTGCCAGCACGGCGCGTTTTGAGTATGCCGTGTTTGTCGAGGGCAATGACCAGACGGCGCGCAGCATCTGCATTCTCGCGGCCGTCGGCATGACGGAGGCCAGCACGAACTTTGAGGAAAAGCACAATAAGGCCGCCTTCGTTAAGAACATCATTTCGGACAACATTCTCCCCGGCGACGTGTATGTGCGCGCCAAGGAGCTGCATTTTACCACCGACGTGCCGCGCGCTGTGCTGCTGGTGCGTCAGGTGAACGTGACGGATATCGCCGTGCTCGAGCTGATCCAGAACATGTTCCCGGACCGGCAGCATGATTTTGTGCTCAGCGTGAGCGAGTCGGACATTGTCGTCATCAAGGAAATGACGCCGGACGAGACCTCGGAGGATGTTTGCGCGCTGGCCGAGAGCATTGAGCGCGCCGTGCACACGGAGCTGCACGTGCAGACGGTCATCGGCATCGGCACGACGGCCAACCACCTGCGCGAGCTGGCCGACCGCTATAAGGAGGCGCAGGTCGCCATCGAGGTCGGCAAGGTGTTTGAAAACGAGAAGCCGGTCATTCACTATGACAACCTCGGCATCGGCCGCATCATTTATCAGCTGCCGACGACGCTGTGCGAGATGTTCCTGTCCGAAGCGTTCAAGAAAAACCCCATCGAGGCGCTCGATGAGGACACGCTCGACACGATCAATCGCTTCTTTGAGAACAATCTCAACGTTTCGGAGACGGCGCGCAAGCTCTACGTCCATCGAAACACTTTGGTATACCGGTTAGAAAAAGTCAAGAAGATCACGGGCCTGGATCTGCGCGAGTTTGAGGATGCCATTCTCTTCAAGGTCGCGGTCATGGTAAAGCAATACCTCGATTCTCAGAACACTGCCAAGTTCTGAGACCTACCCGGGCGGGCGTAAGCCCAACATATTGGAGGACATCTTATGGTTCAAATGAACGATGTGAAGATGGTCTACGGGAACACGGAGGCTGCGGCCCTCAATGGGATCAGTTTTACGATCAACGAGGGCGAGTTCGTGTTTCTGGTCGGACCGTCCGGCTCCGGCAAGACGACGATCATCAAACTGATCACCGGCGAGCTGAGCCCCACATCCGGACAGATCACGGTCAACGGCTTTGACATGCAGGGCATCAAGCGCCGCAAGCTGCCGAAGCTGCGCCGGACACTGGGCGTCATTTTTCAGGATTTTCGCCTGATCGACAAAATGACGGTGTATGAAAACGTTGCGTTTGCCATGCGTGTGGTCGGAGCGTCCAATAAGGAGATCCGCCGCCGTGTGCCGCAGGTGCTCGAGCTGGTCGGCCTGGCCGACCGGGAAAAGCGCTTTCCGGCGGAGCTTTCCGGCGGTGAGCAGCAGCGCGTGGCCATCGCCCGCGCGCTCGTGAACAATCCGCGCATGATCATCGCGGACGAGCCGACCGGCAACCTCGACCCGGTGCGCAGTCTGGAGCTGATGCTGCTGCTGGAGAAGATCAACGAGCTCGGCACCACGGTCCTCGTGGTGACGCACGAAAAGGAACTGGTCGACGCTTTTTCCAAGCGCGTCATCTCTATCGACGCCGGAAGAGTCATCAGTGACGGATTGGACGGGTACTACGGATATGAAGCTGAATAGATTCAACTACCTGATGACGCAGGGCGTGAAAAACATCTTCACGCACGGTTTCATGTCCTTCGCGTCGATCACGATCATCATCGCGTGCCTGCTCATCATGGGCAGCTTTTCGCTGCTGACGCTCAACATCGACGCGAACATCGACCGCCTGCAAAATCAGAACGAGGTCATTGCCTACGTCGATGAGACGCTCTCGGAGGACGAGGCCCGGGCCATCGAGCCCCAGGTCGCCGCGGTGCCGAATGTCGCCACGGTCGAATTCGTCACGCGCGAGCAGGCCATGCAGACGTTCGAGGCCGAGTATGACTCCGACCTCTTTGACAACATTGACGCCTCGGTCTTTCGTCATCGCTACGTCGTGACGCTCGACGATCTGTCGCTCATGAAGGACACGCAGGCCGCGCTCAAGAATGTCGACGGCATCGCCGATGTGACCGCGCACCTGGATTACGCGGAAAACTTTATTACGTTCCGGAACATTGTGAGCGTTGTCTCCGTCGTTTTGATCGTGATCCTCATCGCGGTGTCCCTGTTTATTATGACCAACACCATCAAGCTGGCCACGTTCGGCCGGCGTGAAGAGATCGCCATCATGAAGATGGTCGGTGCGACGAATGGCTTCATCCGTCTGCCGTTTGTGGTCGAGGGCCTTGTGCTCGGCCTGGTCGGCGGTCTGGTCGCGTTCCTGCTCCAGTGGGGACTTTACAGCCTGATCGTCAGCAAGATCATGTCCACCATGGCGGCCGGTATCATCACGGTGCTCCCGTTTGCATCCGTGGCGCTGCCGCTGCTGCTGGTGTTCCTTGGCGTGGGTGTGCTCGTCGGCGTGTTCGGCGGCCTCACGGCCATTCGCAACTATCTGAAAGTTTAAGGAGGAAATCGAATGAAGATGAACCGCAAAGTCGTTCGATCCGTCATTTGTGTGCTGCTTGCGTTGATTTTTATCGTTTCGCTCATGACGGCGCTGATCCCGATCAATGCCAGCGCGGCGTCGCAGTCGGAGATCAACCAACTCACGCAGCAGCGTAAGGAACTGCAGGCCAAGCAGAAGGAGCAGCAGAAAACCATCAACAATCTCCGCTCCAAGAAGGCCAGTGTGGTCGATCAGAAGGCCGCGCTGGATCAGGAAAACGATCTGGCGCAGCAGGAGATCGAGGTCGTCAAGCAGCAGATCACGGCCTATGACCAGCAGATCGAGGACAAGGGCGTTGAGCTCGAGGAAGCCAAGCAGGAAGAAGAGGCGCAGACGGTGCGCTTCCGCGGCTGCGTGCGCCATCTTGAGGAGTACGGCCAGATGTCCTACATCGCCATTCTGCTCGAGGCGACCAGTCTGTCCGACCTCCTTGCCCGTATGGACATGGTCGGCGAGGTCATTGCATATAATAAACAGGTGCAGGCCGACATGACGGCCGCCCGTGAAAAGGTCGAGACCGTCAAGGCCGAGCTTGAGGATGCCCGTACCGAGCTGCAGGATAAGCAGTCCGAGCTGGAGACCAAGCAGGTCGAACTGCAGCAGAAGGTGTCCGAGGCCAACGCGCTGCTCGCCAGCCTGGAGTCGGATATCAACGCTTATAAGAGCGTCTACGATCAGTACGAGCAGCAGCAGCAGAACGTGCAGTCGCAGATCGATAAGCAGGTCGAGGATCTGCGCCGCCAGGAAGAGGCGAACAAGAAAAACGACCCCAGCTATGATGCGGGCAAGGACAACGGCGCCACCGGCTCCATGATGTGGCCGTGCCCGTCCTGCCATACGATCACGTCGGAGTTCGGCTGGCGCTACCACCCGATCTATCACACGCAGAAGTATCACTCCGGTGTGGACATCGGCGCGAGCTATGGCGCGAGCATCGTTGCGGCCGACGGCGGTACGGTCATCACGGCCGGCGCTGTGTCCGGTTACGGCAACTGCGTGGTCATCAACCACGGCAACGGCATCACCACGCTCTATGGCCACATGAGTTCCATCGCGGTCTCCTCCGGCCAGAAGGTCTCCAAGGGCCAGACGATCGGTTATGTCGGCTCGACCGGCAACTCCACCGGCCCGCATCTGCACTGGGAGGTCACGGTCAACGGCGTGCGCCAGAACCCGCTCAACTATGCGCGCTGATCGGACATATTTTGACTGAATGAAACTGCCGGGCAGCCGGAAAATGGCTGCCCGGCTCATCTGCTGCATTGGGGCTGCCCGATGCAGGCGGCAAATGGACCCGGAGGGATAGCATGGACGAACACAAGCCACAGGAACAGGCGTCGGAAAAAGTGCCCGCCCGCAGAAAAAGCGGCAGAATGCATGGCTGGAGGGCGAGTATCCTTGCCTGTGTGATCTGTATTCTGGTGACTGCGCTGGTCACGTCGATGATCTTCGTCGGCAAGTTCGGCGGCAGCAGCAACTATAAGCTCGCGCTGAAGTTTGCGCAGGTCAAGCAGGTCGTGGATAAAGACTATATCGGCGACGCGGACGATACGGCGATCAGCGATGCATCATCGAGCGCGATCATCAGCGCCATCGGCGATAAATGGAGCTATTACATGACGGCCGAGGAATACAAGGCCTATCAGATGTACTCCAACAATGAGTACGCCGGCATCGGCGTGACCATCCAGCTCGACGACAAGACGAAGGGCTTTCGCATCACAGCCGTGACGAGCGACTCGCCCGCGGCGAAGGCCGGCCTCCAGCAGGGGGACATCATCACGGCGATCGACGGTGAGGACGTCACGGGCAAGACGCTCTCGGACGTGCAGAGCACCATCCGCGCCAAGCTCAACAAGACGCTCAAGCTCACCATTCAGGACTCCGCCGGCAAGAGCCAGACCGTCACGCTCGACTGTACGGTCATTTACACCGATCCCGTGACGTATAAGCTCATGGATAACGGCGTCGGCTATGTCCAGATCCGCAACTTTGAGACTGGCGGCGGCAGCCGTGCCGTACAGGCAGTCGATAAGCTGCTGGACCTCGGCGCAAAGTCGCTGGTGTTCGACCTGCGCGATAACCCCGGCGGCCTGCTCTCGGAGCTCATCACGATCCTGGATCACCTGCTGCCGCAGGGCGACCTGTTCGTGAGCGTCGACGGCAACGGAAAAGAGACCGTCACGCAGAGCGACAGCGTCTGCGTCAAAGTGCCGATGGCGGTCATCGTCAACGGCAATACCTACAGTGCGGCGGAGTTTTTCGCGGCCGCGCTGCAGGAGTATGACTGGGCGACCATCGTCGGCCAGAACACGACCGGCAAGGGCCGCAGCCAGACGACCATCGCGCTTCCGGACGGCAGCGCCGTGCACATCTCGAGCCGGAAGTATCTCACGCCCAACCGCGTGGACCTGTCCGAGCAGGGCGGCCTTGTGCCGGATGTCGTCGTGGCCCCGGCCGCGGACAGTGATGTCGATTCGCAGCTTGAGGCAGCGATCGCTGCGCTGCGCTGAATCAACGGAGATATACTGAAATTTCAATGATATAAGGAGACGGATTATGGCGATCGACAGCAGATATAAGATGAGTCAGGAGCGTCTGGACACGCTCAAGGAAGAACTGCATTACCTCGAGACGACCCGCGAGAAAGAAGTTGCGGAGCTCATCAAGGAGGCGCGCTCGTTCGGCGACCTGTCGGAGAACAGCGAGTATGACGAGGCCAAGACGGAGCAGGGCAAGCTCTACTCCCGCATTGCCGAGATCACGGACCTGATCGAGAACGCCGAGGTCGTGGAGAAGGTCGAGGTCGCGGCGGACGTCGTGACCATCGGCAGCCACGTGCGCGTGCTCGACGTCGGCGAGGACGCGGAAGAGGAGTACACCATCGTCGGCTCGCAGGAGGCCAACCCCATGGAGGGCTGCATTTCGGACGACAGCCCGTTCGGCTTCGCGCTCAAGGGCCACAAGGTCGGCGAGACCGTCACGGTCACAGCCCCGGTCGGCGAGCTGCAGTTTAAGATCATTGCCGTCGAAAACGAAGACTGAGGAGTCCATCATGAACGAAGAGAGAAAGAACCAGCAGGCGGCGGCAGAGCCGTCCCTGTCCGAGATCCTTCAGGTGCGCCGCGACAAGCTCAAGGCGCTGCAGGACGCCGGGCGCGACCCCTTTGTGCAGACGCGCTTTGAGCGCAGCGCCTATTCGGCGGATATCAAGAACGATTTTGACGCCTATGACGGCAAAACGCTGCAGGCCGCCGGCCGCATCATGTCCAAGCGCGGCATGGGCAAGGCCATCTTCTGCGACATTCAGGACGACCGCGGCCAGATCCAGCTCTACGTCCGCAAGGACGCCGTCACCGAGCAGGAGTTTGCCGATTTCCGCAAGTATGACATTGGCGACATCATCGGCGTGCGCGGCTATGCGTTCAAGACCAAGACAGGGGAGATCTCCATCCACGTGCAGCAGGTCACGCTGCTCAGCAAGTCCCTGCGCCCGCTGCCGGAGAAGTTCCATGGCATGACGAACACGGAGCTGCGCTACCGCCAGCGCTATGTGGATCTCATCATGAACCCTGAGAGCAAGCGCAATTTCCAGATCCGCAGCCGGTTCGTGGCCTATCTGCGCCGCTATTTGGACGGCCTGGGCTTCATGGAGGTCGAGACCCCCGTGCTCAGCCCCATCGCCGGCGGCGCGACGGCGCGCCCGTTCATCACGCACCACAACACGCTTGACATTGATATGTATATGCGCATTGCGACCGAGCTGCACCTCAAGCGCCTGATCGTCGGCGGCATTGAGCGCGTGTATGAGGTCGGCCGCATCTTCCGCAACGAGGGCATGGACACCAAGCACAACCCGGAGTTCACGACCTGTGAGCTCTATCAGGCATATACGAACCTCGACGGCATGATGGACATCCTCGAGGGCATCCTCTCCGGCGCGGCCAAGGAGATTCTCGGGACGTATCAGCTCCAGTGGCTGGGCCACGATGTGGACCTCACGCCGAGCTGGCGCCGCGTGACCATGGCCGACGCTGTCAAGGACGTCACGGGGGCGGACTTCATGGCCATCCTCGGCGACGCGGACGCGGCAGTCGCCCTCGCCAAGAGCGTGGGCGTGGACATGGAAAACGTCGCCCACACGTGGGGCAACGCGCTCTATGAGACGTTCGACCAGAAGGTCGAGTCCACGCTCATCCAGCCGACATTCATCACCATGTACCCCGTGGAGGTCAGCCCGCTGGCCAAGCGCAGCCCCGAGCAGCCCGCGCTCACCGAGCGCTATGAGATGTTCATCTGCGGCTGCGAGATGGGCAACGCCTTCTCTGAGCTCAACGACCCCATCGACCAGTATCAGCGCTTCAAAGCACAGGCCGAAAAGCGCGCCCACGGCGATGAAGAGGCCAACATGATGGACGAGGACTTCGTCATGGCGCTCGAATACGGCATGCCGCCTACCGGCGGCCTGGGCTTCGGCATTGACCGCTGCGCCATGCTGCTGTGCGGCGCAAGCTCCATCCGCGATGTGATCCTGTTCCCGACAATGAAGTCCTTAGATGGTGTAAATAAGAAAAATGATGTAAATAATACAGCTTCTGAAGCACCTGAAAAAAATGTAAAAACTGAGTCTGAAAAGATTGATTTTTCTAAGGTAAAGGTAGAGCCTTTATTTGAGGAATTTGTTGATTTTGATACATTCAGTAAGTCAGATTTCCGTGCAGTAAAGGTTAAAGAGTGTGTTGCAGTACCGAAGTCAA
>OLJB01001429.1_pt1 | contig 11707 bp, 9 predicted proteins | sample 1601391 | NCBI WGS metagenome assembly OLJB01 (sample SAMN01915215, study PRJEB22387) | human gut metagenome | isolation source: stool | host: Homo sapiens | place: USA | reverse complement strand
TTGTTTTGTGGTAATTACATTTTACACGAAAGTGAGTATGATGTCCATATTTTTTGTGTTGCACTTGATATTATAATCTACCTAGCCCCAGTAATATAGCCCCTTTCCGGGGGAAAGGGGTTTGGGGATAGGGATAATAAATCAGAAGTTTATTTCAAAAACAGTCTTTTTATACAAGTTGAACAGTCTGAGGAAACTCAGGCTGTTTTTTTATGTCCGTATCACAAACCGACACTTTTTTACTTCCGTTTGTCCTATAATAAACGAGGGGCATAAAAATGGTTATTTATCTTGATGTGCTGATTCTGATAAATCTTTATGTTACATATTTTCAGATTCTTGCCGTATCAGTATTTACTCACAGAAAAACAGTATGGTACAGAAAGCTGTCTGCGGCGGGCATAGGTGCGGTGGCATCACTGAGTATTTTCATTCCGCAGGAAATGGTTTTGACTCTTACTTTACTTAAGATATTTCTTTGTGCTTTGATTGCTTTTGTCGCATTCGGTTATACGGGATTTCGTGCTTATGCGGTGAGCGTGCTGTTTTTGATGCTTGTCAGCTTTGTCTTTTCGGGGCTGATGCTTTGTGTGTGGCTGTTTGCCGCTCCTATGAAGATGCTGTTTATAAACGGCACTGTATATTTCGGTGTTGATACGATGACGATAATTCTGTCTACCTGTGCGGCTTACGGAGTCGTCAGAATAATAAGATATATACTCGATAAAAACGGAAAAACCGATGGCAAGTATACTGTTATCATAAAAAATAACGGCAGGGAATGCAGGCTTTCGGCACTCGCAGACAGCGGAAACGGAATGGTTGACTGTTTCAGCGGATTGCCTGTGATAGTGTGCAGACGTGATATGTGCGCCGATGTTTCACCTCCTGCAATCGAAATGATAGAAAATAACAGCGATATTTCGGAAATAGGCACGCAGATGATAAAGGGCATCAGGATAATGCCGTTTTCCACAGTGGGAAAGGGTGGACTTATCTGTATGTTCAAAGCGGAGAGCGTTGTTATTGACGATGAAACGAATGAAGAAAAATATCCCGTCAATGCGCTTATCGGTATAGTGATAGGCGGAAGACAGGAATATGAAGCAATATTCAATCCGAAAATACTTGTGTGAGGTGTAAAATGCTCAAGATAATTGAAATTGTCAGCAATCTTATTGCAAAACTGCGTAATTCGGCAAACGGAAAATGCGAGTGCGATTATATAAACGGTGCGGAAACCTTACCTCCTCCGCTTTCAAAGGAAGAGGAAGCAAAAACGCTTGCAAAGCTGAACACGGACTTTGAAAACGCAAGGGAAACGTTGATTGTGCATAATCTGAGGCTGGTAGTTTATATCGCAAAGAAATTTGAAAGTACCGGTATAGGAATCGAGGATCTTATTTCCATAGGTACTATAGGGCTTATCAAGGCGGTGAACACATTCAGCGTGGAGAAAAACATAAAGCTTGCTACTTATGCCTCAAGGTGCATAGAAAACGAAATACTTATGTATCTGAGGAAAACAAATCCGCAGAAAATGGAGGTTTCAATAGATGAACCTCTTAATGTTGACTGGGACGGAAACGAATTGCTCCTATCCGATATTCTCGGAACGGATGATGATACTGTCAGCGTGGATATAGAATCTGAGGCAGAGAAAAGAATGCTTCTTGAGGCGGTGGAAAAGCTGGACGAAAGGGAAAAGCTGATAATGGAACTTCGTTTCGGGCTTAATAACCGCCCCGAAAAAACACAAAAGGAGGTCGCCGATATGATCGGGATCTCCCAGAGTTATATATCACGTCTTGAAAAGCGTATTATAAAAAGGCTCAAAAAGGAAATGGAAAGCCTGTGCAGTTAGGTGCGTCTGTTGTTCCTGCCAACTACCGCCATTGCACATTTAAGTCCGTCCATTGCCGCTGTCACAATACCGCCGGCATAGCCTGCACCTTCGCCGCAAGGATACAAGCCTTTCACGCTGACCGATGAAAGTGTTTCATCTCTTACTATTCTCACAGGCGATGAGCTTCTTGTTTCAGGGCCTGTCATAACCGCATCAGGAGAGCCAAAACAGCTGATTTTCTCGGCAAACTGCGGCAAAGCGTATCTTAAAGCGTCGCATACGAAATCGGGTAGGTATTCATCGGGCGGCACAAATGTTGTGCCTATAGGATAGGAAGGAGTTACGTTTCCGAATTTTTCAGAGGTGCGTTTACTGAGAAAGTCGCCTACAAGGCATACAGGTGCGCTGTAATTTGCCCCTGCCGCTTTAAAGGCGGCTTTTTCTATCTTGCGCTGAAATTCTATTCCTGCCGTAATATCATCATTTTCAAAATCATCCGGAGTTATTCCGACAAGGACGGCACTGTTTGCGTTTTCTCCGTTTCTTGCGTAATAACTCATACCGTTTGTGACTACCGTGTTTTCTTCGGAGGAAGATGCAGTGACCACTCCGCCCGGACACATACAGAATGTATAAACGCCTCTGCCGTTTTTGTCGTGAACAGACAGCTTATAATCGGCGGCGGGAAGTGACGGGTGACCGCTCATTTCTCCGTACATACTGCGGTCAAGGTCGGATTGCTTATGCTCGATTCTTACTCCTACGGAGAAGTTTTTGTGCTGCATAGTAACGCTGCGGTTTTTCAGCATATAGAACACATCTCTCGCACTGTGACCTATGGCAAGAATCACATTGTCGGTTTCAATGGTGAATTCGGTGCCGTTTTTTATATAGCTTATGGCTTTAATTCTGCCGTTTTCGGTATCATAGCCGCAGAATTTTGCTCCGAATATTACCTCTCCGCCAAGCGAAATAATATCGTTTCTTATGTTCTTGACGGTTTCGGATAATTTGTCTGTGCCAATGTGCGGCTTTGCCTCATACATGATTTCTTCGGGTGCGCCGTGACGGACAAATTCTTCAAATACCGTTTTTGAAAGCGGATTGTTGACACCCGTGTTCAGCTTTCCGTCTGAAAAAGTGCCTGCGCCGCCCTCACCGAACTGAACGTTGCATTCTGTATCAAGTATTCCTTTTTCCCAGAATATCCTGACTTTCTCTTTACGGCTGTCAACATCAAGACCACGTTCAAGAACGATCGGACGTACTCCGCACTGTGCAAGATAGAGCGCCGCAAACATACCCGCAGGACCGAAACCGACTACCACGGGACGCTTTGACAGCTTTGCTATTTGAGGCAAGGAATACGGTATTTCTTTATATGACGAAATGTTCTTGTTGCCTGAGTTCTTCTTTAATACTGCGTTTTCGTTTTCGCAGGTAAACGCAACGGTATAAACAAAGTGTATATCGTCCTTGTGCCGTGCGTCAACGGATTTTTTTATAATTTTCAGCCGTGACGGGTCAGGCTGTGATGTTCTGAGCTTTTTGCCGATAAATGCCGTTATGTCGTTTATTGTATGCTCCGGCGGCATTTTGATATTGCTGTATTTTATCATTTTCTACTCCAATAAAGAAAGACTTGCGTTCATGCCTGCGGTATATCCGCTTTTCCACGCCCAGTCAAGATTATATCCGCCGCATTTGCCCTGGATATTGAGTATTTCACCGCACAGATACAAGCCGCTTGCCTTGAGGGATTCCAGCTTGTCGGAAACCTCGCTTGCAGGTATACCGCCGCAGGTTATCTGTGCAAGGCTCCAGTCCGATACGTTTCTTATGGGGTAGCGGCTGTCCTTTGCAAGATTACATAACACTGAAATGTACTTATCCGATATTTCGCCGCAGGTTTCAGAAAAAGGAACACCTGCTTTTTTCAGCATTGCCTGTCCTACACGTTTGTGGTATATTCCCGTGAGAAGCTCTTCGCACGGCAGTGACGCTCTTATTGCGGCTGTGCTTTTTATAAGCCCGTATAACTCGTCTTTGCCAAGCGTTGGGGCGGTATCGAGTGAAATTTCACCGTTGTTTATATATTCTGCCGCTTTTGCCGACAGATTGAAAATACAGATTCCCGACAATGCACCGTCGGTAAACTGAACCTCTCCGGATTGCCTGTCTATTACCCTTCCGCCCGAGATAAGCGTAGCATCAGCCGCCACACGAAGTCCCTTAAGCGATTTTACAAGTTCAATATCCGTTCTTACAGGCGCAAGGGCAGGAAAGAGCCTTGTCACCGAGTGACCTAAGCTTCTGCAAAGCTCATAGCCTTCGCCGCTTGAGCCGAGCGACGGAGCCGCTTTTCCTCCTGTGGCAATGATTACACGCTTTGCTTTTACCTGTGTTTCGCCGTCTGTTATGATAAAACCGTGTTTGGTTTTTGTTATTTCAGATACCGTAAAGTCGCATACTGTTCTGATGCCGGAAGAATCAGCGGCAAATCTGAGAGCGTCAAGCACAGAGGTTGCGGCATTGCTGTAGGGATATACTCTGCCGTTATCATCCGCACGGCAGATAAGCCCGAGCGAAGAAAAGAAATCCTCCGCATTGTCAATATCGGGGCTGATGTATGATAGAAGCTCCGTATCACCGGTATAATCCGCAGGAGATATATTGCGGTTGGTGAGGTTGCATCTGCCGTTACCGGTTGAAAGTATTTTTTTGCCTACCCTCTGCATTTTTTCAAATACGGTCACATTGCCGCACCCGTAACGAGAAGCGGCGATGGCGGCGGCAAGCCCCGATGCGCCTCCGCCTATAATTGCTGTTTCGGTATCAATTATTTTCATTTCTGCTCCGTTCAAAGAAGTTAATTAAATTTATAATCTGTTAACATAAGAAGTATACCATATTATCATCGGGTAAGCAAGTGGTTTACTTGATTGAGGAATGATTGATTTTCGCAGGTAGTATGGGAATAACTGTGAGAAATACAAAGGAGAAGAATTATGGACAACAGAATAATGAGACTTATAATAGCACTTGGTAAATTTTCCGCACAACCAAGACAGTACAGAATAATAGAAGGACTTAACGCCAGCGAAACAGGCGTTTTCTGGGCAATGGCGCAGATTGTTGCGGAAAAACCCGATACCGAGCTGTTTGGACTGAGCGAGCTTAACAGCTATCTTAATTTTACCAGACCGAATCTTTCACAGACTATCAATAAGCTGGAGGACAAGGGCTATGTTGAGAGGGTCGTACTTAAGGATGACAGAAGAGTAACATATATCAGGCTCACTGAAAACGGCAAAGCAACGGCAAAAGCAAAATATGACGAGATTTTTGTAAGACTTGAAAATATAGCTAAAATACTTGGTGAAGAGGACACGGATAAGCTGATTGAGCTTGTTCTGCGTTTTGCGGACGCTTACGAAAAGTCGGCTGAGCTGAAGTAAGAGAAAGGGAGCATAGTATTTGTTTAAAATATTCGGGTATCTCAAAAACAGCATACCGCAGGTTTTGCTGATAATTGTACTGCTTATAATTCAGGCTTGGGGCGACCTTACTTTACCGCAATATACATCTGATATTGTGGATATAGGCATACAGAACGGCGGTATAGAAAATGCGGCGGCAGATGCGCTGAGCGTTGACAGCTTTAATGCGCTTGAAGCGTTTATGAATGACGAGCAGAAAAGCATACTTGCAAAAAGCTATACTCTTGTGAAAAAAGGCGAAGCGGCCGATTCTCAGAAAGACCGCTTTCCCGGGTCTGCCGATAATGACGTTTATTTTCTGAACGAACTTACGGAAGATGAAAAACAACAGCTCATTAATGCTGTCAATATACCTATGACGGCGGCTGAGATGACGAAAGAGCTTTCCTTTGAAGATTTGTCCTCTATGACCGAAAAGCAGGGGATTAAACTGCCTTTTACTTCTTTTGAACAGGCAGGAGAAATGCTCGGTATTTCTTCCGGCAAGGCAAATGCACTGACGATTATTACGGCACTTGCGGAAAAAGGCGGCATGGGAGATACCGATCTGTCGGCATTGTCTGACAAAATATCGGAAATGCCCGGAACTATAACAGAGCAGTCCGCAGTACGCTTTGTAAAAGACGAATATTCATCGCTGGGCGTTGATATGAACGTATTACAGCAGAACTATCTGCTGTCGGCCGGCGGAAAAATGCTGCTTATCGCACTTCTTATGATGGCGGTATCTGTGACGGTAGGTTTCTTTGCGGCGACAACAGCGGCGAAGGTCGGCAGAGATCTAAGAGCCGGAGTGTTCAGAAATGTTGTCAGCTTTTCAAGCGCCGAGATTGACAGGTTTTCCACTGCCAGCCTTATCACGAGAAGCACGAACGATATACAGCAGATACAGATGGTTATTGTAATGCTGCTCAGAATGGTTATATATGCGCCTATTCTTGGCATAGGCGGTGTATTTATGGTACTGACTACCGGTACGGGTATGGCGTGTATTATCGCCCTTGCCGTAATTGTTATTCTTGCGGTGGTGCTTATTCTGATGAAGATTGCGATGCCTAAATTCAAGCTGATGCAGAAACTTGTCGATAAGCTGAACCTTGTTGCAAGGGAGATACTTACCGGTCTGCCTGTTATCCGTGCCTTCAGCCGTGAAAAATATGAAGAAGAACGTTTCGATAAAGCCAATAAGGAGCTGACATCCGCAATGCTCTTCACAAACCGCACAATGACGTTTATGATGCCTCTTATGATGATGATAATGAACCTTGTCACCGTTCTTATCATATGGGTAGGTGCAGGACAGATTTCGGACGGCTCTTTGCAGGTCGGAGATATGATGGCGTTTATCACATATACGATGCAGATTGTAATGTCATTCCTTATGCTGACAATGATTTCAATAATGCTTCCGAGAGCGGCAGTTTCCGCAGAGAGAATAAACGAAGTCATTTCAGCCGAAAAGAGCATCACTGATAAGCCCAATGCGGCAACATTCGATAAAGCGTCGCTCAGGGGCAATGTTACTTTCGATCACGTTTCGTTCCGCTATCCCGATGCAAAGGAAGATGTTCTGACCGATATATGCTTTACCGCAAATGCGGGTGAAACGACCGCCGTTATCGGCAGTACGGGCAGCGGCAAATCAACGCTTATAAATCTCATACCGAGATTCTTTGACGTTACCGAAGGCAGCATTACTATAGACGGAACCGACATCAGAGATGTAACACAGCATTCTCTCCATGACGTTACAGGCCTTGTGTCGCAGAAAGGTGTACTGTTCTCGGGCACGATAGACAGCAATATAAGATTCGGTGCGGAAAATGCCGATGATGAAACTATCAGACTTGCCGCAGAGATTTCGCAATCGTCCGAATTTATCGACAGCAAGCCGCAAAAATACAACGAGCCTGTTTCTCAGGGCGGTACGAATGTTTCGGGCGGACAGAAACAGCGTCTGTCTATCGCCCGTGCAATTGCCAAAAAGCCTAAGATATATCTGTTTGACGACAGCTTCTCCGCACTTGATTTCAAGACAGATGTGAAGCTGAGAAAGGCACTCGCCGACAATATTCACGATTGCACGATAATAATCGTTGCACAGCGTATCAGCACGATATTGAATGCCGACAAAATAGTTGTGCTTGACGAGGGCAGAATAGCAGGAATCGGAACTCATAGCGAACTTATGGAAAACTGTGAGGTATACAGGCAGATAGCACACTCGCAATTGTCGCAAAAAGACCTTGCGGCGATAGATAACGCAAAAGGGGGTGCTGTAAATGCGTAATTCTCACAGAGGAGGACCCGGCGCTCCTGTAGAAAAGGCAAAGGATTTCAAGGGCAGTATCGGAAAACTGGCAAGGTATATGAGCGAATATAAGATTTCGCTTGTTTTCGTTGTGATATTCGCAATTACATCAACCGTATTCAATATTATCGGTCCTAAGCTGATGGGTAATGCCACAACGGAGATTTTCAACGGCATTATCGCAAAGGTAAACGGTACGGGCGATGTGAACTTTGATGCGCTCGGCGCTATACTTCTTTTGCTTATTGGGTTTTATCTTATCAGCAGTATCTGTTCGTTTATACAGGGCTGGCTGATGACGGGCGTTTCACAGAAGGTCAGCTACAGACTCCGTAAGGAACTTATCGCAAAGATAAACCGTATGCCGATGAACTATTTTGACAAAAGCACGCACGGCGAGGCACTGTCAAGAGTAACAAATGATGTGGATACTCTGGCACAGAATCTGAATCAGAGCATTACACAGCTTGTCACCTCGGTTACCACTATCATAGGTGTAATGGTAATGATGCTGTCGATAAGCCCGCTTATGACGCTTATCGCCGTTCTTATTCTTCCTGTTTCGATGGTGCTTGTGCTTTTCGTTGTAAAGATTTCTCAGAAGTATTTCAAGTCACAGCAGGAGTATCTCGGTCACATAAACGGACAGGTCGAGGAAATCTACAGCGGTCACAATATCGTCAAGGCGTTCAACCGTGAGGAACGTGTTATCGAAGATTTTAACGAGGCAAATGATATTTTATATAAGTCTGCGTGGAAGTCGCAGTTTTTCTCCGGTGTTATGATGCCTGTTATGACCTTTGTGGGAAATCTGGGATACGTTGCCGTTGCTGTTGTCGGAGGTTTACTGGCGGCAAACGGAACTATAATGGTCGGCGACATATTATCGTTTATCCAGTACGTCAAGAGCTTCACACAGCCTATAACACAGCTGGCACAGGTATCAAGTATGCTTCAGTCGACCGCCGCAGCCGCCGAGAGAGTATTTGAATTCCTGGCAGAGGACGAAGAAGAGCAATGTGCAAAGGAACACGCAATGCTTACCGATACCTCAGGCAATACCAGAAATGTAACAACACTTGATATTACCGGTGATGTAACGTTTGAACACGTTCGTTTCGGCTACACCCCCGAAAAGATAATAATCAACGATTTCAGTGCAAGGGTCAGACAGGGACAGAAGATAGCTATTGTGGGACCTACCGGAGCAGGAAAAACAACCATTGTCAAACTGCTTATGCGTTTCTATGAGCTTAACGGCGGAAGGATACTCATTGACGGGTATGACATAGCGGACTTCGACAGGAGCGAGCTTAGAGAGCTTTTCGGAATGGTGCTTCAGGATACATGGCTGTTCAAGGGCAGTATTATGGAGAATATCCGATACGGAAAGCTTGATGCGACAGATGATGAAGTTATTGCCGCCGCAAAAGCGGCTCACGTTGACCATTTCATAAGGACGCTTCCCGGCGGTTATGATATGGAGTTAAACGAGGAAGCATCCAATGTATCGCAGGGTCAGAAACAGCTTCTGACGATAGCAAGAGCGATTCTTGCAAATAACAAGATACTGATTCTTGACGAGGCTACAAGCTCTGTCGATACCCGTACCGAGATACAGATACAAAAGGCTATGGATAATCTTATGAAGGGCAGAACAAGCTTTGTAATAGCACATCGCCTATCTACGATAAAAGATGCCGACCTTATACTCGTTCTTAAGGACGGAGATATTATCGAGCAGGGTAACCACGAGAAACTTATTGCAAAGAACGGTTTCTATGCCGAGCTTTACAATTCACAGTTTGACAGCTGATACCGCAGAGGCTTGGAGGTTTATTAAGAATTTGCAAAGGTGCAAAGCAGAAATGCTTTGCGCCTTTTGCTTTTTGCCCGGAGAATTAATCGCAAATCGTGCTGTTTTGCTTTATACAGCGATAAAAGCAACACGGATATTCTGCCGTAAAATAGATTACCTACCTTGTTGTTTCCGACCTTGACAATGAATTTAAAAGGGAATATACTTATATCAACGACAGATTTCGGAGGTGTCTATTTGTTACAGGACGTTGTATCCGTTTCACTCCCTGTGAATGAGCGGATGATGATAAAAAAGAATCATTTTGAGCCGTACAACCTTACAGGCAACGAAAAGCGTATATGTATAGTTACAGGTATTCACGGCGATGAACTGGAAGGGCAGTACGTTTGCTATGAACTGATAAGAAAGCTCAGCGAAAACAGGCATTTGCTCAGCGGTATAGTTGATATATATCCGTCTATGAATCCGCTCGGAATGGATTCGATAAAGCGTGAGATGCCGATATTTGACCTTGATATGAATATGATATTTCCGGGCTCGGAAACCGGTGCGGTGGCTGAGCATATTGCCGCCGCTATCATGAACGATATAAAGGGTGCGGATATATGTATTGACATTCACGCAAGCAATATATTCCTGCGTGAAATTCCGCAGGTGCGTATTTCGGAAGAAACTGCACCGAAACTGTTGCCCTATGCCAAAATGCTGAATGTTGACTTTATATGGGTACACTCCAGTGTCACTGTTATGGAGGCTACTCTCTCGCACAGCCTTAACAAAGAGGGAATACCGACACTTGTTGCTGAAATGGGTGTTGGAATGCGTATAACCAAGTCTTATGGCGATCAGCTCCTTGACGGAATATTCAACCTGATGGCTGAGATGGGAATATGGACAGGCGAAACGAAGAAGGTTTCTCATCCTATTGTTTCTACAGACGGAAACGTATCGTTCATATATTCGGATACATCCGGTATTTTTATGCCTGCAATAAAGCACTGGGCAGGAATATCCAAGGGAGATCATATAGGCGATATACTCGATCCGCTTTCGGGTGCTGTCGAACAGGAAATATTCGCACCGTGCAGCGGTATTGTATTTACGTTGCGTGAGTACCCCGTTGTATATGAAGGCTCGTTGCTTGCAAGAATACTCGGAGGGTGCTGAAATGAATAAAGAAAACATAGTTACATTGAAATCGCCTTACCGTGATGATTTTCAGATAAACGGATACAGATTCGGTAAAGGTGAAAAAACCTGTTGTATAGTCGGTGCAATGCGTGGCAACGAGGTTCAGCAGTTATATGTATGCTCACAGATCATAAGAGCCCTTTCAAATATTGAAAAAAAGGGCGATTTGGTTTACGGTAAACAGATAATGGTCATCCCTTCGCTGAATCCGTTTTCGATGAATATCCAGCGCCGTTTCTGGTCGGTAGATAATACCGATCTCAACAGAATGTTCCCCGGTGACGCACACGGAAAGACCACACAGAGAATAGCCGCAGGCATATTCGATTTTATAAAGGAATATCAGTACGGCATTCAGTTTACTTCATTCTATATTTCCGGTGACTTTATACCTCATGTAAGAATGATGGATACCGAGCATAAAAACATAGGACTTGCAAATTTATTCGGTCTTCCGTATATACTTCTCAGAAAGCCCAAGCCGTTTGACACGGCAACACTGAACTTCAACTGGCAGAACTGTGATACGAGCGCATTTTCCGTATATACAAACGAAACAGAGCATATTGACGAAGAATCGGCAAATATAGCGGTAAGCGCTGTACTTCGTTTTTTGTCGAGAATGGGCGTCATAAAGTATCAGAGCCACGGCGGCTATATGGCAACTACGCTTGAAGAAGAGCATCTGATGTCGGTACACGCTAAAAGCGGCGGAATATATCGCAGGATAAAACAGCCCGGCGACGAGGTGGAGCAGGGAGATGTAATGGCAGAGATACTCGATCCGTTTGAAGGCACGGTCAAGGAAGAAATCAAGTCACCCGCAAACGGAATTGTGTTCTTTGCGCATAAATCACCGCTCGTGCTTGAAAACTCGGTCGTTTATAAGATAATCAAAAGATTGCATATCTGATGGTGTTGCGATTATTTCAGAAAAACAGATAAAAAATGAGCCATACAGAATAGGTATTCTCTGTATGACTCTTTTACAGCGGCCGTGTATGTGGATGTTGGCAGATAACAGGGTGTGCCATTCA
>OLJB01001425.1_pt1 | contig 11713 bp, 10 predicted proteins | sample 1601391 | NCBI WGS metagenome assembly OLJB01 (sample SAMN01915215, study PRJEB22387) | human gut metagenome | isolation source: stool | host: Homo sapiens | place: USA | reverse complement strand
AAAATCCCTATGACTTTTAAAGGTTGATTTATCCCTATCTATTTTTATATATTCCTACTTTTTTTTGTTTATTTGAGGTATAATTTTATCAGGAGGATTTTATTATGATCTTAATTATTGTTGTTATTGTATTAATCGTCTTGTTGGTATTGTTTGTGATGTCAAGCTACAACAAGCTTGTTCGTTTATCAAATAGAGTGGATGAAGGTTTCTCTACCATGGATGTGTATTTAAAGAAGCGTTTTGATTTGATTCCAAACTTAGTGGAAACGGTGAAGGGGTATGCGAAACATGAGGCGGATACATTGAGTTCAGTGATTGCCCAAAGAAATATGGCGAAAACGTCAAAGGATGTTATGGATAGTGAAAATAAGATCACAAATGCCATTCAGGGTATTTTTGCGGTGGCAGAACAATATCCGGATTTAAAGGCTAACACGAATTTTATGGATCTTCAAAATCAATTGAAGAAGGTAGAGGAGGATATCGCAAATTCTCGTAAATACTATAATGCTTTAGTTCGTGAATATAATGATGTGATTATGAGTGTTCCGACAAATATTGTGGCATCTTTATTCCATTTTGAAAAGAAGACAATGTTTGAAGTGGCCAATGCTTCGGAAAGAGAAAATGTTCAAGTTAAATTTTAAGAAGGTCTTGGCCTTCTTATTCGCATTTATTTTATGCTTTGGATGTATCGATGTATATGCGGATGATGGAGGGTATACGATTGATGACTACAAAGTAAATGCGATATATCATTCAAACAATACGATTGATGTCAAAGAAGTGATTGATGTTAACTTCTCAAGTTATCGTCATGGTATTTATCGTAATATTCCAGAAACAATGTATATCAATCGGGATGAAAAGTATAAGTTAAAGATTCAAGATATCAACGTATTAAATGATGAGTATGAAGTGGATTCTGATTCAGGAAATCGTGTGATTCAAATTGGTAGTGAAGACTATACGGTTATTGGCCCTCATACGTATACGTTGACTTATACGATTGTCATTCCAGAAGATTATCATTCAGACTTGGATTTTATTTATTACTCGGTTCTTGGAAACAATTGGGATACAACCATTTCGCATTTTAGTTTTGATATTCAGTTTGAAAAAGCTTTGACAGAAAAAGAAATGTCAAACATTCAAGTCTTTAGTGGAAGTCTAGGAAATCAATCGAATGATTTAAATGTGACTCCCATCATTACTTCGACTTCGATCAGTGGTTCTGCCTATGATATTGGTGCTAAACAAGCCATTACTCTTTTTGGTGAATTAAGACAAGGATATTTTGTAGGAGCTAAACAAACCACTTCAAAGACTCCATTTATCTTTTTGGGTTTAGCTATTTTATTTGGCCTATATAGCTTGATTCGTGCTCTTCTTGTAAAGAAAGCACATATTACACCAATTGTGAATTTCTATCCACCAAAAGATATGGATCCAGCTATGGTTGGAACGATTGTGGATGAGTCTGTGGATCAAGAGGATTTAATGGCCTTGATTCCGTATTGGGCGAGTAAAGGGTATTTAACCATTTCTGAAACGGAGGATGACTTGGTTCTTACAAAAGTAGAGAATCATGAACCGCCTGTTTTAAAACATCAAAAGAAGATTTATAACGGCTTGTTTAAAACAAAAAACAGTGTAAAATTATCGAAACTATCAAGTAAGTTTGGTAAGGCTATGAATGATGCCAAAGAAGCTTTAAACGATGAATTTAGTGGCAATAAAAAATTATCAAGTATTGATCATGGGTTTGTGACAACCATACTAGCTATGATTTGTATGATTGTATGTATCTTATTCAATACTCGATATAGTATTGTAGATAATTTGATTGAAACCATTCTTGCGACATTTAGCTTTGTGCTTATGATGGTTATGAACTATTCTGTAGCAGCAACTGGTGTATTTAATAAGAATAAACTAGGTGCATTAAAGAAAGTATTAAGTGTGGCATTTATCTTAATTCTTGCGTACTTTATATACCGTCAATGCGATTCAATTCTAAGTATTGTTTCTTTTGAATATATGATGGTCGGTATTGTGGTTGTTTCACTTCCAATTCTATTGAGTCCTCGATTTAATGTAGTGAGCGAGTACTTTAAAAGTGTTGCGGGAGATTTATTAGGCTTTAAGGACTTTATTGAAAAGGCTGAAGTACCACAATTGGAAAGATTGTCTATGGAAAATCCTTCATATTACTATGACGTGATTCCATATGCGATGGTCTTTGGACTTTCTGAAATGTGGACAAAGAAATTTAGTACGATTCCTTTAGTACAACCTGATTGGTATGATTCGTATTATTCAGATCCATATTCTTCATATTTCTATTACAGAATGCTGACAAGAAGTATGTATGAACCAATTCATCAAAATTTATTGGATTATCAAACAGAACAAATGAAAAGTACAGCCGATAGCATGGGCTCTAGCTTTGGTGGCTTCTCTGGTGGAGGTGCCGGTGGCGGAGGCGGCGGAAGCTGGTAAGAGATGAGTATTAGGGTGATGAGCCCGCGTAACTTGGTAGGTGTTGTGCACCTACCTTTTTTGCGTTCAATAATAAACGGGGGATTTCACACGAATGCATATTTCGTACATATTCATTACTGTAGAAAAAACAAAGAGTCTATATGCTTATAATGGTTGTCTTTCACTAGAAATTGTAAGATCCAGTGATGTGTTTATCAAACATAATTTTGATAAACATGTTTGAGCGGCAGTTGAAATAATGTCTTTGAAGATGTGTATACCTTGTACTAGCGACGTATGCGTCGTAAGTTTAATGTATAAAATTGCGAAAGGATTGATAATTTTAGAATAGGTTGGTATACTACAGGTGAAAGTTGCGACAAATACGACGCAAGTGTGAGGTGAAAAAATGGTTAAGCGAGATTCTTATTTGAAACGATTGATTCACAATATGTGGAATGGAGAGGTGAAGGTTATCACTGGTATTCGTAGATGTGGAAAATCAGTTATGCTTTTTGACCTGTTTTATGAGTATCTTTTATCTCAGGGAGTACCAGAAGACCATATTCTTAAGTTTGAGTTAGATCAAAGACGATATTACAAATATCGAAACCCGATTACTCTTTGCGAGTATGTAGAAGATGCGATTTGTGATAAAAAAGAAGAAAAATTCTATCTTTTTATTGATGAAGTACAATATACTACTAAAGTTGTTGATGAAGAAAATGGTGGAATTACAGTTACGATTTATGATATGCTCAATGAACTGAAAGCATACAGAAATCTTGATGTTTATGTAACTGGAAGTAATTCTAAAGGCTTGTCTAATGACATTGCTACGGAATTCAGAGGGCGCGCAACACAGATTCATGTTTATCCGCTATCATTTGAAGAATATTATTCGCATGTTAAAGGGGATGAAAGAAAAGCGTTAGATACCTATATGCTTTATGGTGGAATGCCTAGGTTATTGGCTTTAGAAGATGAAAAAGATAAGAAGGACTATTTGACTTCTCTATTTAGGGAAGTTTACATTAGAGATATTGTGGAACGCAACAAAATTGAACGGGAAGATATTCTTGGCGATATATTGAACTTTTTGGCTTCGCAGATAAGTTCATTGACGAACCCTACGAATATCTCGAATGCCTTGACTAGTATGAAAAATGAAAAAATAAGTTCTACCTTGGTTGCGAATTATGTGCAGCATACGATAGATTCTTTTTTGATCAGCATGGCAAAACGATATGATGTTAAGGGGAAAACTTATTTTCAGTACCCCAACAAGTACTATTATACAGATGTTGGTTTACGTAATGCTCGTTTAAATTATCGTCAATATGATCCAGGGCACATTATGGAGAACATTATATACAATGAACTTATGCGTAGAGGTTATAGTGTAGATGTTGGCGTTGTAACGGATCGAAGCAATGGGAAAAATCTTCAGAAGGAAATAGATTTTGTAGTAAATGATGCGGATCGAAAAATCTATATTCAATCGGCATTTCGGATGGACACAGAACAGAAAACATCTTCTGAATTGGCTTCTTTAATGCTTACGAAGGATTTCTTCAAAAAAATAATTATTCGCATGGATATACCGCATAATTTTTATGATGAAAATGGAATTTTTCATTGCAATTTAATTGATATGCTATTAGGACGAGTAGAGTTATTTTAATAAAGATTGCTCACTGGCGCACCGTGTAGAATTCTACATTGTACGTTGATGAGCTTTTTCTTTGTGTTCAATTGCATTACAGTCTAAGAGTAGATTGTTGACTGCCTGATTAATTGAGTATGAAAACTAATAATCAAATTAAATGAAAAAAGTCAGAGCACAAGTTTGAATATAAACTTAGTCAAATTATATGTTACGACTTTTATAATATTCGCTATAGAAAGTGAGAAAAAGAGAAGATCAGTGTTGGAGCAGAGAGGAAGAAAAGATTCAGAGCGACGAAGTGGGTCAATGCGAAAGAAAAAACATTTGAGATGTAATTCTGCTTAAAAGATGAAATGGCGAGTAATTATAAGCATAAAAAAATGAGCATCACTATTTGTGACACTCATTTGAATCCGTTTAATTATTGAGCATTCATCTTTTGACGATATAAGTTACGACGATCTAGAGCTGTTAAACCTTTTTTACGGATACGAATCGCATCTGGAGTAACTTCTACTAATTCATCATCGTTGATCCATTCTAATGCTTCTTCTAGGGAGAAGATTTTTGGTGGAGTTAATAACATAGCTTCATCACGACCACTTGAACGGATGGCTGTTAATTTCTTGTTCTTTAATGGGTTCACATCCAAATCGATGTTTTTAGAACTTTGACCAATAATCATACCTTCATAAACTGGTGTTTGTGGAGAAATGAACAATTGACCACGTTCTTGAAGGTTCCATAAAGCGTAAGTCATGGCTTCACCTGTTTCAGTTGAAATCATAGCACCTTCCATACGTTGTGCGATTTCTCCTTTATATGGTTCATAACCACTAATACGACGTACTAATGTACCTTCACCGTGTGTATCATTGATAAATTCTGAACGGAAACCTAATAAACCACGAGTAGGTGCTGTATACACGATCTTCACATATCCATTTTCTTCAGACATATCTTGCATAACACCCTTACGAAGATTTAATTTGTTGATGATTGTACCTGAATATTCTTCTGGAGCTAAACATACAACTTCTTCGATTGGTTCTACTTTGTGTCCATTTTCATCTTTGTGTAGGATAACCTCTGGTTTAGAAACAGCCAATTCATAGCCTTCACGACGCATATTTTCAATCAATACAGAAATATGTAATTCACCACGACCACTAACTTTGAAGCAATCGGCTGAATCGGTTGGTTCAACCTTTAAACCAACGTTAACTTCTAGTTCTTTTTCAAGTCTTTCTTTTAAGTTACGACTTGTCACGTACTTACCACTTTGTCCTGCAAATGGACTTGAGTTTACGTGGAAGTTCATAGATAGAGTTGGTTCTTCAATTTCAATGTGTTCCATTGGTTCAATGTGATCGGCTGTACAGATTGTATCACCAATACTGATATCTGGCATACCTGCAATAACTACGATATCTCCTGAATGTGCTTCTTGAACACTTGTTCTAGACAATCCTTTGTATACGAATAATTTAGATAAGCTTTCTTTGGCATTCAATCCAGATTGGTTACAACGAATATATTGTTGTCCTTGTTTTAAAACACCTGAATATAAACGTCCAATTCCTAAACGACCAATGTATTCATCGTATGCCAAGGCAGATACTTGCATTTGAAGAGGTTCTTCATCCATATCTGGATATACATCACAATGTTTTAAGATTGTATCGAATAATGGATCGATGTTGTCGCTTGGTGTTTTAAGGTCGTATTGAACACGTCCTTCTCTTGCTACACCATAAAGGATAGGGAAGTCTAATTGTTCGTCGTTGGCATTTAAGTCTAAGAACAATTCGTAAACTTCATCGACAACTTCTTCGGCTCTTTGGTCTTTCTTATCGATCTTGTTGATCAATAGAATTGGTTTTAAACCAATTTCCAAAGCTTTTGATAATACGAAACGAGTCTGAGGCATTGGACCTTCACTCGCATCGACTAATAAGATAACTGTATCTACGGTACGGATAATACGTTCAACTTCACTTGAGAAGTCGGCGTGACCAGGCGTATCTACAATATTAATTTTTACACCGTTATGAATAACGGAACAGTTTTTAGAATAAATCGTAATTCCACGTTCACGTTCTAGATCGTTTGAGTCCATGATACAGTTAACAACTTCTTCGTTGTCACGGAAAACATCACTTTGTCTTAAAAACGCATCGACTAACGTACTTTTACCGGCATCAACGTGGGCGATAACGGCAATGTTAAGAATTTTTTCTTTATTGGACATACTGTCACTCACTTTCCTGTCAAAAACAGTACAATTATAAAGCAAGAAACCTTAAAACTCAATAAAATGTGCTATAATAAAACAAAAATTTTCTGAAAGGGGTAACACCATGCAAGTGCAATATATAAAAGAGTATTCAAATTGTCTCGATCGTGAAATGGAATATAAAATCTATGGCCAAGGTGGTAAATTATGTCTGGCTATTCCAAGCCAAAATGGACGTTTTTTTGAATGGGAAGATCGTGGTATGATTCATGAAGTATCGAAATGGATCGAATCCAATCAATTAACGATTATTACGTGTGATACTTTGGATTTAGAAACATGGTCCTATCCGAATAATACAAAGGTGCGTATGTTGAAACATGAGTTGTGGTTTGAATATATCCTTTCAGAATTAATTCCTAGTGTACAAGAGAAAATGAATAACTACGATAAATGGATGGTGACTGGGGCAAGTCTAGGGGCAACGCATGCCACTAATTTGATTTTCCGTTTTCCTAAACAATTCGATACCTTATTAGCCCTATCTGGTATTTATGATACAGAATTATTCTATGGAGATTATCATGATGAAAATACATACCATAATAATCCATGTGCCTACATGAAAAATATGTCTTTAGACCATCCCTATATGGAATTGTATAAACAATCCAAATTGATCTTTTGTGTAGGACAAGGCAATTGGGAACAAGAGTGTGTTGAATCCTTAAGACAATTTAGCACCATCCTTTATGATCAACACATCGATGCTTGGTGTGATTTCTGGGGTTATGATGTGTATCATGACTGGCCTTGGTGGAAGGTACAACTACAGTATTTCATGGAACAAATATTTAAGTAAGTATGACAAATATTAAGAATGAATTGATTTCACATAAGGATTTGTATGTGTGGACACAAATTAATTTTACGTTTAGTTCCAACAAAATAGAGGGTTCTCATTTATCTAAGAATCAAACAAAACAAATATTTGAAGAGAATGATTTAACAATTCATTCAGATGATGCACTAGAAGCACGAAATCATTTTCGGTTGTTTGATTATATGTTGAAGACAGTAGATGAACCATTATCAAAAGAAATGATGATTCAAATGAATATGATTTTGAAAAGAGGTACGTCTTATGAGGATAATCCAGCATATAATGTAGGTGGTTTTAAAGTAAGGGAAAATGGGATTGGAATGATAAATCCTTTTAAAACGACAAAACCAGCTGATGTTGAAACGGAATTAGATGCCTTGTTGGAAAAGTTTCAAAATAAAGGGGTTCTATCATTTGAAGATATTGTAGAATTTCATGTTTGTTTTGAAAGAATACATCCGTTTGGAGATGGAAATGGACGTACTGGACGAATGATTCTATTTAAACAATGTCTACAGAATAGTCATATTCCATTTGTACTATTAGATCGAGATCGTGCATTTTATCTGCGTGGCTTAAAAGAATGGGATTTTGAAAGAAATTATTTAATGGATACTCTTTTAACGCAACAAGATATTTATGCATCTGTTTGCAAACAATTTGATATATTTAAAGATTTTGGTCAGAAAGAGTTGTCAAAAAATAAGATTGTTGACAAAAATGATTGAAATAGATGAAGGAATGTATCAACTTGTAGCGGATGATCAAGTCATTGGTGAAACAGAAAAGAACAATATTTGTGATGCATTAGAGTCAATCAAAAGCCAAAAAGTCAAATTAGATTTTTAAAGGAGTAGCGTGTATAAACTCCTTTTGTGTTAGATGACCTTATGTTCGAGCCACTTATTTGATTTAAAACGAGCTAAGAAAATAAATGAACGAATAGTCCAAGTGGAAGGTGCAACTACAGTATTTCATGGAACAAATATTTAAGGAAGTATGACAAATATTAAGAATGAATTGATTTCACTATGACATTACCATTTTTGGATCAGAAGGTCTCAATTAGTGCTTAATAATTTCCTTGCATTTTCACAGATGTGTGGTAAATTACCAGTGACGAAGGTCGTCATCAGACGGCAAACTAGCGAATCGCTATCGTAACCAATCGGTAGGGCTCGCTTTTTATTTTTGAAAAGACTCAATATTCTTATATTTTTTGTGATTATAAAAATTTTGAATTGTTTTCCTTTATAGTTTGAAACATAAAATCTAAAATTAAAATAAATACGATATTGCACTAAAAAAGAGATGCACAATATATGCATCTCACAGACATTAAGCGTGAACTACTTCTTTTGTGTTAGATGACTTTATGTTCTAGCCACTTATTTGATTTAAAACGAGCTAAGAAGATAAAGGAACGAATTGTCCAATCGGCTCCCATACCAATCCATACAGCTAAAGGTCCCATGTGAAAAGTATGAACTAAAAAGATGGTAACTACAACTCTGCAGATCCACATAGATAAAGTGGATGTGATCATACTGAATTTTACATCGCCAGCGGCTCTTAGACCATAGCCTGGTAAGAATGAGGGTGTCCAGAATATCATTTTATAAGCGAAGACAATGCGTGTTAGCCAAATGGCTAGTTTAGCACTTTCTGCTTCCATTCCCGCAAGGCTTGTGATTTGTTGGATAAAAAGCATGATTATAGCGCAGAATATAATACATACCATCCAAGCTAGTCTGGTTAATGAAATCGTATAGTGTCTTGCTTGTTCATATTCTTTAGCACCTACACATTTTCCTACGACAGTCATCATACCGAGTCCAATACCAATGCTTGCTTGACATGCAAAGCTTTCAAGCATGGCCACCATAGCTTGTGCGGCAATGGCTGTTGTTCCCATTGTAGATACAGTGGATTGAATCACAAGTTTTCCAAATTGAAACATACCATTTTCAATACCGGTTGGAATACCGATTTTTAATATTTTCGTGATTGTTTCAATTTCCGGTCGGATACTTAAATAGGAATCGACATATAAATCTTGTTTGGGCTGTTTTAAAAGAATCAGGATAATAAGTGCACTGATGATTCTAGAAAGGAGTGTGGATAGGGCAGCTCCAGCTACGCCTAAGCTTAGGGTAAAGATGAAGAATACATTTCCTATAATGTTTAATATGTTAGAGCCAAACGCAATGGCCATGGGAAGTCTTGAGTTTTGACTGGTTCGAAAGCTTGCGGCACCTGCATTGTATAGAGCGATAAAGGGATAGGATAGGGCGGTGATGAAAAGATAGTTTAATGAATTGTCCATCACGTTTTTTTCTACGGATCCAAAGATTAGGCTTAATAGGGGTCTTCTGAATAGAATGCATGGTAGGGTAATCAGTATAGAAATAAGGATTACGGAAAAAATCAATTGTTTCAAGGCTTGGTTGGCCTTGTCTTTTTGGTTGGATCCTAAGTATTGGGCGCAGATGATGGCGCCTCCAGTTGCCATGGCGGCAAATATATTGATGATCAAAATATTTAATGAATCGACAAGGGAAACGGCGGAGATAGCGGCCGAACCTATGTTGGTGACCATAATGGTGTCGACAGATCCCATTAATGCGGTTAAAACTTGTTCGAACATCAACGGAATTAATAATCTTCGTAATTGTTCTTTGGTGTACATAAACAAAACTCCTAAAAATAAAAAGATATCTTTCGATATCTTAACCTACTAGTACTACATCACGGATGTTTGGCACTTCTTCAAGCAATAATTCTTTGATTCCGCCTGAGAAATCTTCAGAAGCCATCATACATCCTTGACATGCACCTTTGAAAGATACATAGACAACATTGAATTCATCAACTCCTAATAGTTCAATGTCGCCTCCGTCATGTTGAATGTAAGGACGAATCTTATCTAAACAATCATTAACGGCTTTACTATCTACTACAGTATCCATAAAACAACACTCCTAACTTATAAAAATAGTGGACATAAGATCAATGGGACAGCAAGTCCAACCACAAATCCTCCAATGACTTCGACAAATTTATGTCCAAGTACATTTTTTAACTTTTCCTGATAGATGGGATCATCAAAGTGAAGTCCTGTCATTTCGCGTAAATCTTTGACTAATTGTTGTGTTAGCTCAATATTTTTACCGGAATAGTAGCGTACGTGGCATGCATCGTACATAACAATAAAGGAAAAGATGGTGGTTACGGCAAATATGGCTGAGTCAAATCCTTCCTGAATTCCAATGGAAAGGGAAAGGGCTGTTACAGTCGATGAGTGACTGCTTGGAAAGCCGCCACTTGCGATGACCCAGTGAAAGTCCCATTTGCCAGTTCTATAATAATATACGACCGTTTTTAACACTTGTGCAAGTATATTGCTCAAAAGAGCTGTGACAAGTGGATATAAGGACGATGGTATCATAAATTCACACTCCTAACGAAAAACATTATATCATACAAAGTTAAATCGTGGTATAATCTTCTTTAGGATAGCTATGGAGGGAAATAAAAATGATTCAATTAGATTTAAATCATGCTTTCTTAAAAGAAGATGTAAAGGCTTATCAAGATCAAGTTCGCGCAATTGATGAAGCTTTACAAAATGGTACTTGTAAGGGTAACGACTTTATCGGTTGGCTAAACTGGGCTAACAATTATGATAAAGAAGAATTTAGTCGCATTAAAGAGGTTGCTGCAAAAGTACGTGAAAACACAGAAGTATTCGTTGTATGTGGTATTGGAGGATCTTATTTAGGTGCTCGTGCTGCCATTGAAATGATGAATGGTTTATATGGTGACAACAAGCCTGAAATTATTTATATGGGAAACACTTTCTCATCTACTTATATTTCACAGGTTATGAACCATATTAAAGATAAGGAAGTTACTGTAAATGTTATTTCTAAATCTGGAACTACAACGGAAACAGCATTGGCTTTCCGTATCTTGAAACAATTTATGGAAGAAAAATATGGTGAAGATGCGAAGAATCGTATTATTGCCACTACAGACAAGGCTAGAGGAACATTGAAGGCTTTAGCCGATAAAGAAGGATATGAAACATTCGTAATTCCTGATGATATTGGTGGACGTTTCTCAGTAATTACTCCAGTTGGATTATTGCCAATCGCAGTAGCTGGAATCGATATCGATGCTTTGATGAAAGGTTTACATGATGGTATGGGTGAATATGGAGATGCAGATCTTGAAAAGAACCCAGCTTACCGTTATGCAGTGGCTCGTCGTATTCTTCAAAACCAAGGATATGATGTTGAATTGTTAGTAAACTATGAACCTCAAATGCAGATGGTTGCTGAATGGTGGAAACAATTGTTTGGAGAAAGTGAAGGAAAAGATGGAAAGGGTATTTTACCGGATTCAGTATGTTTCTCAACAGACTTACACTCTTTAG
>OLJB01001424.1_pt1 | contig 11714 bp, 9 predicted proteins | sample 1601391 | NCBI WGS metagenome assembly OLJB01 (sample SAMN01915215, study PRJEB22387) | human gut metagenome | isolation source: stool | host: Homo sapiens | place: USA | reverse complement strand
AGCTCGAGCTGGAGATGGAGAAGCTGGACAAGTACCTGGGCGGGGTCAAGAACATGAAGACCCTGCCGAAGGCTATGTTCATCGTTGATCCTCACAAGGAGCGCATCGCTGTTGCTGAGGCTCGCAAGCTGAACATCCCCATCGTGGCTATCGTTGATACCAACTGCAACCCCGACGAGATCGATTACGTCATCCCCGGCAACGACGACGCTATCCGCGCTGTCAAGCTGATCGCTGGCGCTATGGCTGACGCTGTTCTGGAAGGCAAGCAGGGCAACCAGGAGGCTCCCGCTGAGGAAGCTGCCAACGCCTGATTTCTGGCTGTACAGAACAAACCCGTGAAATAACGTGTAAGGGAGACTACAAAAATGGCTATTTCTGCAAAGGACGTTATGGAGCTGCGCAAGCAGACCGACTGCGGCATGATGGAGTGCAAGAAGGCTCTGACTGAGGCTGACGGCAACTTCGAGAAGGCTATTGAGATCCTGCGCGAGCGTGGTCTGGCTACTGCTGCCAAGAAGGCAAGCCGCGTTGCTGCCGAGGGTATGGTTTACGCTGAGTACTGCCCCAAGTGCAAGGTCGGTGTTGTCATCGAAGTCAACGCTGAGACTGACTTCGTTGCCAAGAACGACAAGTTCGTTGATTTCGTCAAGGAAGCAACCAAGGTCGTCATGCTGCAGAACCCTGCTGATGTTGAGGCTCTGATGGCTTGCAAGACCGAGGCTGGTGAGACCGTTGACGAGGCTCTGAAGAACCTGATCCTGGTCATCAAGGAGAACATTAAGATTCGTCGTTTTGTCCGTTACGAGGGCGTTTGCTCTGCTTACGTCCACGGCGGCGGCACCCACGGCATCCTGGTCAACTTCGAGACCACCAACGACATCGACAGCAAGGACGAGTTCACTGCTTACGGCAAGGACATCGCCATGCAGGTCGCAGCTGCTAACCCCAGCTACGTCGATGAGGCTTCTGTCCCCGCTGAGGTCGTTGCCAAGGAGAAGGAGATCATGCTGGCTCAGATGGCTGGCGATCCCAAGAACGCCAACAAGCCTGATGCTGTGAAGCAGAAGATGATCGAGGGCAAGATCAAGAAGTTCTTCAAGGAGAACTGCCTGGTCGATCAGGAGTTCGTCAAGGACGGCGATCTGTCTGTTGCTCAGTACACCGCTAAGGTCGCTAAGGATCTGGGCGGCGAGATCAAGATCGTCAAGTTCACCCGTTTCGTGAAGGGCGAGGGCCTGGAGAAGCGTGCTGATGACTTCGCTGCTGAAGTTGCAAGCATGGTGAAGTAATTCAGTCTGACTGAATGAACTTAAGAGCTGTGGTACCTGTAACAGGGTGTCACAGCTCTTTTTGTTTGTGTTTGGACGGGAAGTGTGTTATCATAGGAACAATTACAATGAAGAGAAAGCTGGAAGTAAGGAATCTCGACCAGCCGCTGTACCGAAAAAAGGAAGGCGGCATCTGACAGGAGATGATACGATGAAAACACAGAAACTGGAGATCAGCGGTATTCCTGCTTTGCTGTACGGGGAAGAAAGCCGAAAAGTATATCTCTATGTCCATGGCAAAATGGGTTGCAAAGAAGAAGCTCTGCCGTTTGCAGAGCTTGCCTGCCCAGCAGGGTATCAGGTTCTTGCTGTTGATTTGCCTGAACATGGAGAGCGCAGGGGCAGCTCCGAGAAGCTGCTGCCGTGGGTGGCGGTTCCAGAGTTGGAAGCGGTCTATTCCTATGCCGCAGAGCGTTGGAAGAATGTTTCGCTGCGGGCTACAAGTATCGGAGCCTGGTTTTCCATGTTGGCCCTACAGGCAAAGCCTTTGCGGAGCGCTCTTTTGCTCTCACCAGTGGTAGATATGGAAGATCTTATCACCAATATGATGCAGTGGGCAAATGTGAGTGAGGCCCAGTTGAAAGAAGCAGGGGAGATTTCCACGGATTTCGATGAGACGTTGTCGTGGCAGTATCTCTGCTGGGTGAGGGAGCATCCCTACCGCTGGAAAGCGCCCACGCAAGTGCTCTATGGCGCAAGGGATAACCTGACTTCCAGGGCAGTGCTTGAGCAGTTCAAACAACGGACAGGTGCGCATCTGACCATCATGGTAGAAGGAGAGCACTGGTTCCATACCGAGCTGCAATTGGCTGTTCTGCAGGAATGGGAGCGAGCACATATCTGAAAGAAGAGGAGAGAGAAACATGAAGATCGAACCCAGAACGTTCACACTGCCCAACGGGGAAGTGCTGACGGTGCGCAGCTTATGCGCCGATGATGCGGAGGCATTGAGTGCATTCCGCAATGCAATCTACAGCGAAACACATTTTATGGCCCGATACCCGGAGGAAGGAGCGAGTCTGGAAGCGATGCGGAACTGGCTCGCAGGCTACGGGGAAAGCCCTGTGAACTTTGAGGTGGGCGCTTTTGCCGGAGAAAAGCTGGTGGGGGAGTTTGGTGTTGCACAAGTGCGGCCGCATATCAAATATCGCCATCGTGCCGTAATGGGCATCTCCGTACGGAAAGATTACTGGGGCTGCGGTCTGGGCAGTTATCTGATGCAGCTGGCCATTGACCAGACCCGCGCCAACGGCTTCGAACAGCTGGAACTGGGGGTGTACAGCGATAACGCCCGTGCCATCCATCTCTATGAGAAGTTTGGGTTTGAGCGCTATGGCATCCAGCCCCGGGCCTTTAAACTGAAAGACGGCACCTACCGGGATGAGATCATCATGGTGAAGATGCTGTGACCTGAAAAGGATAAAATAAAATCTCCCACTGACGGGGTTCGATGTCGTCAGTGGGAGATTTTTATCGTTTTACGGTCAAACCGTGAAAACCTCAGATTTTGGCCTCGCTGTTGTGCTCAGCCTTTTTGTAAGCAGAGAAGGAGTGGAACACAATGTTCAGACCCAGAACGATCAGCAGGACAGCCAGGATCAGCTGCAGGCCGTTGGCAATGAACACGGCACCCCAAGTGGTCTCGCCAGCAGGAATGCTGACAGAAGCGGCGGTGCTGATGGCCTTGACCATGGCGATCAGGCGCTGCACCAGAGCGGTGAAGGTGACGCACAGCATGATGATCAGCGGGGGGAACAGCATTTTGTTGCTGCGGCCGGTGACCTTCAGGAAAACGCACAGGGTAGCCAGAACCAGAGCGCTCAGCAGCTGGTTGGCGGAACCGAACAAAGGCCAGATGTTTGCGTAGCCGATCTTGGTCAGCAGGAAGCCGAAGGCCAGAGTGAGGAAGGTGGAGAAGTAGACGTTGCAGAACAGCTTGCGCCAGCCCTCAGCGTGCTCCATGTCGTCCACACTGAACAGCTCCTGGAAGCTCATGCGGCCGATACGGGCCACGGCATCCAGGCTGGTCAGAGCCAGGGCGGAAACGCACATCGTCATAAAGACGGTAGCGATGGAAACGGGCACGCCGAACATCTCAAAGAAGCCCGCGACGCCGCGGCTGAAGATCTGGAACGGGGTACCGGAGGCGGGGGTGCCGTCCGCAGCAGCGGCAGCACCGGCAACGCAGAGGGCCAGGACAGCCAGCAGGCTCTCGAGCACCATAGCACCGTAGCCGACCTTCAACATGTCCTTCTCGTTCTCAACGGTCTTGGAAGAAGTACCGGAGGAAACCAGGCTGTGGAAGCCGGAGACCGCACCGCAGGCAACCGTGACGAACAGGATGGGGAACATGGTGCCGAGCTTCTCATTGTTGAAGCCGGTGAAAACGGGCAGGTTCATGGTGGGGTGGGCGACCAGCAGGCCGACAATCGCACCGGCGATCATAGCGCCGAACATGAAGGTGGTCATGTAGTCACGGGGCTGTTTCAGCAGCCACATGGGCAGAACCGCCGCAAAGAAGATGTAAACGAAGGTGATGTAGCTCCAGGCAGCCTTGCCCAGGATGATGGGGCAGTTCATGCCGACCACGAAGGACAGCACGATAAAGGCGATGCCGACGACGGCCTCTTTCCAACCGGAGAAGTTGAACTTCTTCTGGATCAGGCCGAAGATGACGGCGAACACCATGAACATGATGGAGACCATGCCCGCAGAGCCGTTGGTGAAGGCGGCCTCGACCTGTGCGCCGTCGGCGTCAAAGGCGTTGAAGGTGCCGGCAACCATGTCTGCAAAAGCAGCAATGACGATGCCGCAGAACAGCCAGCAGAACAGCAGGAACAGCTTGCGGCCCGTCTTGCCGATGTACTTCTCGATCAGCAGGCCCATGGACTTGCCGTCATTCTTGACGGAGGCGTACAGCGCACCGAAGTCGGTGACAGCGCCGAAGAAAACGCCGCCGATCAGGACCCACAGCAGGACAGGCAGCCAGCCGAACGCGGCAGCCTGGATGGCACCGGTGACAGGGCCTGCACCTGCGATGGAGGAGAACTGGTGGGCGAACACCGTCCAGCCGTTGGTGGGAACGTAGTCTTTGCCATCCTCCAGCCGCACAGCAGGAGTCTTGGCGTTGGGGTCGACACCCCAGGTCTTGGCGAGCCAGCGGCCATATCCGGCGTACGCACATACCAGGACAACCGCGGCAATCAGAACGATTACAAGCGTATTCATTTGAATGAATCCCTCTTTCCTATTAAATTTTACAATCGCTTGTGCCTACTACTTTACCGCGATGTTCGTAATTTGTCAACGAAATGTTCACAATTTAGCAATATGTCGGTTTTTGGTGCAAAATGTAGAAAATTTGTGGTTTATTTTGTCTGTTTTGCTGCGTTGACAAAGGGAGAAGAAGGGGATAGTATAGGGGTAGAAACGAATGAAACGTTTCCATACTCATGAAGCGGCAAACTGACAGGGAGCGCCGCAGGGGCGGATTCCCTATCCGCCCGTGGCCGTGCGCGGCGGGGAAAACCTCCCGAGCGCACAGGAAATGCGCCCTGCGGGCTGCCGTGGATATTCTATCTGTCTATTATAGTAAAGGAGACATCTCATGAAACAGTGGCTGAAAGACGCAGTGTTCTATGAAATCTACCCCCAGAGCTTCTATGATACCAACGGCGACGGCATCGGTGATTTGCAGGGCATTATTGCCAAACTCGACTACATCAGGGACCTGGGCTGCAATGCCCTGTGGATCAACCCCTGCTTTGATTCGCCGTTCAAGGATGCGGGCTATGATGTGCGCGACTACAAAAAGATCGCCCCGCGCTACGGCACGAACGAGGACGCCGCCGCACTGTTCAGGGCCGCGCATGAAAAGGGCATCCGTGTGCTGTTCGACTTGGTGCCCGGCCACACGAGCGAGGAACACCCGTGGTTCAAGGCCAGCTGCAAGCCCGGGCACAACGAATACTCGGACCGCTTTATCTGGACGGATTCCTGCTTTGCCTCCGGCGACGGGATGCCGTTCATCGGCGGCGAGACCGAGCGCAACGGCACGTATATCCTGAACTTCTTCAAGTGCCAGCCCGCGCTGAACTACGGCTATGGAAAGATCAACGAGAAGTGGCAGAAGCCCACCGACGATCCCGCCTGCGTGGCGACGGTGGAGGCCATGAAGGACGTCATGCGGTTCTGGCTGGACATGGGCTGCGACGGTTTCCGCGTCGATATGGCGTCGAGCCTTGTAAAGAATGACACTAAGAACAAAAAGTACACCTGCAAAATCTGGCGCAATATCCGGGATATGCTGGACGTCGAGTACCCCGAGGCCGCGCTCATCGCCGAGTGGAACGGCCCGCGCATGTCGCTGAAAAACGGCTTTGACATGGACTTTTATCTCAATTGGCAGGGCAACGGCTACAGCTGGCTCATGCGCAACTATGACGGTGCGATGGACTCGAACCCGCACAACATCGGCAAGGCGTACTTCTGCAAGAACTCCGGCACCGGCATTGACAAATTCCTGGACGAGTACCTGCCGGCCTACAAGGCCACCCACAAGGACGGTCTGTGGTGCTTCATCACCTGCAACCATGACACGATCCGCCCCTCCGCGGGCCTGACGACTGACGAGCTGCGGCTGGCCTACGCGACAATTTTCACGCTGCCCGGTGCGCCCTTCGTCTACTACGGTGACGAGATCGGTATGCGCTATCTGCCGCTGCCCACCAAGGAGGGCGGCTACTTCCGCACGGGCTCCCGCACGCCGATGCAGTGGGACGACACGGCCAACCACGGCTTCTCCACCGCCGACGCACAGGACATCTATCTGCCTGTGGACACTGCCGCCGATGCGCCCACTGTGGCCGCTCAGGCGGACGACCCCGACAGTCTGCTGAACAGCGTGAAGTCGCTGCTGGCTTTCCGTCATGCACACGCCGACCTGAACGCAGACGCGCCGTTCAAGGTGCTGTACGCACCCAAGGCGAAGGACGACTACCGCCCGTTCGTCTGGCAGCGCGGTGATCTGATCTGCGCCGTCAACCCGGCGGGTGTCTCCATCGAGCTGCCGCTGGAGTTGGCCGAGGATCTGAAAATTCAGTACACGATCGGCAAGGCGGAGATCGTCAACGACACGCTGTCCCTGGGCGCACAGAGCTTTGCCATTTTGGGATAAGGCTGAAAGACGCCGCTTCTGACGGATAAAAAAATCGCAGCCCCGATTTCCTCATCGGGACTGCGATTTTTACTTTTACAGCGTTTTCAGCAGCACCTCGTCCATGCTGCGCTTCGGCACGCAGTAGCCGCGGTTTTCATCGAGATAATACTTGACGCTGCCGTCCTGCATTTCGACCAGCTTGCTCACGTGCGTCGGGTAGCCCAGTGCGACCATGTAGCACAGGCGCACGCCATCGGGCAGGGCCAGCAGCTTGGTCAGGGCCGGGCGGTCAATCGCGCCCATGATGCAGCTGCCCACACCGTGTGCCCAGGCTGCGGCGGTCAGGCTGCCCAGTGCCAGGCCGACGTCCACATCGGACGCGCCGGGCAGGTTATCGTCCTGCAAAACCGCAATGAACGCGGTGGGCAGCTCGTCAGGTTTCGGCTGGCCCTGCTCGGGCGGCAGGTAGGCGGCCCAGTGTACCAGCGGCTGCACGGCGGCCACGGCGTCGGCACTCTGCACAACGATGTACCGCACGGTCTGGCGGTTGGCACCGCAGCTGGCTATCCGTGCCGCATCGACGGCCTCGGTCAGGATCTCCGGCGCAACAGGGCGCTGTTCAAAGCGGCGGTAGGTGCGGCGGGTGCGCAAAAACTCCAGCATATCCATGTGGGAACACTTCCTTATATAATATAGTGCAGCTCCTTGGCCCCCTCCCGGAGGGAGGCAAGTTTATTATACCAGCAGATAAATCAAGAATCAATAACCGTCGCCGTTTTGCCGATCCCCACCGTCGCCTCGGCGATCTTTTTCCAGCTGGCGCAGCCGCATACGCCGTCGGCAGTCAGGCCGAACCGCCGCTGGCACGCCTTGAGCGCGTTCTCCGTCGCATGGCCGAAGATGCCGTCCAGCGTGTTCGTCGAATAACCCAGCGCGTTCAGCGCGTCCTGCAAAATCAGCACGTAGGTGCTGCGGCTGCCGCGCCGCACGGTGGGGTAGCCTGCCGTCGTGCTGCGGCACGCGGGCCTGCCGTACCGCCGGTCAAAGTGTACCCAGGTGGGTGTCATCGACAGCGGCTCCACGTAACCCCACGCCCCGGTTCGCACAGCGGCGTTGTAAATTTTGCGGCGATTTGCGGCAGTGCTGCGCTGCCCCACGTCGAACGCCACGCCCGCATAGTGCTGGCTCGTCGTGCCGTGACCACCCTCCCAGATGCGCTTGAAGGCGTACCCCACCGGGATACCGCTGCCGTAGGTGCGGCGGGTCAGGTTCCACGCCTCCATGGCAGCGGTGGTCGTCCAGAGCACGTTGCTCTTGCTGGACCCGCGGAACTCCCGCACCCGCAGCGTTGTATCGGTGCTGTAGGGCATCGGGTCGTTCTCACGCAAAGTATAGCGGAAAAACTTGTTGTCATAGGAGTCGTACACGTAGACCTTTGGCATAGCTTATCCCTCCTGACATTCGCGGCAGAGCCCCTGCGCGGCCAGACGCAGGCTCTCCCATGTGTCGGCGTCCACGACGCCCAGCGTTTCCAGCCCGGCGGTCAGCTGGTAGCTTTCCAGCGCGGCCTGGGTCTCGGTGTCGAACAGGCCGGTCTCGGGCACAAAATCGGCGGTCTGGTCCGCAGCGGCGATAATGTTCAGCCACTTCTGCACCTGCAGGACCGCGGGCCCGGCGCTGCCCGGTGCCAGCGCACTGGCGGGCCAGACGCCGCCCGGCTTGGGGCTGGGCCCGGCGGGGTTCGCGGCTAACAGCTGCTCGGCGGCATCGCGGAACACCTTCCAGTCCGCCGCCGTCACCGCGCCGGTCTCGGTCAGCCCGAAATACCGCTGCGCGCTGCGCACGGCAATTTCCAACTCGAGGTCAAAGGTATTGTCGGGCGTGTCACTGGCCGTAAAGTTGATTTCCGGTATCCACTGACTCAAAAAGAGCAACAGCCGATTCAGCCGCAGCACCGCCGCGCCGGTGTCGCCGGGGCGCAGCGTGGCGGCGGGCGCGGGCAGGCTGACCGTGCGCACAACGGGGCCGCTGGCTTCGAGTGCCTGCGCGGCGTCGTACAGGCTTTGGAACGTCAGCCGCCCGACGACGCCGTCCACCGTCAGTCCGGTGCGGGACTGCCACGCCTTAACGGCCCGCGTCGTCGCCGCGCCGAATTTTCCGTCCACGGCCACGCGCGGCACATCGCTGTAGTAGGCCGCCAGCCGCCGCAGGTAGAATTGCACAGCCCGCACGGCGGTGCCGCTGCTGCCCGCCCGCGTGGTGGTCGTGAACTGCCCGGGCGTGACGTTGGCGGCCACAATTTTGTTTGCCACGGCCAGCCCGACCTCCTTCAGCTTGTTCCACGTGCTGCGCCCGACGACGCCGTCCGGCGTCAGCCCAAACAGTGTTTGAAATGCCTCCACCGCGCTGACCGTCGCCGCGCCGTAGCTGCCGTCCACGGTCACGGGGCGCAGTGCGCTGTAGTTGTCCGCTGCCAGCCGCAGCCAGAACTGCACAAGCCGCACCTCCATGCCGGCAGCGCCCCGCCGCAGCGCCGTGCCAGGCCACGCTGTACCGCCCAGGTCGCTCTGCGCGTCGACCCACGCGGCGTACAGCGTGTTCCAGGTGCGCTGCCCGACCACGCCGTCCGCCGTCAGGCTTTGCTTCTGCTGGAACGTCCGTACGGCCCGCTCGGTTGCCGCACCGTAGCTGCCGTCCACCGTCACGCGCACCAGCGACGAATCAAACTGCGCTAAATCTGAAAGCCAGAACTGCACCTGCTCCACGCTGCTGCCCGTGCTGCCGCGCCGCAGAACAGTCCCCGGCCAGCCGCCCGTGCTCTGGGTGCCCTCGGCAGTCTCGCCCTCGCTCGTCAGCTCAGCCAGGTCCTTGACGCTGACATAAATAAAGCTCACCTTGTTCCACGTTGCCCTGCCGACCACGCCGTCCGCCGTCAGGCTGAACTGCTTCTGGAATTTCTTCACGCTGTTCTCGGTGGCCTCGTCGAAGGTGCCGGTCACGACGGGCTTGCCGAAGGACGGGTAATCCTTGGCAATGCGGGAAAGCTGCTTTTGCAGGATGCGCACATTCGTCCCGGTGCTGCCGCGCCGCAGCGGGCTGCCCGGATAACTGGACGGGATGGCGGCAATGTTGTCGGTTGTGACCAGCTGCACGCGGTTTCCGTAGTAGTACCGCAGGATTTGCAGCGCGTTCATGCCCTCCCGCGCGCGGTCCACCGTGCCCCACTGCTTCATGCCGGGGCAGGTCACGGTCTTGCCGTCGCAGTATTCGGTAAAGTACGGCTCGGCGTCGCCGCTGCGCTGGACAAAGGTGCTGAACAGCTCGGCGGTCAGCCGCTCCATGACCGCAAACACCGTGCGCCCGTTGACATAGGCCTGGTCGTACCCCGGCGACCCCGTAATGTTGAAGCTGTACCCGCGGCTGGGGTACCACTCGGTCCAGATGCGGTTCAGCGCCAGACTGACCTGCGCGATAATGTTGGCGCGCAGGGCCTCTTCCGGCCAGGAAAGCGCGCCCACCCCATTGCAAGCCGCCGCGAAAAATGGTATACTGATTTCATAATGGTTTAAGCACAGGAAAAGGGGAATGTAGATGAAGATCGGATTTGATAACGACAAATATCTTGCGATGCAGTCCGCCCATATCCGGGAGCGTATCGCCCAGTTTGACAATAAGCTCTATCTGGAATTTGGCGGCAAGCTGTTTGACGACTACCATGCGTCCCGCGTGCTGCCGGGCTTTCAGCCTGATTCCAAGCTGCAGATGCTTTTGCAGCTCAAGGAGCAGGCCGAGGTCGTCATCGTCATCAGCGCCGAGGACATCGTCGCCAACAAGATGCGCGGTGACTACGGCATCACCTACGATGTGGACGTGCTGCGCCTGATCGATGCCTTCCAGGGCGTCGGCTTGTTTGTGGGCAGCGTCTGCGTGACGAAGTACACCGATGCGCCCGAGGTCACGGCGTTTGAGCAGAAGCTCAACGGCCTGGGCATCCGCACCTTCCGCCACTACAAGATTCCCGGCTACCCCAACGACGTGGCCCACATCGTCAGCGATGACGGCTACGGCAAGAACGATTACATCGAGACCGAGCGCCCGCTGGTGGTCATCACGGCCCCCGGCCCCGGCAGCGGCAAGATGGCGGTCTGCCTGTCCCAGCTCTACCATGAGTACAAGCGCGGTGTCAAGGCGGGCTACGCCAAGTTCGAGACCTTCCCCATCTGGAATCTGCCCCTCAAGCATCCCGTCAACCTGGCCTACGAGGCCGCCACCGCCGATTTGAACGACGTCAACATGATCGACCCGTTCCATCTGGAAGCCTACGGTAAGACGACGGTCAACTACAACCGCGATGTGGAGATTTTCCCTGTCGTCAATGCAATGTTTGAACTGATCGCAGGCAAGAGCCCTTATCGCTCTCCGACAGATATGGGCGTCAACATGGCAGGCAACTGCATCATTGATGACGATGTCTGCCGTGAAGCGTCGCTGAATGAGATCGTGCGCCGGTATTTCAAGTGCCTCTGCGACCAGAAGGCCAGCGGTGTTGTCAAGCCGGAGCGTTTCAAGCTCGAGCTGCTCATGAACCAGGCGGGCATTGCCCTGGGTGAGCGTGAGGTCGAAAAGCGTGCCCATGCCATGTCCGAAGCCACTGACGGTCAGCCTGCCGCTGCGATTGAACTGGCCGACGGCACGATTGTCACAGGCAAGACCGGCCCGCTGCTGGGTGCGGCATCCTCGGCCCTGCTGAACGCGCTGAAAAAGCTGGCCGGCATCGATCAGGAGATGGATCTGGTCTCCGCCCGCGCCATCGAACCGATCCAGACGCTCAAGACGAACTACCTCGGCAGCAGGAACCCGCGCCTGCACACCGACGAGATTCTGATCGCCCTGTCCAGCTCGGTCTCCGAAAATGAATACGCCGCCAAGGCCATGGAGCAGATCCCCAACCTGAAGGGCTGCGACATCCATTCCACCGTCATCCTCTCCAGCGTGGATGCTGACACTTTAAAGAAACTCGGCATGTACCTGACCTGCGAACCGACCTATGAGGAAGACGACAGGATGTACCATAAAAAGTAAGCTATATAAATAAGTAGAGGAGAGGCCCGCCTCTCCTCTTTTGTTGTAGTGGGAAAATTCACCCTTCCCGCGCACCTCCCAGCAAGCACCCGTTTCCCCCTCCACCCCCCGTAGGGGCCGGGCATGCCCGGCCCGCATGCTTT
>OLJB01001396.1_pt1 | contig 11830 bp, 13 predicted proteins | sample 1601391 | NCBI WGS metagenome assembly OLJB01 (sample SAMN01915215, study PRJEB22387) | human gut metagenome | isolation source: stool | host: Homo sapiens | place: USA | reverse complement strand
CCTCTTGTCTCTGCACTCACCTTTCACTATATTTGTTCACAAAGTGATATGTCTGAAAAAAACAACAGCCAAATGGGCTGATAGTATAATTTATCCAACAAATAAAATCATAGAAAATATGGACCTGACATTGAATTTGAACTCACGTTTGCAACCCATGCACAGACATGATTTGGAAGATGCACTTCAAGAAATTCTTGAAAAGGGAAAATTGGGAGAAGTAACGGGTGGAGGAACTCTACAAAGACAAACCGGAGAAATTGTATCCTGTGATATAGAGATTCACCTAAATGATGATAAACAAGATAGTGTAAACCGTTTGGTGGAGCTTATGAATATAATAGGAATCCCCAAAGGCTCAGCTTTATTATGCACAGCACCTGAAATGAAGATAGAAGTAGGGACTTTGGAGGGATTGGCTTGTTACGTCAATGGAACGGATTTACCAGATGAAATTTATGAGAGTTGCGATATCAATCACGTCATTGAGCAGATGGAATCAGCAATAGATGGCATAGGTCGTTTTTATAGTTATTGGGAAGGTAATGAATGGACAGCCTTGTATTTTTACGGGGTTTCGTTTGTCGAAATGAAACAAAAAATAGAACCGTTCATTGCTTCCTATCCTTTATGTCAGAAAAGTCGAATAGAACAAATTGCGTAGTTGGATAACAGGCTCCTTTACTAACTACGACAGAGGGTGAAAGAAAGGAGAGTCTGCGTGGTATGGATTTCGGTTGGCTGTTCTTTTGTGTGAGCGAACTTCAAGAATGGGAAAAGTGCTCTGGACAAGTTGAAGAATAATATGTCGCAGCAAATAGAAATGAATTCTTTTTCAAATTGTTGGAAAAAGAATTCGAACTCAATGAAAGTAACGGCTAAAAAATGTAGTCATGGATAAAGAAAATAACATAATACTTTATCAAGATGATAACGAGATAACTCGTATATCTGTTCGTTTTGCCGATGAAGATTTGTGGCTGACATAAAATCAATTGGCGGATATATAATTGTACTACACAACAGAATATCAGCCAACATGTAGACAACATATATCAAGATGGCGAACTGTCCATAGAGGCAACTAACAAGAAATTCTTGTTAGTTCGGCAAGAGGGCAATCGTCAAGTAAAACGTAACATCGACCATTATAATTTTGATATGATTATTGCCTTGGGCTATCGTGTCCAATCTTATGGTATCGACAATCTGGTCAAATAGGATTAGCGGATTTATGTATTATTCTAATATAAGCAGCGATTTGGAAGCGATTGCAGTATCTGCGATATCTATAATTATAAAATACTTAGCGATGAAACTGACCGATAAATTAAAGCATTACCTATGTTTGGTTCTTGCTATTGTAACTTGTCTCATGGTGGCGCTGATTGCCATTTTGAGTTGGGGTATTGTCCTGTTTGCTATTTATGATATAAATACTTCACATACATTCCATTCGATTGAAGTCTATAAAATATCAGCAGCCTTTTGGGCTTTATTGGCATTACCGTCTCATGTGTTTTGTCAAATAATTATGTATGATGATAAAATATACGCTTATGTGATGTCTTGGATTAAGAATCATTCGACAAAATGGCAGGTTGTTCTTTCGCTCGGTTATATCAATACCTATATGCTGGATTTGTACTTTATAAAGAACAAGTATACTCGTGATTTTGTAACATACAACACAGATTCTACCGAATCTTTTTGGATAATGTTCCCTATATTGAATCTGATTGTTTATTACAAAATGATAAAAGATTGCAGAAGCGATAAAGGCTTAAAGGAAAAGAATAGTGCTTTGCTGAAATTGTTTGTTAAAGGACAGCTTGTTACTTATTTAATTAGGAATTATTAACGCCTTTATTGAAATACCTATGACAGGAAAAAAGCAAGTGAAGAAGAAAAAGAAATCCCGTGAGACTTTCTGAAATAAATTCTGGAGAAATCCTTTGGTGTATCTATTGCTGCTGTATATGGTGATAAAGGGGGGGTATAAGATCTACAACAATTATCGTTTGGAAAAGGACGGGTTTTGCATGGAAGCTGTAACATACATGGGAAGAACAGCGACTGAGCGATAAAAGATTTGTGGTTTCGTTATCAAATACTGGACTGGCAGAATTGAACAAGCAAAAGATTAGGATTTCAACCGGCGTAAAAAGGAGAAAACAATGAAAAAAGAGATATTACAACAATTAATGGCTTCGAGTGAATACCTGTCTGGATTTAGATTAAAGGGAGAGGGGTTCTTTAAAAAGACGTCTGATGGCTGGGAGGTTATAGAAATTGAGGGATATACCAGAGGGTGGAATATGGAAACGGATAAACCTGCGCTACGATTATATCCTATATACCTCAGGCGTTTCGATATTCTGCACAAATGGTTTGAGCCGTTTTCTTTCAAGGACTTGAAAGACCAACGTAGTAACTATACCATAGGCTTCGACGGGAAGATGCTTGACACAAGCAATTATTTCTATTTTCCGCAAGATGGTAGTCGGTATAGTGAACGGTTTACCTTTTTGAAAGAAAATATAGAAAAGAATGCCAAAGCTGTTTTTACCCGTTATGCAACAGTGGAGGACTTCTATCGTCATAAAGTCCAACCGTTATTGGATAACGGAATAAGCATATTGCCTAATGTTGGTGCAGACTGGATATTCTTTTATCTGAAAAGCTCACAACTTGTAGCTCCCCATAATTATCCCATTATCAGAAACAAGATTATGAAGCAGGTGGAAATGATGAATAGACGTGGCGAGCCAAATGTAATCGAAATATATCCGAAATTGAATGAAATTTTAAATGCGTTGGAGCAATGAAATTCGTGTTATGTTTATTGTTCTTTCATAGCATTACTATGCTTATGTAGTCGAAATCGTTATTTGACAGCATAGCACTGCAAAACGCTGAATTTCGTACGGTTTCCAAATTGTTGCCTCTACTTCTTAAAGAAGCAGTGTAAAATATTATATATCAATTTGTTGGGATAAACCGACGAAAATCTAAAATAAATTTGTTTCTCTACATCGCTTCTGCTATCTTTGTCAATACGAAGATAGGATGCGGTTCGGCATAGCCAAGTCGGGAATGTGATTTCCGTTTGTTTCTGCACTCACCTTTCGCTATCTTTGTAAATTATACATCTATGATTCATGTAACATAGATGAATGGAAGTCATCGGAATTTAATGAGATATGAGAACTGGTATAGTTTATATGGTGGCAACGGTTTTGTGTATTTTCGTAACCTCTTGTTTTACAGGAGTCGAGAGTACAAAGAAAATAACTATGCCCGATACAGGCGAAATTGCGGCACAGAGTCCCGAAGATCGTTTTATAGAGTCTTATTTCGTTCAACAAGGGTGCGATATGTGGCGCATAGGAAAGCCGTTTTATTATACCGATGAAAAACTTTCGTTCGTTTTCAGACCGGAAAAGCCCACTTTCCCGGATAGTATCTCTTTGAAGGGAAAAATCTTCACGTATGCCGGAAGTATAGAAGAAAGTCCTTTCGGCGGGGACGACAAAGTTGTCTTGTTATTCGATTGCGAAGGTCATAAGTTTCGCTATGAAACAGGGAAGACCCGGGAGGAGATCGGTCGGTTGAAATATACGCCATTGATACCTCCGTTCATCGATATCGATGATTTAAATATGGCTCGCTCTCTTTTGAAAGACAGAGTTCTGTATATAAAAACGCCTATGTGGTACAATGAAAAATCGGAAGCAATAGAGGGGCGAAAGTTGATACCTGTCCGAGTAGTGGATATTCGTCCGGGAAATAACGTGTTGCCGGTCGAAGTTTGGTTCGAGGACGATAAAGGAAATCAAGCGGGAGTTTTCATGTCATTGCTTTCTTCGTCCCGCTCCCAATATATCACGTTCGACCGCTTGTTTTCTTTCGAGAATCCGCGTTTGCAATATAAGGAAATACAGGACGATGCTTGGGAGCAAATTACGTTGGGAAAAGTAAAAACGGGTATGACGAAGGCCGAATGTAAACTTTCGTTGGGCAATCCGAACGAGGTGAAGAAGATTCCCACATACAGCGGATTGAGAGAGCAGTGGATATACAACTCGGGAGCGTATCTGTTTTTTGTCGATGATTTGTTGGCCGATTATAGGTTGTGATATGATTAAGATAGAGGAGAATTATTTTATAAAGGACAGGCATACATTCCACATGCCCGTTTATACCAAGTGGTTTGTAGAGTATGAAACGGTCGAGGAGTTGGTGACGTTGTTGCAGTCCGATTTATTGCGGGAACATACTTTTTTTCCGATAGGAGGAGGAAGCAATTTGCTTTTTGTAAAAGAAATGTACAATGGCGTATTGTTGCATTCTGCCATACAGGGCATGGCTGTGTCGGAGGAGACCGATACCGAGGTGCTTGTGGAAATAGGAGCGGGTGTCGTGTGGGACGACTTCGTCGCTTGGACGGTCTCTAACGGTTGGGGGGGAGCCGAGAATTTGTCGTATATACCGGGCGAAGTGGGAGCGAGCGCCATTCAAAACATAGGAGCTTACGGCGTGGAGGTGAAAGATATTATCCATGAAGTAAAAGCGGTAGATGTCGAGACTTGCGAATCCCGTACCTTTCGAAATGCAGAGTGTAGGTATGGTTACAGAAGCAGTATTTTCAAGCACGATTGGAAGGGTAGATATATCGTTACATCGGTAGTGTACAGATTGCAAAAATCGCCCGAGCTACATTTGGATTATGGAAATCTGCGGGCTTCATTGTCCGGCGATGACATTTCTATCGCAGATGTCCGTAAAGCTGTCATAGAAATCAGGCGGTCGAAATTGCCGGAACCCGATGAATATGGCAGTGCCGGTAGTTTTTTCATGAATCCTGTAATTCCTACGGAACAATATGAGAAGCTAAAATCGTCTTATCCCGATATGCCTCATTACGTCGTAGACGATATGCATGTTAAGGTTCCTGCCGGTTGGCTTATCGATCGTTGTGGCTGGAAAGGAAAAAGTTTCGGCGGTGCGGCGGTTTATGAGAAGCAGTGCTTGGTATTGATAAATAAAAACAATGCAAAGCCCAACGATGTGGTTGCTCTCGCGGAAATGATTCGTAAATCGGTATCGGACACTTATGGTATCGTTATCAATCCTGAGGTTAATTATATTGAATGAGTATGATGCAGGTTACTTTCTTAGGGACAGGAACTTCAACCGGAATACCGCAAATCGGTTGTACGTGTTCGGTATGTACTTCTACCGATCCGAGGGACAGTCGGTTGAGAACCTCGGCCATAGTTGAGATAGAGGGTAAGAACATATTGATCGATTGTGGCCCCGATTTTCGTCAGCAAATGTTGCGATTCCATATTAAACGAATCGATGCGGTATTGGTTACTCATATACATTATGACCATACCGGAGGGATAGACGATTTGCGTCCTTTCGGGGAAAACGGTACTGTTCCTATTTATTTGGAGCCTTCGGTCGCCGAGGGAATACGAAACAGGTTGCCTTATTGTTTTGCCGATCATCGTTATCCGGGAGTTCCCAATATTTGTTTGCAAGAGATAGGTCTGTCACCGTTTTTAATAGAGGGAATAGAAATTGTTCCCATAAGGGTGATGCATTATAAATTGCCTATCTTGGGGTATCGTATAGGACGGTTTGCTTATATAACGGATGCTCTTACTATTCCTGAATCGGAATATGAGAAGTTAAAAGATATAGATGTATTGGTCGTAAATGCTTTGCGGAAAAAGCCCCATCTTTCGCATCAAACGTTAGCCGATGCGTTGCGAATCATCGATAGAGTGGGGCCGCGGGAAGCCTACTTGGTTCACATGAGTCATCATATGGGATTGACTTTGGAGGTAGAAAAAGAATTGCCTGCCCATGTGCATTTCGCATACGATGGTTTGGTTATCGACAGCTTGTGATTATTTTGAACCATCTTCTTTATAGCTTGTTTTAGCTATAAGAATAAAAAACAATTTGATTATGGCAAAAACAATTCAAACTGCTATCGAAGCCGGTTCTCGTATGGCTCCCGCGAAATTCTATATAAAGATTACGCCGGACGGCCCTTATTTGCTTTATGGTAATCCTCCTATGGATCAAGAGATTATAGTTCCTAATGACGAAGGTTCTTCTTGGACCTATCGTAAGGGTAACCATTTTAGTACGACAGAGGAGCCTACGGCTTTATGCCGATGCGGAGCATCCAAGAACAAGCCTTATTGCGATGGCTCCCATCATCATACGGACTGGGACCCGAAAGAGACGGCCTCTCATAAGCCTTTATTGGAAGATGCCGAAGAATATATAGGGCCAACTATGGTACTTGCTGATAATGAAGAATATTGCGCTTTCGCTCGTTTTTGCGATGCCTACGGTAGAATTTGGAATTTGGTACAAACGGCCGAATCCCAAGAAGAACGTGACTTAGTCATTCATGAAGCCGAGCATTGTCCAGCCGGCCGTTTGGTTGTTTGGGATAAAGAAACAGGCGAGATTTTTGAACCTCCATTTGATCCGGCAATAGGATTGATCGAAGACCCTGTGATTAAAGTCAGCGGCCCCATTTGGGTAAAAGGAGGAATTCGTATAGAAAGTTCGGACGGAAGCAGTTATGAGATAAGAAACAGGGTTACCTTGTGTCGGTGCGGACAATCGCAAAACAAGCCTTTTTGCGACGGGACACATGTGTCGGCTAAATGGCATGACAAATTACCGATGGAGCAGGAAGCAGAAGTAGAATAAGACGATATATGATTTTAGGAGATTTGAGTGACACGAAGCGGGTAGAGGCTTTGCATCCCTTGCTGGGGAAACTTTTCAGTTATATTAAAGAGCATGATTTTCTTTCCGATTCGATTGGGCGTATCGAATTGGACGGTGATCGAGTTTTCATCAACAACGATTATCCGATATTACGTTCTCAATCGGAACAGGTTGTAGAGGTACATCGACGTTACCTCGATGTGCATGTCCCTCTTGATGCTCCTGAAATAGTGGGGTGGAAGCCTCTGTGCGATTTGAAGGAGGTGCAGCAAGCGTATTCCGAGGAGAAAGATTGTGCCTTTTATTCCGATAGGCCGTCGACTTATTTCACCGTATATCCCGGTCAGTTTCTGATTGTATTTCCAGAGGACGGCCATGCTCCTATTATCGGAGAGGGTAGACTGCGCAAAATTTGTGCTAAAATAAAGTTGTGATCGGGTATCGATTGAGAATCGATAAATATTTTTATTCGTATTATTTACAAAGGCAAATATATATACGACAATACCCTAAATTTTGTTACCACGAGATTTAGGGTTTTGTCGTATATGGTTACTTTTATAAATTATCCTTTATTACTTTGCAAGGATTTCCGACTGCTATGCAATTGGCGGGTATAGATTTGGTGACGACACTTCCCGCTCCGATTGTCGTACCGTCTCCTATGGTTACGCCGGGTAGGATTATACTGCCACCTCCAATCCAAACGTTTTTCCCGATGTTCACCGGTTTGGTGAGAGATTTCCAAAAACTGCTGTTTTCGCCCAAACGTTCCTGAGGTGCGGTGTGATGGAAGACTGTATAGATATGTACACCCGGACCTATTCCCGAATAATCGCCGATAGTGATGGTATTACAATCCAAAAATACGCAGTTCATATTTATTTCCACATTTCGCCCGATATGTATATTCTCACCGTAGTCCACGAAGAAGGGAGCTGAAATCCAAACATTTTCTCCTCTTGATCCAATTAAATCGTCTAATAATGAGGATAGTTTTTCTATATCGTCAGATGAGGTATCGTTATATTCTTTTTGTAATTGTTTTGCTTTATGCCATCTGTTGATTAATTCCATGTCACCGCAATCATAGGGCTCTCCGGCAAGCATTTTCTCTTTTTCTGTTTTCATAATCTTAAATTATTCTCATGGTCTAACAAATATACGAAAAACGGATTGAAATTTTAATATCTCAATCCGTTTTTATGATTCACATCAAGAAGTTTCTAATCTTGTTTTTTTGCTTTCATGCTCGATATGGTTAAAAAGGCAATGAGCAGCAAATACATAATCAATCCGACAGTTTGCAGAGTCGCTTCACTCAAATCGTGGGTATACTCGAATCCTGCAAACTTCATTCCCGCACTGACGACTCCCATGAGCGCACCGCCGGCAATGAATCCCGAAGCCAATAATGTGCCCTTATCCAAACGGGCTTTGTTCAGAGCGGTATCTTTCGAACGGCTGCCTACATACCAGCTGATAAGTCCTCCGATGACCAAAGGCGTATTCAGTTCCAACGGAATGAACATACCCAAGGCGAATGCCAAAGCCGGAACATTCAGCCATGTCAGCAGAACGGCAAGAATAGCACCGATTCCATAGAGCATCCACGGTGCGCCTTGTCCCATCATGAGGGGCTCGATAACTGCCGCCATAGCATTGGCCTGAGGTGCTACCAAAGCATTTTCCCCGGAGAATCCGTACGATTTGTTCAGAATGAGGATAACACCTCCTACGGTTGCGGCAGAGACGAGTGTACCGAGGAATTTCCAAGTCTCTTGTTTGCGAGGAGTAGAGCCTATCCAGTAACCTATTTTCAAGTCGGTAATGAATCCACCGGCCATCGAGAGCGCCGTACAGACCACACCTCCAATAACCAATGCGGCAACCATTCCGCTTGTCCCTTTAAGTCCGACCGCCACAAGGATAACCGACGCTAGAATCAGTGTCATCAGTGTCATTCCCGAAACGGGGTTCGTTCCCACGATAGCGATAGCATTTGCCGCTACGGTGGTGAACAGGAATGAAATTCCGGCGACTACCAAGAAAGCGACCGTTGCTTGCATGAAATTATTGATAACTCCCAAATAGAAGAACAGGAATGTGATAATCAAGGCGAATACGGCAGCCGAGATGATGAATTTCATAGAGAGGTCTCGTTGTGTGCGGGGGGCTTGATCCTCTATCGCTCCCTTATTTTTCCCCGAAAATTCTTTTGTAGCCAGTCCTACGGCTCCTTTAATGATACCCCAAGAGCGGATAATACCTATCACTCCCGCCATAGCTATACCGCCGATACCTATGTACCGGCCGTAATCGGTAAATATCTGTTCGGGAGCAGCCGCAGCTAATTCGCTACCGGGTATGCTGCCCAGCAGAGGAATGATGACGAACCAAACGAAAAGAGAGCCGGAACAAATAATCAAGCAATATTTCAAGCCGACAATGTATCCGAGTCCTAACACGGCTGCGCCTGTATTCACTTTAAATACCATTTTCGCTTGGTTGGCGATCTCTGTTCCCCACGGTAAAATGCGGGTGGTAAGCACTTCGCTCCACCAGCCGAACGTCGAGAGGCAAAAATCGTACAGACCACCCACCAATCCAGCCAGAATCAAAGGCTTGGCTTGATTACCGGCTTTTTCTCCCGAAACAAGTACCTGAGTCGTAGCCGTAGCTTCGGGGAAGGGGTATTTCCCGTGCATATCCGAAACGAAATATTTGCGGAACGGAATGAGAAACAAGATACCCAATATACCGCCTAGCAGCGAACTCATGAATACTTCCATAAAGTTCACGGTCAGTTCGGGGTATTTGGCTTGTAAAATGTATAAAGCCGGCAAAGTGAAGATAGCACCGGCGACAATCACTCCTGAACAAGCACCGATGGATTGGATAATTACATTCTCGCCCAATGCGTTTTTCCGTTTAGCGGCTCCCGATAGTCCTACGGCTATTATGGCGATAGGTATGGCGGCTTCGAATACTTGGCCGACTTTCAAACCTAAAAATGCTGCGGCGGCCGAGAAGATAACAGCCATGACAATACCGCACGAGACTGACCATGCATTGACTTCGGGATAGACTTTTTCGGGCGAAAGAATGGGTTTGTACTCTTCGCCCGGTTTTAATTCCCGAAATGCGTTTTCGGGCAAATCGACAGGTTGTTTTTCGTTTGTTTCCATATTATATTTTTATTTTTTGTGTATTGCTTTTTCTTAAAAACGTGGCAAGTTAATAAAAAATGCAAATATAGCCGATAACTTAGGCGGCGTTTTTGATAATTATATTACAAAATGAAAATTTATGCGAGGAAGAAAGTAAAAAAACTTGTACATTTGTTACGGTATAAACACTGAGAAGATGAAAGAAATATTGGATTATTTGTCCCGATTGAGAGAAAACAACAATAGAGAATGGTTTCAAGCTCATAAGGAAGAGTATGATCGGTTGCGTCCTTTGTTTGTTGAGAAAATCCAAGAACTTATACAGCAAATATCGCAGTTCGACGAAGATATCGTGGGGTTGGAGGCTAAGAACTGTATGTATCGCATTTATCGTGATATTCGTTTCTCGCCGGATAAAACTCCGTATAAATCGTATATGTCCGCTTATATGGCGAAGGGTGGCCGTAATATTTGCTGCCGTCGCGCACTAAACGCCGCGTAACATAAATACGCGGAAAATCTTCTGCCATTGTTACCTTTAAATAAGGGTAGGTTTTATCGTCCTTCAGCATAATGTTGTAGCGCGGACGGTATTTTTTTATAAGGTTGCACTCCAGAATCAGCGCTTCCACTTCACTGTCGGTAACAATGGTTTCAATTTCCGCAACTTTGCTGACCAGCGCTTTAACCTTAACCGTATGCGAGGCCAGATTGCGGAAATAACTGCGCACGCGGTTTTTAAGCACAACGGCCTTGCCGACATAAATTACTTTGCCGTGTTCGTCGTGCATCAGGTATACGCCGGGCTTATCGGGCAGTACCGCCAGTGCTTTGGCTATGTTTTCGTTCATTGGTACCACCCGTTGTCTTTAGCCTGTTTTAAAACCTGTTTTACATACTGTCCGGTGTAGGATTTTTTTACTTTGGCAAGTTCTTCCGGCGTACCGCAGGCAACAAGCATGCCGCCTTTATCGCCGCCTTCGGGGCCGAGGTCAATCAAATAATCGGCAGTTTTAATAACATCAAGGTTGTGCTCGATAACAACAACGCTGTCACCGGCTTCCACAAGGCGCTGCAAAACATCCAGCAGCTTGTGTACATCGGCAATATGCAGGCCGGTTGTAGGTTCGTCCAGAATGTACAGCGTTTTGCCGGTGCTGCGGCGGCTTAATTCCGTCGCCAGTTTTACGCGCTGCGCTTCGCCGCCGCTAAGCGTTGTTGCCGCCTGCCCCAGGTGGATATAACCCAGCCCGACATCTTCCAGCACCTGCAGTTTGCGTGCAATACGCGGCAGGTTCTTAAAAAATTCGCAGGCTTCCGTTACCGTCATATCCAGCACTTCGGCAATGCTTTTGCCTTTATAATGCACTTCAAGCGTATCGCGATTATAGCGCGCACCGTGGCACACTTCGCACGGCACATACACATCCGGCAGAAAGTTCATTTCAATCTTGTTCATACCATCGCCGCGGCAGGCTTCACAGCGGCCTCCCTTAACGTTAAAGCTGAAACGCCCAGGCTTGTAGCCGCGCATTTTAGCTTCGTTGGTCTGGCTGAACAGTTCGCGGATAAAAACAAACACGCCCGTATATGTCGCCGGGTTGCTGCGCGGTGTACGCCCAATCGGCGACTGGTCGATATTAATAATTTTGTCGATATTTTCCAGCCCGCGTATTTCCTTATGCTCCGAAGGGCGCAGACGCGCACCGTGCAGTTTTGCCGCCAGCGCGTTGTACAAAATATCGTTAATCAGCGTGGATTTGCCGCTGCCACTGACGCCGGTAACAACGGTAAACACGCCCAGCGGAATTTTTACATCTATGTTTTTAAGATTATTGGCTTTAGCGCCGATAATTTCTATATAGCGCCCGTCGCACTCACGAGATCGGAAGAGC
>OLJB01001393.1_pt1 | contig 11857 bp, 11 predicted proteins | sample 1601391 | NCBI WGS metagenome assembly OLJB01 (sample SAMN01915215, study PRJEB22387) | human gut metagenome | isolation source: stool | host: Homo sapiens | place: USA | reverse complement strand
CTTGCAGGCGCCCTTGAAAAAGGGCATAAAAAATAAACCCGCAAAAGAGGTGCTATCATAATAACACGACTGCGGGTCTACGTCAAGCGGTTTTGCAAAAATTCTTGTAAAATTTTGACGGCCTTGCGCCGAACGCAGAAGCGGAAGCTCCGCGGGCGGGCATAGCCGCGTTCCCCGTCACAGCAGGAGGGCGCAAACGGCTGCCATCCCCTCCTCTGTCAGCTGCACGCCGCCCCGGGCAGCGGCCACGGCGGCGGTGGTGTAGTCGATCGTCAGGGCGGTACGGGCACTTAAATAGGCCAGTGTCTCGCCCAGGGCGTTCAGGTCTGCGGCCAGCAGGTCGGTCAGCAGTCGGGCACTGCGGCTGCGCAGACCGTCGGGCAGACCGGCCAGCAGCGCCGGGTCCTGCCGCAGGAACGCCGCCCAGACGGCGGCGCGGGCCATGCAGCCCTCCCCTGCCCCGGGCAGCGCCGCCTGCAATTGGGCGATCAACTCCGACGCCTGCGCGGCGGTACACACGGCGATGGGGTCCTCGCCGTAGCCCAGGCGCGTGCGTGCGGCGGCATCCAGCAGCGATGCCGTGTCGATGCGTGCCGAGGCTGTGCGGCCCGCGCAGTCCGCCCAGGTGGCGGGCGTGGCCGCGATATAGTGCAGCGCCGGGGCGGCGGTCTCCCCCGTAGCCACCGTGCCGACGAGCAGCTGTGCGGCCCGCCCGGCCCCGGCAGACAGCGCACACTCCGCCAGCGTTGTTGTGCCCGAGGGTGCGCTGACGCGCAGCGAACCCGGCAGTGCGCAGAGTGTGACCGTCTGCTGCGGGCCGTCCGCACGGGCCAGCACAAAGGCGGGCTCTTCCTGCTGGACGACGAGCAGCAGCGTATACACGCCCTGCGCACCCGGCTCGATGTGCAGCGTACTGTCCGCCGCCGACGCCTGGCGCAGGAGCTGCTGCTTCTGGTATTGGTCGGTGAAGAACGCGACGGTCAGCACCATCGGCAGCAGCAGAAGCAGCGTCAGCCCGAGGCTGTACCAGAAAATTCCGCGGTTGGAACGCATAACCCACACTCCCCCAGCAAAGACTATGCCTACAGTGTAGGCCGCAAGGGCCGCGCTTATACACTATTATAAAGGAGTGTCTGGTATGTTGGATGAATTTGGACCCCGCGGTGCCGAGGATGAGCGCGAAAGCTTCTGGACAGATTTGAGCGAGGTGCCCGACGAGCAGTACCGCGACGAGGATGAGCCGAAGCAGACGCAGGAGGTCATTGTCCCACCCGCGCAGGAGCCGTATGGCCCGGGGACCGTGCCGCCGGAGGAGAGCTAAAGTAAAAAGGCTTCCCCTGCGGGGGAAGCTGTCGCCGCAGGCGACTGATGAGGGGCGAGCTTTCGGAGGCAGTCCGTACACGGGGAGGCGTCGCAAGCTCGCCCCTCATCCGGCCTCGGGCGGGGCCTCGGCCACCTTCCCCCGCGGGGGAAGGCACGTACATTTATACCTTTTGATACACCAAAAACCGGAACCCGATCTCTGTCGTCAGGCGTTCACATTCCGCAAGCCTGGCTGCGCCGTCGGCGGGGGTGTTCCAGTAATAGGGCGTCATGGCGAACAAATCCTGCACACTCTGCCCTTCCAGCGTGATGACAGCGGCGGATTCAACGGCCTTCACAAACGCAAAGCCGTCGTATTCGGTCTGCCGGACCTCGTTTTCATACGGGCAGTCGTACAAAATTTCTTTCAGGCCGAACAGATGCCGCGCGGTGGGCACGGCGTAAACAAGATGCCCGCCCGGGCGCAGCATACGGGCAAACTCGGCCTCGGCCATGGGCGAAAAGATGTTCAAAAGCAGGTCGGCCCAGCCGTCGCGCACCGGCGCACAAAAGCTGCCGCCGACACAGAACGCCGCGTCGGGCACGAGTTTCGATGCCAGCCGCACGGCCTCCTTGGACAGGTCGAACGCCGCAATCTGAGGGCAGCCCAGCGCGTCATACAAATACTTATCGTAGCTGCCCTCGCCGCAGCCGGCGTCCACAATATGGTCGTGGGGCAGCGCGGCGCAAAGCGCGGCCAGCGTCGCCATCAGCGGGGCGTAGTGCCCTGCCGACAGGAACGCGCGGCGGGCGCGGACCATGGCCTTGCCGTCGCCGGGGTCGGCGGCGTGCTTCTTCTGCATCGGCAGTAAGTAGGCGTAGCCCTCTTTGGCAAGGTCAAAGCTGTGTGCTCTGGCACAGCGCAGGCTGCGCCCGGCCAGCAGCAGCGGCCCGCCGCATACGGGGCAGCGCAGGGCTGCCGCGGTGGCGGGGGTCATTCGGCAGCCTCGGCGGGCGTGGCCGTCTCGGGGGTGTCTGCTGCGTCCGATGCCTCGGGCGGCAGCGGCATAGTCATACCGCCGTGGGCGGCGAGATAGTCCTCGAAATTTGCGAATTTCTGCTTCGGCGGGCGGCGGGAGATCAGATCGAGACCCGGCTGCTCCGGCGCGGTGCTGCGCGGGGGGCGGGCATTGCGGGGCGGGCGCGGTGCCTTGGGCTGGTCGCGCAGCGGCTGGCTGGGCACCTGCGGGGCCGGGCGGGCATTGCGGCGCGGCGGCTGGGGCGCGGCAGGGCGTGCGCTCTGGGGCGCATTCTGGGGTGCAGCCGGGCGCTGGGCCGGGGCATTCTGGCGCGGTGCCTGCTGGCTCTGCGGTTGGGCGGGTCTGCCCTGCCCGCGGCGGGGGTGGCTGCCATTGGCGCGGGGCGCATTCTCGCTGCGCGGTGCCTTGGGGGCTGCGGGCGCAGCGGCCTGCGGGGCCGGCTTGCCGTTAAGCGGGATCAGACTGTGCGGGGCCTTTCCCCTCACGCGCGGGCTGCTGCGCCTGCGGGGCGCTGCCATTGCCAGCAGGGCGACGGCGGCGGCGACGGTGCGGTGCACCGTTCGGGGTTTGTGCAGCTTTTTCCATAATTCACCTGAATCCTGTTATACGCCGATGACACGGCATTCATTGTAATATCGTTTTTCCTCGGCATGACCCATGCTGAAGGTCTTGCGGGGCAGCACGCCGCCCAGCACAACGCCCTTGAACAGGTCAGCCTTCGCAAAGTCGGGCAGCAGAATGGCCGTGGCTGGTTTGGCCGGGTCGGAGGCCAGCGCCAGCGCCGTGCTTTCGCCGTGGATGTAGTCCACGGTCACGCCGGGATGGGCGGGCAGGAAGTCCGCCAGAAATGCCTCCACACTGCCGACGGTCAGCGGCGCGGGCGGGTTGGCCAGCGCGACGGCACTCTCGCCGTGGGCATCGGCCAGGCGCAGACGCTGGTCGGACATCGTCGTACTGCTCCCCTGCTGCTGGTCCCAGGCGTCAAGCGCGGCATACAGCTCCTTGGCACCGACGCCGAACACGACGCGGTGGATCGGCTCGATCTCAATGGCGGGGCTGTGGACGTTGCAGACCTCAGCCAGGCACCAGCGCGCCGGATGGGTCCTGCGCTGCTCCTCGCTCAGGGTGGGCTTCAGCTCCTCCCAGTAGGCTTTGGCGGTGGCCAGGCTGTGATTGCCGTCACCGACGGCCAGTACCATCGGCTGCTGCCCTTTGGCAGCGGGCCAGCGGCGGGCAAAGGCGGCGGGGTCGGCCAGCGCCGCCAGCGCGGAATCAATTTGGGCAATGAGCGCGGGGTCCTCGACGGCCCAGCCGCGCAGATGCCCGCCGCCCAGCATCAGCTCACCGTCGTAGAGCGGCGGCAGCTGGTTCTTCATCAGTCCGATGGGCTCGATCAGCGTGCAGTCGGCATCGTCGGCCAGCATCATGACGTGGGGCGTTTCCAGCGTCGCCCCGCGGCGGACCTTGAGGCGCGGCGGGATGCGCTCCACGACGGTGCTTTCGCTCGGGCGGATAGCGGGCTTGGAGCCCTTCGCGTAGTCGTAGGCATCAAGATCGACAGCGCCGACAAGGCCCTGCCGGACCGTGCCGTCCATCTGGGTACGCTCAACATAAACGTAGCCATGTACTTTCCGGGTCAGAACGGACTTGCGGTACTCCTCCATCGTGCGGCGGATGCTCTCTAAGCGCTCGGCCTCCTGCGGGGTGCCTAAGTATGCCTCCGGCAGAACGATGTGCAGGGTGCTGGGCTTGCCGTCGGCCAGGTGCTCGGTGCGCTGCCAGTACTCCGGCTGGGAGGTAAACTGGTCAACGGCGATGCAGGCCCACGGGTCCAGCGGGACCCCGGCGGCGGGCAGTAAAATATCGGCTGCGGTAAAGCAGGCTTCGGACATAACAACGACCCCCTAACAGTTACAGAACAACGGTGTGGCCAACCAGAGCGTAGATCGCCAGCGACAGCACGCCGACGTAGATCATCGAGCTGGGCAGACCCTGGAAGATCGAGGAGATGGCCTTGCTGCGCAGACGGCGGCGGCCCTCCCGAACGATAAAGACGGCAAAGACATAGCCCAGCCCGCTGCCCAGAGCGAACGCGACGCTTTGCAAAATCGTATAGTTCTGGTTCGCGCAGATGAGCATCGTGCCCAGCACGGCGGTGCTGCAGGTGGCAAGGCTGAGTTGGCTGCGGCAGCTGGCGCGCAGCTTGCGGGGCAGCACGCCCAGCAGCAGCCAGGCCACGGCCATGGCCGCGATGCCGCAGGTCAGGTAGACGATGGGCCGCAGGGCCGAGATGGGCAGCCATGCGGGCAGATAATCACGCAGCCACGGGAAAAACAGGTCGTGTGCGGCCCAGCCGGCAGGTGCGGACAGCGTGATGACCAGCAGTAGCGGCAGGCAGAAATCCCAGACCTGCGCGCGGTGGTCGGGCACGAGCTTCATCAGGCGGGTGACGCCCAGCGCACGGGCCAGGATGACATTCTCCGCAAAGACGGCCAGCACCATATAGCTGATAAACTGCACAATACCGTTTAAAATCGGCTGCAGCTCAGTGCTTACGGTCAGCATACAGGCGGCGCACCTCCTCATGTTTATAATCGGTGTACAGGTTGGCAGCGGCGCACCAAATGGCGGCCAGGATACCCACGATGACAAAGCCGCCCGCGGGCAGTGCAGCCAGCGGCAGCAGCGCATTGTGCAGGATGACGTTGCTAAAGACCGCGCCCGTGGCCAGCAGCTCACGCAGGCAGCCCACGATGAGCAGCACAACACACATGCCGAGCGCGTTGTTGAAGCCGTGGCGGAACGCATCCCTCACGGGTTCAAGGTCGGAGAACTCCATGCGCTTGACGATGGCGGGCTCCACGACCATGATCGGCAGGTAGATGCCCAGCAGCGTCAGGTCAGAGCCGAACAGTGCGTAGAGCAAAACATACGTAGGGATGTAGAGAAGCGCCGCAGAGTAGCAGTACACCACGGGGCGGAAGCGGTTCTTTGTCAGATGGCAGATGGCCACGGCCAGCACACGGGTGAAGGTGACCAAAATCAGCGAGGCGATACAGAGCATGAGCGCCCGCCGACCGTCCAGCGCGGCACCGATGACCGGGGCCATGCCGAGGCCGCGCACAAGCACGGGGTTGGACAGCCAGATATGGTCGGCGCGGATGCGCTCGTTCAGGGCAGCCTCCGCCGCGGCGTAGGAGCGCGAGGCGCTGGCTTTTTTGGACTTCGGCGCAGGGGCCGGCTCCGGGTGGGCGGTGTGCTCTGCCGGGGCGGGCGCAGCCGGTGCCGCAGGGGCCGCCTTTTGTACCGGCGGCATGACCTGCGTGGGCTGCTGGGCGGGCTGTGCCGCGGGTGCAGGGGGCTGCACGGCATGGGCGGCAGGCTCGGCAGTTCTGCGCTTCGGGATCGAGATCGTGCGGGTCTCGTCAGCTGCTGCGGGCGTCTGGTCGCTGCGGGCAGCGGGAGTGGGCTGGGGTGCTGCGGACGGTGTGACCGCGGGGCTCCTGCCGTACTCCCGGTCCCGGTAGCTGCGGAACCGATCCTCCTCGGCCTGGGCTTCCGCCTGGCGGGCGGCCTCACGCTCAGCCTGGCGGCGCTGGACCTCCTCCAACATGGCGCGGCGCTCTGCGGCGGTATACCGCGGGCGGCTCGTCGGGATGATGCCGCCGCTGCGGGCGGCATCACTGCGCCTGGGCGCGGGCTGCTGCGGTGCGTCGGGCTGCTTTTCCGGTGCAGGGGCTGCCGGGGCGGCGGGCGCCTTGCCGGTCTGCATGGCGGCAAGGGCGGCCTCGATCTCGGCGCGGGAGGCACCCTTCTCCGCCATGGCGCGGGCGACCTCGAGCATCTCCCTGGTGATGTGCGGGATAATTAAGGTTTCGGAGCGCTCCTCGCCCCGGCGCTTATTCGGGTTTTGTTGAATTGGCAAGGCGCTGCTCCTCCTCTCTCATAAAGCGGATGCGTTCGGTGCGGTGGCTGATGAGGTCGAGCCATTCGGGGATGGAGCTGACGATCAGCAGCGCACAGCAGGCCGCGCACTCATACGGGCTGAACACGCGGAACACATAGGTCATGATGCCCAGCGCCGCGCCGTAGATGATGCGGCTCATGCGACGGTCCGGCATCGTGACCGGCTCACAGATCAGGAACAGGCCGGTGAACAGTGCAGTGCCGGACAGGACGACATATTTTTCCAGATAGAAGCGCTGGCGGATATATTCCCACGGCAGGCTGAAGGTCGGCAGCTCGTTCAGATTCGGGAAGAACCACGGCAGGCCGATGACAAAGATAAAGAACGGAATAACGACAGAAAGCTTGATGTGCCCGCGCACAAGCAGGAACAGCCCGCAGGCCATCACGACCAGCGCTGCGCTGGTGCCTATGGCGGCGGAGACGTTGCCGGTCAGCAGGTTCATCGTGCTGGCACTGGGCAGACCGCCATCCCGCAGAGTGGCGTTCATGCCCTCGACGAGAGTGGTGTTCACGCTGCCGAACAGCGGCAGCTGCGTGCCGGGAATGGGGTACGAAAAGACGTCCTGCGGCCACGAGATACCGGCCACGACGACGCCGACGGCGGCGGGATGGAACGGATAGTGGCCCTCGCCGCCGAACGCCTCCTTGACGAGCACGGCGACGATGACGGCGGAAATGACGATGGGATACGAGATGCTGGCAGGCATCAGCAGCGCGATGAGCGCGGCAAAGCACTCACTGGACGGCTCATGGGACTGGTAGCCCGTGCCGTGCAGCGGGGCCAAGGCACAGTCGCACAGGTAGGCGGTCAGCAGTGCGGCCAGCAGCAAAAGCACCGGGCGCGCACCGTAGTAATACCACGACATGCCGATCAGCGGGACTGTGCACCACAGCAGGTCACTGTAGTAGCTGTAGTTCGCGCTGCGTTCAACTTTTTTACGATTGGGCATAGGGAAAAAGCTCCTTTACTTGCTGTGCAGGACGTTTACCACAGCGGCAGGATCCATGGCATGGAACAGCGAGCTTCCGGCCACGAGCCAGTCGACCCCGGCAGCGATGCACAGGGGGCCGGTCTCGGTGTTGATGCCGCCGTCCACCTCGATCAGGGTATCACAGCCGCGGCGGGTGCGCTCGGCACAGATGGCGGCAATGCGCGTGGGGGTGGTGGGGAGGAACTTCTGCCCGCCGAAACCGGGCTCCACGCTCATGACCAGGATCAGATCGACAACGCCCAGATACGGGAAAACAGCTTCCACCGGCGTGCCGGGGCGGATGCTGATGCCGACCTGGCAGCCCGCAGCGCGGATAGCGGCGATGACCTCCTCTGCCGTGTCCGGCACAGCTTCGAGGTGGAAGGTGATGAGGCTGGCCCCTGCCCTGGCAAAGTCGGCGGCATAGCGGGCCGGGTCACTGATCATCAGGTGGACGTCGTAGTAGACGTCGGGCATAGCGGCATGCAGGCATTTCAGCACCGGCGCGCCGTAGCTGATATTGGGTACAAAGTGCCCGTCCATCACGTCAAAGTGCATCAGGTCGACACCGGCCTCCAACAGGCGGGTGCAGTCATGTTTCAGGTTGGCAAAATCAGCCGACAGGATCGATGCGGCAATTTTCGTCATAATGTATATACTCCCTTGTTAGTCCCTCTTTGTTGTACGTAGTATGTGCAGTGTGCACATATAAAACTATTATAGCCCATTGCGCCCCAAAAAGCAAGAAGCCCGCAGACCGGGTGTCCCGGTTTGCGGGCTGGGAGCGTCTTGCCTCCCTCTGCGAGGGAGGTGGCCCGTAGGGTCGGAGGGAGAGAACCTTGCCATGGCCCGAAATATTTCGGACAGCGGCAAAGTTCTCTCCCCCACCGCCTGCGGGCGGAGCCCTTCGGGCCCGGGCCCCTCTGTCGCTTCGCGACATCTCCCCACACTGTGGGGAGTCACCCTCGCAGAGGGAGCCAAGGAGTTTTGTGACAAACGGGGGATCCTCCCCGAGGGGGAAGGCTTATTTCTTTTCACTGTGCCAATGATGAACGGTCTGCAGCTGGAACTCAAAGTCGCGGGCATCCTTGGCAAGCTGGCTCGAGAGGATGATACCCGAGATAAACAGCAGCAGCGCCGCCACCAGCACAAAGCAGCAGACGATCAAAGTCGGGAAGCGCGGCACAAGGCCGGTCCGGAAATACTCGCCCAGCACCGGGATCATAAAGCCGATGCCGAACACGGCCAGGATCGCGGCCAGAATGCCGAAAAAGCTGAACGGGCGGTAGTTCTTGAACAGCCGCGCAATCGTGCCCAATACCTTAAAGCCGTCGGAGTAGGTGTTCAGCTTGCTCTCCGACCCTTCCGGACGGTCACGGTAGTCAATGACCACGTTCTCGACCTGCATGTTGCGCTGCAGGGCGTGGATCGTCATCTCGGTCTCGATCTCAAACCCGCGGGACAGCACGGGATAGGTTTTGACGAACTGGTAGCTGAACGCGCGGTAGCCGGTCATAATGTCCTTGATCTTGCCGCCAAACAAATGATTTGTGAAGAACCGCACCAAATCGTTGCCGAAGTTGTGGAACGGGCGCTTGTTCTGGGTGTAGTAGGTGCTGGACAGGCGGTCACCGACGACCATGTCGGCCTGGCGCCCGGTCACGGCAGCGACCATCTCGGGCGCGGCCTCCGCAGGGTAGGTGTCGTCGCCGTCCACAAGAATGTACGCCTCTGCGTCGATCTCGCGGAACATGCGGCGCATGACATTGCCCTTGCCCTGCTGGTACTCGTGGCGGACAACGGCTCCGGCTCCGGCGGCCAGCTCGGCAGTGCCGTCGGTGGAATTGTTGTCGTAGACGTAGACGGTGGCGTCGGGCAGGACGCGGCGGAAATCCGAGACGACCTTCTCGACAGTCTTGGACTCGTTGTAGCAGGGAATCAGAACGGCGATTTTATCCATAATAACAGGACCTCCGGGCGGATTTTACATCCAGAATTGAACAAGGCGGCTGACGGTGTAGTAAAGGGAAGGATTCATGCCCTGCAGCCAGGGCTCCATGGCGAAGAGCGTGCAGAAGCGGTAGACAGCGGTATATGCCACAGCGGCGGCCATGACGGTGCGCAGCACGGGCAGTGCCGCGGCGGCGGTGCCCTCCCCCAGAGCTGCGCGGCGGGAGAGTGCGCCCTCGGCGCAGAACCAGCACAGCGCCGCACCAAGCAGCAGCACGGGGCTGTAATCCATTAGATAACGGTAGAGCACCCCGGCCATCTCGCAGTCAACGACGGTCATGACGACCATGGCGGCCAGGCTGCCGTAGACCACACAGGCGGTGACACGGCGGCGGTGCAGACAGTGGCGGAACGCGGGAAGCAGCGGCAGCGCCAGCACCCACAGGTACGGCGTGGCGGCCAGAATGCCGCCCGTGAACTTCTCGCTGATCGTGCGGATGACGGCGTTCGTCTGGACGTCGGTCTCCCGCAGGAACGGGAAAACACCCTGCCAGCTAGGCAGCTCGAACAGACTCGTGAACACAGCCGGGCCGATACGCACGGCGTTGAAACCGCGCTGGGTCATATCGTTGCCGGTCAGGTTGTAGTTGGCGCCAAAGTCAAAGGGCGAGCCGAACCGCGCAGCGTTGTACCACATGAGCCCGGCAGCGACCAGCACCACCGGCAGCAGGAACGCGGCGGCCTCCCCTGCCCCAGCGCGGCTGCGCAGCCGCTTCTGCCCGATGTACCGCGGCCAGAAGATGGGCACGGCCAAAAACGCAAACAGCTCCATCTGGGGGCGGCACCCGGCGACGAGCGCCACGCAGAGGCTGCCGAAGACGAGCTTGACGACCAGCGCACCGCGCTTTTCCACCGGCGTGCTGGCGGCGGAGAGCCAGAGCCAAAGCCCCAGCATCAGCAGCGCCGCACCGCAGAGGATGGCATATTCATAAATGTAGGGGCGCAGCAACAGATAGTAGAACTGACTGCCCAGCGCTACGGCGGCCACGGCCAGCAGGTACGCTGCGGTGGACGCCTGCGGGAACCACCGGCGCACGGCCTGCCCGACGACGCCGAAGCAGGCGGCGAGGAAGATCAGCCCCAGCAGGACCATGCAGGGCGCATAGGCCAGGTTCTGGATGCCGGTCAGTGCCTCAAACGGCAGCTGGAACAAAAGACACGGTACAATGCCAAAATAGACGTAGTAGCGCCCATTGTAAAAGGCGTGGTCCCAGTGGATGTCGTTGATTTGCGCGGCGTCGCGCGCCCCGGCATCGTAGGGGTTGTCCAGCGCCAGCAGCTCGGCGGGCGGGTCGGCCTCCAGGTCAAGGCGCCCGTTCAGCAGGCTGTGCGCCAGCGCGCCGTACTGCTGGTAGACGAAGCTGACCGTGCTCTCCCCGTCCCAGAACGCGGTGTTGTAATCTTTTGTGGCAAGGCCGGTGTTGCTCGGCTCCCAGAACGGGATGACCACGACGAAGGCAGCCAGCACAAGGCCCAGCACGGCGGCTGCGGCGCGGTCACAGACGTTGCCCGCCAGCCAGCGGCGGTGCCACAGCCCGCTGGCCGGGCGCAGGCCGTAGACGGCCAGCAGCGCCAGAAATATCGCGCAGAAGCGCAAAATCGAGAAATCCAGCGCGCGCGGCGCGTTGGCCGTGATGCCGCGGAAGGTCAGCGCCACCGGGAACTGCGCGTAGGTGGAGCTGTACCCGGCAGCGGTCAGCGTCAGCATCCCGACGGAGCCGGTCAGGTCCAGGCTGATGACCTGGGTGCGCGGGGCCTGCAGCCCCACCTGCCAGCTGCCGAAGCGGGTCAACTCGGTGTTGGCGGCGTCGGTGCCCTCAATGGTGAAGATCACGGCGCTGTCGGCGTGGAGCGGCTCGGTGTCGTCGCTGACCAGACCGTCAAACCGCAGATTGTAGATGGGCTGGTCAATGTCGAGGAACCGCAGATAGGTGCGGCCCTCGTCGAGCGAGATCGTGCCGACGCCGCGCCCGACGTTGATGTTGTCATCAAGGTAATCGACGAGCTGAAACGGCGTGTAGCTGTGGGTGTTGAAGTAGGCCACATTGCCGACGAACACCTCCAGCCCCAGCGCCGTGACGGCCAGCAGCGGGACGACGGCCTTTAACCCTTTGCGCCCGAGGCTGCGCAGCCCGGCGGTGACAAGCCCCACCCAGCCGGTCATGGCGGTGAGGGCGACGAGCCGGAACGCATGGAAGCCGACGGTCAGCCCGGGGCGGTGGTAGGCGCACAGAGCGAACACCCAGACGGCCAGCCAGAGCCCGGCAGCCCAGGCAGCGTCGCGGCGGGAAACCCTGCGGCGGGATACTACCGCAGGAACCGCACCGAAGATGCCGGAGACGAGCACGGTGAGGAGCAGGGTGATTATAATAAACATAAGAATAATGCTCCTCCTTTTGTTTGTGGGATGGTTGATGTGGCAGCGGGAAATGGCCAGAGCCCTTCCGGTCATCGCTGGCGCTCGACCACCTCCCCTGAAAGGGGAGGCTTTTTTCGGGCGTACGCCCGTGAAAGGCGCCCCACAGGGTGGGGAGCTGGCCGAGCTTGCGAGGCCTGAGGGGCCTT